>RRZU013596476.1_pt1 | contig 24836 bp, 22 predicted proteins | sample 2165561 | NCBI WGS metagenome assembly RRZU01 (sample SAMN10456909, study PRJNA506462) | wastewater metagenome | isolation source: wastewater sludge | place: USA: Moscow, Idaho | reverse complement strand
TATATCAAGAAAAGTATTAGGCTTTATTAGTCCTAATGAAGTAATAAAAGCATATAATGAAACAAATAGTGAAAACCTTTATAAATAACTAGAAATCTTTATATTTTATATTTTTTGTCACATATGTTTGACAACTGTAGAAAATAAATTAAATAAATATCATATTATGTATTTAAAAATTCATTTTTTTATGCTAAAATTTAAACTATGATGGAAGAAAAAAATTTTGAAAATGATTATTTAATGAAAAAAGTGAGAGAAACAAAAGAGAGAGCTATAAATGCTCAAATAGAACGTAGTTTGTTTCTAGGTGAGTTAAAGGAAAGAGTAATACTTGCTTTAACTAAAAATCAAATGTTAGAAAAAACGATATATACTGAATTCATAGATGCATTAAATAGAGCTGATGCAGTAAAAATAGTTTTATCTAGAGATGTAAGATTTGATAGGATACAATCTTATGTTAAAGAAGCTATAAAATTAAAAAAAGAACATAAAATTGTTGATGGATTATCGTATACAGGAGAAGTAGGATTAGTTGTTGTAGCAAATGATGTTACACTTCCACTTACTGAAGATGGTATATTTATTTTGAATACATTAGATAAAATATTAAAAAAAGGATTAAGTAAAATATATTATGAATCATTTAACAAAAAAATTTGCACATTTCATTATGATATTATAAAAAATGAAATACCGGAATATTTGAATAAATACAAAGAAATATCTGCATTTGATAGGTTTTTTAATATGAAATGCCCAATATGTGAAAAATTAGGAGGAAAAAAGCGTGGTTGATGGATTTAAAATAAAAGGTGGAAGAAGATTAGATGGAACTATATCGGTTAGCGGAGCTAAAAATGCAGCGCTACCTATAATAATAGCAACATTAGTTGAAAAAGGTGAATATATATTAAGAAATGTCCCTAATTTAAGAGATATAAGAGTACTTATGAAACTTCTAGAAGATTTGGGATTAACAACAGAAAAATTAGATGATACAACATATAAAATTATAAATAATGGAATAAAAAGAAATGAAGCAAGTTATGAAATAGTAAAAAAAATGAGAGCATCATTTTTAGTTATGGGGCCTATGATTGCTAACTTAAATGAAGCAGTTGTATCACTTCCAGGCGGATGTGCTATAGGATCTAGACCAGTAGATTTACATTTAAAAGGCTTTGAAGCGTTAGGTGCTGAAATAACAAGAGTTCATGGATATATTCATGCTAAATCAGATAATTTACGTGGTGCAGACATAACAATGAAATTCCCAAGTGTTGGAGCAACTCAAAATATAATGATGGCAGCAGTTAAAGTACCAGGGAAAACAGTTATAATGAATGCGGCGAGAGAACCAGAAATAGTTGATTTAGGTAATTTCTTACAAAAAATGGGAGCAAAAATATCTGGATTAGGAACTTCAACAATAGAAATAGAAGGTGTAGATAATTTAAAAGCAGTAGAATATTCAATAATGCCTGATAGAATAGAAGCAGGAACGTATATTATTGCATCATTAATAACAGAAGGAGAACTTAAGATTAAAGATGCAAAATTAGAAGATATGGGAGTATTTAAAGCAGAATTAGAAGATATGGGTGTTAAGTTCGAGCATGAAGGAAATATTTTAAAAGTAATAGGAAAAGTTCAAGATCTTAAACCGGCAAGAATTAGAACAATGCCACATCCTGGATTTCCAACAGATTTACAACCACAAATGATGTTATTATTAGCATTAGTTAAAGGTGTTAGTGAAGTTGAAGAAACAGTTTTTGAAAACAGATTTATGCATGTTCAAGAATTTAATAGAATGGGTACAGATATAACAATTAGACATGGAGTTGCATTTATAAATGGTGGAGCAACTTTAATGTCTGCAGAAGTTATGGCTTCAGACTTGAGAGCAGGAGCTGCATTAGTTTTAGCAGGACTGATTGCTGAAGGAGAAACAATATTAAATAGAATATATCATGTTGATAGAGGGTACGATCAATTAGAGCAAAAGTTAAATGAAGTTGGAGCTCAAATAGATAGAATTAAGTTAGAAGTATAATGTGATTAAATAAAAACTTAGTGTCAGCCATGACACTAATTTTTGTATTTATGCTTAACAAATTATGAAAATAAATAATATATTTTAGAAAGATGGTATAAAATGGAGAATGTAATAGGAATAAATGCGGTAAAAGAAATACTGAAATCAGATAGAGCAGTTGAGAGATTAGAAGTATATAAAGGTGTAAAAAAAGATACAATAAAAGAAATATTAGAACTAGCAAGTAGAAGAAATATAAAAGTATTCTATACAGATAGAAGAATAGAAAATTCCCAAGGAGTATCATTACAAGTTGCAGACTTCGATTATTACTTAGAATTACCTGAATTTTTAGAAAAAGTGTTACAAAAAGAAAAATCAAATATAGTTATACTAGATCAAATCCAAGATCCACGTAATTTTGGGGCTATAATAAGATCTGCGGAGTGTTTTGGAGTAGATGGAATAATAATACAAGACAGAAATAATGCAAAAGTAACAGAAACAGTTATAAAATCTTCTACAGGTGCTATAGAACATGTTGATATAGTAAAAGTAACAAATATATCAGATACAATAGATGTATTTAAAAAATATGGATATTATGTATATGGAGCTGAAGCAGATGGGGAATCTTATTTTTATGAAGAAAAATATCCGGCAAAAGCATGTCTTGTTGTAGGAAGTGAAGGAAATGGGATGCGTAAAAAAGTAAGAGAACATTGTGATAAAGTTGTTAAAATACATTTGAAGGGTAAAATAAATTCATTAAATGTATCTGTAGCTACAGGAATTATATTATCAGAAATGACAAAATAATATAATAATAATGAAAGGATTTAAATGTATGTCGATAACAGAAATTAAAAAAAAGAGTTTAGCAGTGTTAGAGTATAAATGGGAAACAGTTATTTTTGTACAGTTACTTTTTTTAGCTATTGCAATATTTGTTGAATTGCCAATAGAAATTGTCTCTGAATTTATAAAAATAGATGGACAACTAGGACTTATAGGAGTTATATTATCATTTGTAACATTTATATTATCGTTAAGCATAAGAATTATAAAAGTGGTTCTAAATTATGGAGTAATATTTATTTATTTAAGAATATCACGGGAACAATCAGTAAAATTTACAGATGTATTTATAGGATTTAAAAAAGTATTATCTATATTATGGCTAGGAATAGTTTCTATGTTTTTTATATTTTTATGGTTACTTTTATTTATAATACCAGGGCTTATGAAAATATTTTCATATTCTCAAATATATAGAGTTAAAATAGATAATCCAGATATGAGTGCAATGGAATGTTTAAAAGAAAGTGAAAGAATAATGCTAGGAAATAGAATGGATTTAGTTATGCTTCAAATTTCTTTTATAGGATGGATATTATTAATACCATTAACTTTTGGATTAATAGGTTTTTGGTTAATGCCGTATATAGAAACATCAAAAACTATTTTTTATAATAATTTAAAAGAAATTAAAAATAAAGAAGTTATAAATGAATTAAATGCATTTGAACAAAATGATTTAGTTGAAGGAGAGGAGTAATCAAATGGTAATGAAGGAATATAAACCTACTGAAGTTGAATTGAAATGGCAAAAAAATTGGGAAGAAAAAAATGTATTTAAAACTGAAGATATAATAGAAGGAAAAGAAAATTATTACGTATTAGAAATGTTTGCATATCCATCAGGTAAATTACATGTTGGACATCTAAGAAATTACACTATAGGAGATGCAATTGCAAGATATAAAAAAATGAATGGATATAATATTTTGCATCCCTTTGGATGGGATAGTTTTGGATTACCTGCAGAAAATGCAGCAATAGATAATGGTGCACATCCAGGTGAATGGACTAAAAAAAATATAGATAATATGAAAAGACAACTTAAATTAATGGGTATATCACATGGTTGGGATAGAGAAATCGCTACATATACACCAGAATATTATAAATGGAATCAATGGTTTTTTATAAAAATGTATGAAAAAGGATTAGTTTATAAGAAAAAATCATATGTAAACTGGTGTCCAGATTGCAATACAGTTTTAGCAAATGAACAAGTAGAATCTGGTAAATGTTGGAGACATGGAAAAACAGATGTTATACAAAAAGAACTTTCACAATGGTATTTAAAAATAACAGATTATGCAGATGAATTACTAGAAGGTCATAAAGAGCTTAAAGGAAATTGGCCTGATCAAGTATTAGCAATGCAAAAAAACTGGATAGGAAAATCATTTGGAACAGAAATAGACTTTACTTTACAATGTGAAAATGGAACTGAAATAATAATTCCAGCATTTACAACAAGAGCAGATACATTATATGGAGTAACATATGTTGTATTAGCGCCAGAACATGATTTAGTTAAAAATCTTATTTTAATAGATAATCCATCTATAAAAGATGAAGTTGAAAAAATGATAAATGAAGATAAAATAGTGAGAACAGCTGACGATAAAGAAAAAGAAGGTGTATTTACAGGTAAATATGTTATAAATCCAGTGAATAATGAAAAAATACCTTTATGGATAGCTAATTATGTATTAATGGATTATGGAACAGGTGCAGTAATGGCAGTTCCATCACATGATGAAAGAGATTTCTTATTTTCTAAAAAATATAACTTGCCAATGAAAGAAGTTATTAAATCAACAGATAAAGAAGGAAATGTGCAAGATCATGATTTAAGTACTTCTGCAATGACAGGAGAAGGAATATTAGTAAATTCGGATATATTTGATGGAATTAAAAATAATGAAGCAAAATCAAAAATAGCTGAAAAATTAGAAATAATAGGAAAAGGGAAAAGAACTGTTAACTATAGATTGCATGACTGGTTAATTAGTAGACAAAGATATTGGGGAACACCAATTCCTGTAATATATGATGAAGAAGGAAATATTCATTTAGAAAAAGAAGAAAATTTACCAGTTGTATTACCAGGAGATATTCAATTTTCAGGAAATGGAAATCCGTTAGAAACATCAGATGCATTTAAAAATGTAATATTACCAAATGGACAAAAAGGAAGAAGAGAAACAGATACAATGGATACATTCTTTGATTCGTCTTGGTATTATTTGAGATACTTAAATCCTAATATGATAGATGGACCATTTAATAAAGAAAATGCAAATAACTGGACACCAGTTGATCAATATATAGGTGGAATAGAGCATGCAGTAATGCATTTATTATATGCTAGATTTTTTCATAAAGCATTGAGAGATATGGAATTGCTAGATACAAATGAGCCATTTAAAAGATTACTAACTCAAGGAATGGTACTAGGACCATCATATTATTCACAAAATGAAAGAAAATATTATTTTGAAAGTGAAGTTGATTTGAAAGGTGAAAAAGCATTCTCTAAATTAACAGGAGAAGAATTAGTAGTTAAAGTAGAAAAGATGTCTAAATCAAAAAATAATGGAGTAGATCCTGAAGAAATCGTTAAAGAATATGGATCTGATGCAGCAAGAGTATTTACTCTATTTGCAGCACCACCTGAAAAAGAATTAGAATGGAATAGTAATGGCCTTGCAGGAGCATATAGATTTTTAAATAGGTTGTTCTTATTAATAAATGATACATTAGAATTTGTTGATAAAACTGCAAATAAATCAAATGGATATAACTTAAATTTAGAAAATAGAAATGATGATGATAAAGAATTACATAAAAAATTACATCAAACAGTAAAGAAAGTAACTGACAGTATGGAAGATAATTTCCATTTTAATACAGCAATTGCAGGTGTTATGGAATTATTAAATGACATGACAACATATAAGCAAGTAGTTATTGATGGGAATAATATGTCACCAGAATCTAAAAAGATATGGAAAGAGACTGTTGAGAAAACAGTATTATTAATATCACCATTTGCTCCACACATAGCAGATGAATTATGGACAGAAATAGGAAATGAAAATAGTACATTTGAATGTGATTGGCCAGAATACGTTGAAGAATTAACAAAAGAAGATAAATTAAATTTAGTTTTACAAGTAAATGGTAAATTAAGAGATACAATTCAAGTTAAAATTGGATTATCAAAAGAAGAATCAGAAAAAATAGCATTTGAATCTACAAAAATTCAAAAAAATATAGAAAATAAAGAAATAGTTAAAGTTATAGTAGTACCAAATAAATTAGTAAATATAGTTGTAAAATAATAATAAAAAGGTATTGATATATGAAAGAAAAAGTTATTGTAGGTATGAGTGGCGGCATAGATAGTTCTGTTGCCGCTCTTTTACTTAAAGAAGAAGGATATGATGTAATAGGTGTGACATTAAAACATTTACCAGATGAAATATCTGAAAATGGTGGTAAAACATGTTGTTCTATAGATGATATAAATGATGCTAAAATAGCAGCAGATATGATTGGTATAGAGCATTATGTTATAAATGTAGTCGATGAATTTAAAAAAGATGTAATCGATTATTTTACAAATACATATAATGAAGGGAAAACACCATCACCATGTGTTATTTGTGATGAAAAAGTTAAAATACAAAAATTATATGAAGTAGCAATAAAAATGGGAGCAAAATACATATCTACAGGACATTATTCTAAAAAAACAGTAGATAATTTACTTTTATGGGATGAAACAAATTCAAAAGATCAAACATATATGCTATATAGATTAGATAAAAAAATAATAGAAATGTTTTTATTTCCATTATCATCGTATAAGAAAATAAAAGTTAGAGAAATAGCTAAAAACAAAGGAATACATGTTCATGCTAAGCCAGATAGTCAAGGGATTTGTTTTGCACAAAATGGATATGTTGAATTTTTAAAAAAAGAACTAGATAATAAAATAAGAAAAGGTAAATTTATAGATATAAATGGTAATGTGATAGGAGAACATGAAGGGTATCAGTTATATACAGTTGGTCAAAGACGTGGATTAGGAATAAATAATGGAAAGATGAATTTTGTCATAGAAATTAGAACATATACAAATGAAGTTGTAGTAGGTGATTTTAAGGAACTGCTCATAGATACTATAGAAATAATAAATTATGTGTTTCATGTTGACATTAACTTGATACTAAATAAGGAATTAATTGCTAGGCCAAGATTTTCATCAAAAGGGTTAAAAGGAATACTATTAAAAGATGGAGATACTTTGTATTTTAAATTTAATAATAAAACTGCAGAAAATGCAGAAGGTCAACATATTGTATTTTATGATAATGATACTCTAGTTGGAGGAGGAGAAATTTCAATCATTAGTAATTATAATGTTTCTTATATTTAATATAAATTTTACTAGATGTTATCATATATGGTAATATTTATTTAAATAATTAAGAGAATTACTTAATAAATTAATAAAAGTACGGAGGAATAAAAATGGAATTTATGAAATATGCCTATTTCAATGAGGCAATTACAGAGTTTGATAATGCAAAAGTTAGTATAGCGGCACATAGTTTACAGTATGGAACGCTTGCATTTGGTGGGATTAGAGGATATTACAGAAATGGAAAAGTTGCTGTATTTAGACTGAAAGATCATTACATAAGACTTATGAATGCTTCTAAAATGCTAGGATTTGAATATTTCCTAACGTGGGAAGAATTTGAAGGAATTATAGGAGAGATGATTAAAAAAAATGAAATAAAAGAAGATTTCTACATAAGACCATTTGTGTATTGTCCAACACCAAGAATAGCACCTAAAAAGCCTGGATTACAATTTGAGTTAGCAATATATATGATGCCATTAGCTGATTATGGAAGAACAGATGGTGGAATTAGATTTATGACATCAACATACAGAAAGTATAATGATGCAGCAATACCAACAAAAGCAAAAGCTGGAGGAGCATATATAAATTCATTCTTAGCAACAAGTGATGCAATAAGAAATGGTTATGATGAAGCATTAATGCTAGATGATAGTGGAAATGTAGTAGAGGCATCTGTTGCAAATTTATTAGTTGTATATAGAGGTAAATTATTATTACCAAATTTAGGTTCTGCAGCATTAGAAGGAATTACTATTAGATCAGTTGTTGAATTACTAGAATATAATGGGTATAAAATCGAGAGAGAAAGAATTGATAGATCAATGATATTTACTGCAGATGAGTTACTAGTAACTGGAACAGCAATGAAAGTAACATATGCAGAATCATTAGATGGAAGACCAATAGGAACTCTTAATTATAATGAAATATCAAAACCAGGTAAATTCTGTACTTTACTAAAATCAGAGTTTGAAAAAGTTATAAATGGAGATCATGAGTTATCAAAGGAATGGTTACATATCTTTTAATATAAATTGAATAGAATAAAAAAAATGCGTATGATATAATTGTTTATATATACGCATTTTTTCACATATTTTCACATAGATATCATAAAAGTTGTGTATTATTATCATTAGATATTATTTTCTATTTTGAGAGGAGCTCCATAAATGAAAAATAAAAGATTGCTAGGTTGTATTATACTTATATCAAGTTTAAGTACATTATCGATATCAGAAGAATTTACGCTAGAACAACTAATTGAAAATTTAAAAATAAATAGTTTTAGCAAAAAAAATTATGATATAAATAATAAAAAATTGAATATACAATATAATTTAAATGAAAGATATGATAAAAATGGGTTAAATGTAAAATCAACAGCAGAGATATACTCAAATGGAAACTTTAATACAGGCAGTACAAGTATGACAACAGAAGTAGAATATGATATATTTAGGTATAAAAATATTCAAGATTTTGATAGTGGAAATGACAGAAATATTATAGGGATTTTTAAAGATATAAAAGGAATATTTTTGAAACCAAAAGAATATAACAGAGAGATTTTAAATTATACGAAAAATTATACAAATATAAAAGATTTACAAGAAATAAATAAAGATATCTTATCATTGATAGATTTATATAGACTATATTTAGATACGAAGATAGAAAAAAAGTTAATGAAGAAGCAGTGAAAACGTATGAATTAGATAAAAAAATAAAACAAAAAGGATTAGAAGTAGGATTAAGTAGTAGTTATGATGCCGATTTGAGTAAAGTTAGATATCAAAATGCGAGTAATAACAATATATTTTATGACTATAAAATGAAAAATATATTAGAAGAAATAAATAAAAACTATAATATAAATATAGATTCTAGTAAGGATACTCTATCATATTTTAAAACATTAGATTTGAATATAGAAGATAAAGAGTTTGAGAATATTAATAATAAATCTATAAAAAATGCAGAATTGAATATAAAAAAGACAGCAAAAGAAGTTGATTATATTCAAAAAGATACTTCAATGCCATCTATAAATACAGGAATAAACTATGATATAGAATCAAAAGAACCATACGTGACAATTGGATTTTCAAAAATATTTGGAAAATATAATGATGATTTAGAAACTAAAAAAGTTGAATTAGAGGAGTATAAGAATATATATAATGAAGCTATTGCAGCAAAAGAAGTAAGTATATCTAAAGCTAAAACAGAGTATGCAGAGTTATTGAAAGATTATTATAATCTAAATAGAGATATGGAGTTATCAAAAAAACAATATGAAATATATAAAGTTAGAGAAGAAACAGGACTATCAACATATAGCGATAGAATAGAAAAATATCAAGAGTATGAAAATGCAATTTTACTATTTAACAAAAAGAAAAATGAACTTATTGCATACAAATATAAAATAATGTATCAAGATTAAGTAATTATAATGCAAAAAATATTTTGGAGGATAAGGTATGAAAAATAAAAAAACATTGATAATATCTATAATAGTGATAATTATTTTATTTTTAGGTATGATGCTAGTATATAATAAAAAGATAGAAGTTAAAGTTGAAAATAATTATTTTGAATATACAGTTGGAACAGATGCTTTTGAAACATATATAGAGGCAGATGGGACAATAAAATCAGACAATACAAAAAAAGTATATGTACAAAAATCATTACAAGTCAATAAAACATATATAAAAGAAGGAGATTATGTAAAAAAAGGACAATTACTTTTAACATTTAATAATGAAGATAGAATGACAATTGGTAGAAATATTGAAAAAGAAAAAATAAAACTTTATGATTTAAAAAGAAATTATGAGCGATATCAAAAATTATATGCTGTAGGTGGAGCTTCAGCAAAAGAATTACAAGATATAGAAGTATCAATAAGAGAATCACAAATCAATATCTCTCAATATGATTCAGATTTGAATGATACTCCATTAGAAATAAGAAGCCCTGTTGATGGAACTGTTACCTCACTTAGAGCAGATGACAATTATAGAGTAAATACACAAGAAAGTTTATTAGAAATAGAAGATTTAACAAATGTTTATGTTTCGACACAAGTACCAGAATATAGTGTAGAAAAATTGTCATTAGGGCAAAAAGCAAAAATAATGTTAAAAAGTTCAAAAAAAGAATATACAGGAATAGTAGAAGAAATAGGGACTGTATCAAGTAAAATCAGTACTGAAACAGCAGCATATGTAGATGTTAAAATAAAAATAGATGCAGGTCAATTAGATAAAAATTTTGTTCCAGGATTTAAAGCAAATGTAAAAATAATAACATCATCAAAACCCAATGCAGTTTCTGTACCAAGAACGGCAATAGGTGAATCAAATGGAAATAAATATGTTTGGAAATTGAATGGAGATACAGTAAAAAAAGCTATAATAACAACAGGAGAGACAAATCAAGATAAATTTGAAATATTATCAGGAGTATTAGTGGGTGAAAAAATATTGGAAATATCTTCACCGATGTTGAAAGAGGGCGAAAAAATAAAATTGACTAATAAAGAAGAATATATAAAAAAAAATAAAGCTAATCTAGATGATAAGTTGAAAAATAGTAAGACAGATTCAGGTAGAAGAAATGGACCACGTAGATAAAATAAAATTACTTTTAACTGGAAGGAAATTGTTATGATTAGATTAGAGAATGTTGAAAAAACATATAAAAGTGGGAAGATAGAATTTAAAGCGTTACAAAATATAAATCTTAATATAGAAAAAGGAGAATTTGTAGCAATAATTGGGCCTTCAGGGAGTGGAAAATCAACAATAATGAATATATTAGGATGTTTAGATAAAGTAACAGTAGGAAACTATGTTTTAGATAATGTAGATGTTTCAAAGATGAATGAATCAGAACTAGCTAGAATTAGAAATAAAAAAATAGGATTTGTATTTCAAGCATATAATTTATTAGAAACATTAACAGCATTAGAAAATGTAGAGTTACCACTTATTTATGGTGGTGTACCACATTATGAAAGAATAAAAATGGCAAAAGAAGCATTAAAAAAAGTTGGATTGTCAGACAGAGAGCAACATTTGCCAAATGAACTATCAGGTGGACAAAAGCAAAGAGTTGCAATAGCAAGAGCAATTGTGAATAATCCAAGTATACTTATGGCAGATGAACCAACAGGAAACTTAGATTCTAAATCAGAAGCAGAAATTTTAAAAATATTCAAAGAATTAAATAAAAATGGATCAACAATAGTTATGGTTACACACGAACCTAATATAGCGGAACATTGCAAGAGAATAGTAACGTGTAAAGATGGCGAAATAACGCATGATGAGGTGATTGAACAATGAATATGTATGACTTGATGAAATCATCAATAAGAAGTTTGAAATCAAATAAGATGAGAACATTTTTAACAATGTTAGGAATAATAATAGGAATATCGTCAGTTATATCAATGTCTGCAATAGGAAAGGGTGGGCAAAAATCAATAGTAGGAGATTTACAAAGTACAGGATATGGTAATTTTCAAATAGTAGTAAATACATCAAGTGATGATTATGTTTCAGCGTATGACTTAGATATAAAAAGTATAGAAAAAATAAAACAAATTGATAATGTTGCATATGTTTCACCTGAATTAACAAATAGAGGAGAATTGAAATTTCCTGATTATCCAGATAAAACTGAAAGAGCATTTATATCAGTAACAACAAAAGATTACGAAGAAATAGATAAATTGAATTACACGTATGGTAGACCATTTTTAGATTCGGAATACGAAAGTAAAGATAGAATAGCAGTTATTGATGATGAAACTGCAAAGGACTATTACGGATCACAAGAAGCATCAATAGGTAAATTGATAGAAGTAAAAATTGGTGGAAAAGAATCAAAATCTTATAAATATAAGATATTAGGGATTTTTAAAAATCCATATATAGGAATAACATCATTATTTGGTGCTGGATTTAAACCAAGAGTTGTAAGAATACCATTAGAAACATATATGGCAGATAATGGATTAGATACATATCAAATGCTGTTAGCAAAAGTAAAAGAACCACAAAAATTAAATGAAACAATAACAGAAGTACAAGAAATGTTAGATCTTGAAAGTAAACCAAGGGTGTATGAAGTAAGTCCTGCTAATAGCGGAGATTCATTTAATAATATATTAACAACATTAAATTTATTTATAACATTTGTATCAGGGATATCTCTATTAGTAGGAGGTATAGGTGTTATGAATATAATGCTTGTAAGTGTTACAGAGAGAATTCGAGAAATTGGTATAAGAAAAGCAATTGGAGCACAGCCTAGAAGCATAATGTTACAATTTTTAGTAGAATCTGTTATAATTTCATTATTAGGTGGGATTATAGGATTAATAACTGGAATTAGTTTTGCATATGTAGTGTTTTTAGTTACAGGAATTGAGCCTGTATTTTCAATTGGGTCAATATTATTTGCAATGATTGTTTCTATTATGATAGGAATAATATTTGGTGTTACACCTGCAAGAAGAGCAGCTAAACTTAATCCAGTTGATGCTCTACGAGCATAGAAAGGAAATAAGATGATATATTTTGATAATGCGTCAACAACATTTCATAAACCAGAAGAAGTCTATAAATCATGTGAATTAGCACTTAGACAATTTACTAATTTAAATAGAGGAACTTATAAAGAATCTATAGATGCAACTAGAATGATAGTTAATACGAAAATGTTATTATCAAAAATATTATATTTAAAAAATCCTTTAAATATAGCATTTACATCATCAGCAACAGAATCATTGAATTTAGTAATAGGAAGTTTAATAGAAGAAAAAGATCATGTTATAACAACTGTACTAGATCACAATGCAGTACTTAGGCCATTATATTTATCAAAGTGTGAATTATCGATAGTTAATTGTGATGAAAAAGGTGAAATAAATTATAGTGATATGGAAGCGCTAATTAAAGAAAATACAAAAGCAATAATATGCACACATGCCTCAAATGTATTAGGCAATATAATAGATATAGAAAGAATTGCGCAAATTTGTAAAAAAAATAATATTATATTTATATTAGATGCATCACAAACATTGGGACAAATAGATGTGAATTATAGTTGCACAGATGTTGTTTGTTTTACAGCACACAAAGGGTTGTATGGTATTCAAGGTGTTGGTGGAATAGCAGTTTTTAATGAAAATTTACCATTTAAAATAGTAAAAACAGGTGGAACAGGATCAAATAGTTTTGCACATTTACAATCAAATAAAATGCCTGAATTATTTGAAGTTGGAACACAAAATGTAGTTGGTATTTATGCACTACACGAATCATTATCATTTATATTGAAGGAAAGTATAAATGAAATATATGAGAAAGAAAAGAAATTAGTAAAAATGTTTGTAAATGGAATAAAAGATATAGAAAATATAATAATATATACAGGTCATGAAATATATATGGAAGAGGATTTGAGAAAAGTTGCAATTGCATCTATAAATTTCAATTGGTGTGAATCAGATGAACTAGCACAAATGTTATATAATGACTATAAAATAGCAACTAGGAGTCAAAATCATTGTGCACCACTCATACACGAAAATTTGCAAACTAAAAAAACAGGGATGGTGAGATTTAGTTTTTCATATTTTAATACAGAAACAGAAGTGCAAATAGCTATTAACTCACTAAAAGAGATAGCAGCAAATAATAAATAATGAAATGAGGTAAGTATATGAGTAATAAATCAAATGATTATGTTTTAGTTATAAGTAAAGATACACTAGGAAATGGATCTGAGGATTTAGGTAAGATATTACTAAAAAGCTATATAAATACTTATACAGAAGTTGAAAAAAACCCAACACATATAATATTTCTAAATAAAGGTGTATTGTTAACAACAACTAATTCAAATGTAGTTGATGATTTAAAACGATTAGAAAATTTAGGAGTGCAGTTATTAGCTTGTGGAACGTGTTTAAATTATTTTAAATTAGAAGACAAATTAGCAGTTGGAGAAAAAAGCAATATGAGAGATATCGTACATATTTTATCAACAACAGATAAAGTGATAGATATATAATGAAATACATAATAGCATTTGATACCACACAAGAAGCAATATTAGCTGAAAATATATTATTATCAAAAAATATAAAAGTGAGAGTTACATCATTACCAAGCGAAATAAGAAGTGGATGTGGAATAGCATTATATTTAGAGGATATGGATAACTTAGAATATCAAAAAAATGTAGAAATAATATTAACTGAAAATGATATAAAATATAAAATATATGAGATTTATTAAAATAAGATTTGTTTATATGATAAAAAAATTGTATAATTAGTTAATAAAATTTATTAGTTAGAAGGGACAACAAAATGAACTACAAATTAAATAAGAATTTAAGTTTATTATTAATACAATTGTTATTACTAATAATTTCAGTTGTATCATTTTCTGATGTAAAATTAGATTATGAACATGCTTTGCAATTAGCAAAGGAAAATAAAATAGAAGAAAGTTTGTCACTTTTAGATGCAATTTCAAATTCTCAAGATTCAGAATATGCAGTGAAAGCAAGTTATAGTCTAGGAAATTATTATTCAAATAAAAATGACGTAGAGAAATCAAAAAGATATTATAGTAAAGCATCAAAAGATGATAGAAATACTTCAAAAGAAGCACTTGCTTCATTATATCAGTTATCAAATATAGCATATTTACAAAATGACAATACTTTGTCTGAAAAATATCTTCAAGAAGCAGATAGAAGAACGGAAGGCAAAAATCCAGAAGTAAAAGAAGCACTAGGAAATTTTTATTTATTTGTCACAAATGATTTTTTGAAATCAGAATCAAATTATAGTAAATCAGTTGAATTAGCACCGAAAAATTTAAGATATAGATTGAATTTATTGACATTATACGAATATAAAGGTGATTTTAAACAGATCCAGAAAATCATATCAGATATGAAATCAATAAATCCAAAAATAAATAATAGAGAAATAGGAAATTATTATTTTAGTGTAGGAAATTATTTTTTGGGAGAAAGATATCTACAAAGATCAGTAGTTGATGATAAAGATGGTGTATCATTTTTAAGTATGGGAATTTATTATTATAATAAAGTAGATAAAAATAAAGGTAAAGAGATAATAGAGGAAGCAAGAAAAGCAGGTATTGAAGGGGCAGAAGAGGTTTTAAAGCAAATAGCATTAGAAGAAAAGACATTATCAGAAAATAAATAGAATGATTAATAAACTATCTCACAGTATAATGAATGGAGATAGTTTTTGTCTATTAATAAACAAGGAGTGTTAACATGAAAACAATAGATAAAATAAGAGAAATGATGAAAAAACTAGATATAGATGGATTATTTTTGACAAATCTATATAATATTAGATATATAACAGGATTTACAGGAACAACAGGTCTTGCATTGATAAGTAAAGATAAAAATTACTTTTTTTCTGACTTTAGATATAAAGAACAGGGGAAATTACAAGTTGAAAAAAATGGATTTGAATTTGTTGAGGTAGCAAGAGGTGCAATTGATTTAGTTGGTGAATATATAAAAAAATGTGAATTAAAAAAAGTTGGATTTGAAGATTTAGATATTACAGTTGATTATTATATGAATATGAAAAAAGTATTCGATGTTGAGTTAGTTGGAGTGCAAAATAATATTAAAATGATTAGAATGTGCAAAACAGAAAAAGAAATAGAAGTTATAAAGAAAGCGATTCAAATATCAGATATAGCATTTACTGAAACATTAAATATAATAAAAGAAGGTGTAACAGAAAAAGAAATAGCGGCATATTTAGAATATATTCAAAGAAAAAATGGAGCAGAAAGTACATCTTTTGCAACAATTGTAGCAAGTGGATATAGATCAGCTATGCCACATGGTGTGGCATCAGACAAAAAAATTGGTAAAAATGAATTTATAACAATGGATTTTGGTTGTTACTACGATGGATATGTTTCCGATATGACAAGAACTATATTTTATGGAGATGAAATAACAGAAAAACATAAAGAAGTATATAACACAGTTTTAGAAGCTCAATTGTTAGGTGTTAATAATATAAAATCTGGAATGAAGACAAATGAAATAGATGAATTAGTTAGAGATTATATATCAAATAAAGGATATGGAGAATATTTTGGTCATGGATTAGGCCATGGAATTGGTTTAGAAATACATGAAATGCCATATTTATCACCAAAATCAAATATAGAATTAGTAGAAAATATGATTGTTACAATTGAACCTGGGATTTATTTAGAATCATTCGGAGGAGTAAGAATAGAAGATGATGTAGTAATTACAAAAAAAGGATGCGAGATATTGAATAAAACGACAAAAGAATTAATTGTGTTGAAAGGGAATTAGATGAAATATAGTGAAATAGAGAGCTATATACTAGATAAAATAAAAAGTGAAAAATTTAAATCAGGAGAAAAAATAGATTCTGAAAATGATTTAGTAAAAAAGTTTAATGTTAGTCGTATGACAGTAAGAAGAGCAATTGAAAACTTAATACAAAGTAATTATTTATATAGAGAACATGGGAAAGGAACATTTGTTAGTAATCATGAGGACAAACTTCCTATATTTTTGAATGAAATAGTTGGATTTAATGAACGTGCTAAAAGATATAATTTAAAAGCAAATACGAAAATAATTACATATCGTTTGGAAATACCTTATGATAAAATTCAAAAAATTTTAAAATTAAAGAAATCTGATAAAGTGTATTACGTAGAACGATTAAGATATATAAATGATGAAATAGCTGTACTAGAAATAACATATATACCTGAAAAATATGTAGATAAAAATAATTTGGAATTATTTTTTAATTCTAAATATGAGTATGCAAGCAAGAAAAATTTAAATATAGTGAAATTAGAAAAAGAGTTTATGGGAATACTTCCAAGTAAAGAAATAAAAGAATTAATGCAAATTAGAGATTTGACTCCTGTGTTTAAACAACAGATAATATCTTATTTGGAGAATGATGCTCCATTTGAATTTACGGAAACATATTATAATCAAGAAAATTATAAATTTATAGAAATAATAAATAAATAAATTAAAAAAAATCTTTCAATTAAAATATAGCTTGAAAGATTTTTTTATTTCGATAAAAAACAAGAAGAAACTTGACAAAACAATAATTGAAGATATAATTATATTAAAGATGAAAAGATTAAAAGAAGGTGGTACAGAATGAAGGTATTGATCACATCTATTGAAAGAGGAGCAACATTTGATGGGCCAGGAATAAGAACAGTGATATATTTTAAAGGGTGCCCGTTAAGATGTCTTTGGTGCTCAAATCCTGAAACACAAAAAATTGAAAATGAGTACTATGTTTATGGTGAAAAAAATCCTATTGATAATTCATTATTAAAAGTTGCTAAAGAAATGACAGTTAGTGAAGTTTTTAAAGAAGTGATGAAGGATGAAAAGTTTTATAGAACATCAAAAGGAGGAGTTACTTTAAGTGGCGGAGAAATACTGATTAATTCTGATTTTGGAGTAGAACTATTTGAACTTTTAAAAGTTGAATACGTTGGGACAGCTATAGAAACATCAGGATATGGGAATTATGAAGATTTAGAAAAATTATCAAAATTAACAGATGTAATTTTATTTGATATAAAACATATGGATAGTCAATTACACAAACAATATACAGGAGTATACAATGGTATTATATTAGATAACTTAACAAAATTATCTAAATGGCACAATAATATTATTATAAGATACCCACTAATAAGAGGGATTAATGATGATATTGAAAATATAGAAAAAACAATAAAATTTATGAAAAATTTAGAGTTAAATGAAATTAACATATTACCATATCACACTATGGGATTAGAAAAATATAGAAAATTAAAAATAAAATATCCGATGGAGTTAGTGGAAAAACATACAGAAAAAGAATTGGATGAAATTATTGAAATAATAAGTAGTTATGGTTTAAAAGTGAAATTAAATGGATAAAGTACAAATGATAAATTTTGGGGTGATAAATTATGAGTAATTATATTTTAAAAAGTGAAAGAATAATAAAATTAAGAGAATCAGCATTACATAAATTTCCTAGTGTTAGTGTCGAAAGAGGAAGATACTTGACGAAAGCATATAAAGAACATGAAGGAAAATCAAAATATATTATTAGAGCATATGCAATTAAAGAAATATTAGAAAATATGAAAATATATATAAAAGATGGTGAACTGATAGTTGGAAATCAATCTGTAGATGAACGAACAGCACCATTTTTCCCTGAATATGCAGTTGATTGGATAGAAGAAGAATTGAAATCAAAAGGTAATTTTGATTTAAGAGATGGAGATAAATTTCACATACCAGTTGAAGAAATACCTGAAATGCTAGAAATATGCCAGTGGTGGAAAGGTAAAACATTGAAGGATATGGCATTTGCACAAATGCCACAAGAAATAAAAGAAGCAGGAGTAGTTAAGATAATACATGGTGAAGGAAACATGACATCAGGAGATGGACATATCGTTCCATCGTTTGAGAAAGTTTTAAGTAAAGGATTAAGAGGTATAATAGAAGAAGCTAGAGAATCAAGAGAAAAAATAGACATAACAAAATATGGTGGTTATAATAAAATAGACTTTCTAAAATCTGTAGAAATTGTTGCAGAAGCATTAATCAATTTTGCGCATAGATATGCTAGTTTAGCTTTGGAATTAGCACAAAATGAAAAAGATGAAGAGAGAAAACAAGAACTTTTACAAATACATAAAAATTGTATGAACATCCCAGAAAATCCTGCAACAACATTTTGGGAAGGCGTTCAATCAATATGGTTAATACATCTAGTAATTCAAATAGAAAGTAATGGGCATTCAGCATCATTAGGTAGAGTAGATCAGTATTTATATTCGCTGTATGAAAAAGATGTGTTAAATGGTAGTGTGGATAGAGAATTTGCTAAAGAAATGTTGCAATGTTTATGGGTAAAATTATATTCCGTAATAAAAGTTAGATCAACATCACATTCAGGATATGGAGCAGGATATCCGACATATCAAAATGTCACTATAGGTGGGTCAAAACAAAATGGAAAAGATGCAACAAATGAACTAAGCTATTTAATATTAGAAAGTGTAGGTGAAAATAAATTAACACAGCCAAATTTATCAGCAAGACTACATATGAATTCACCAGAAAGATTTATTAGAAAATGTGCAGAAGTAGCTGCAACAGGCTATGGTATGCCAGCTATGCACACGGATGAAATAATAATACCAGCACTTTTAAATAAAGGTGTTAAAATAGAAGATGCATATAATTATTCAATGGTTGGATGTGTTGAAGTTGCAGTTCCAGGTAAATGGGGATATAGATGTACAGGGATGACATTTTTAAATTTAGTAAAACTAACAGAATTAGTGTTAAATGATGGATATGATAAAAGAACAGGATTACAAATGTTAAAAGGAATTGGAAAACTTACTGATTTTGATACATATGAAGATTTATGGGAAGCTTGGAAAAAGCATATATCTTATTACACAAAATTATCGGTATCACTAGACACTTTAGCAGATACACATTTAGAAGAATTTCCAGATATACTTTTATCAAGTTTAGTTGATGATTGCATAAAGAGAGGTTTGACAGCCAAAGAGGGTGGTGCTGTGTACGATATTATATCAGGACTGCAAGTTGGTATAGCAAATGCTACAAATTCATTGTATGCATTAAAGAAAACTGTTTATGATGATAAGATATTGACTAAAGAAGAAGTGTATAATGCATTACAAACAAATTATTCAGGTGAAGATGGAGATAGAATTAGAAGAATATTGTTAGAAATATCTAAGTATGGAAATGACATTGATGAAGTAGATGAGTTTGCAACTAAAATATATTGGTCATATATAAATGAAATAGAAAAATACCATAATACAAGATATGGAAGAGGTCCAATTAATGGTGGATATGGAGTTTCTACTTCAGGAATATCTTCAAATGTACCAATGGGAACAGTAAGTGGAGCAACACCTGATGGAAGATATGCGTATACACCAGCAGCAGAAGGAGGTTCGCCAACTCAAGGAACAGATGTTAATGGACCTACAGCAGTCATAAATTCTGTAAATAAATTACCAACATTAATGATAACAGGAGGACAATTATTAAATCAAAAATATTCACCTGAACAAGTAAATACACCAGAGCAATTTGAAAAATTTGTAGATATTATCAAATCGTTTGTGTTATCTAAAGCATGGCATATTCAATTTAATATAATGTCAAAAAAAACACTTGAATCTGCTCAACTAGAACCAGAAAAATATAGAGATATAATAGTTAGAGTAGCAGGATATTGTGCACAATTTGTTACATTAGATAAAACGACGCAAAATGATATAATTTCTAGGACAGAGCAACGATTATAAAAATAAAGATATCAAGGAGATGATTTTAATGGTAAGAATAATTAATGCACCAACAAAATATATTCAAGGTTTTGGAGAAATTAGTAATCTAGCTAATTATTATAAAATGAGAGGAACTAGAGGTGCATACATACTTGTAGATAAATATATATATGATAATTTTAAAAATGAAATAGTAGAAAGTTTCAAAAATGAAAATATTCGATATCATATAGAAGTATTTGATGGAGAATGCTCTCAAGAAGAAATTGATAGAAATATAGCATTGTTAAAAGAAAAAAATTGTGATGTAACACTAGGAATTGGTGGTGGAAAAACATTAGATGCAGCAAAAGCAATTTCTTATTATTTAAATATATCAGTTCTTGTAGTGCCTACAATAGCATCAACTGATGCGCCATGTAGTGCGTTGTCAGTTATATATACACCTAGTGGTGAGTTTGAAAGATATTTATTTTTAAAATCAAATCCAGATATGGTTATAATGGATACGAAAATAATAGTAAATGCACCTGTTCGATTATTAGTTGCAGGTATAGGTGATGCACTATCGACATATTTTGAAGCAAATGCATGTGTAATGTCGAATGCAACATCAATAGCAGGAGGAAAAGCCACAAAAGCAGCAATAGCAATAGCAGAATTATGCTTGGATACATTGTTAGAGGATGGTCTTAAAGCAAAAATAGCAGTAGAAAATAAAGTGTGTACAAAATCGGTAGAAAATATAATTGAAGCAAATACTTATTTGAGTGGAATAGGATTTGAAAGTGGTGGATTAGCAGCAGCGCATGCAATACACAATGGACTTACAATATTATCTGAAACACATAGTATGTATCATGGAGAAAAAGTTGCATTTGGAACAATAACGCAAATGATTTTAGAAAATAGAGCATTAGATGAAATTATGGAGATTATAGAATTTTGTAAAAAAATTGGATTACCAACAAATCTAAAAGAATTAGGAATTGGAGATATATCAAAAGAAAGATTATATGAAGTAGCAAAAGCTAGTACAGTAGAAACAGAAACAATACACAATATGCCATTTATAGTAACATCAGACGATGTTTATGCAGCTATATTAGTTGCAGATAAATTAGGCATGTAATTTAAATTATAAATAAATTATACCCCTATTGACAATTATGAAAATAGGGGTACAATATTTATATATAACTTGTCTAGACAAGTTAAAAAATTAAACATCTAAAAGGAGGAAATACATGAATAATAAAAGAGAAATATTAATATTAATGCACACACATTGGGATAGAGAGTGGTACTTTACGAAAGATGAAACTAAAGTATTACTAAGAAATCATATGCAAGAAGTTTTAGAGTTTTTAGATGAAAATAGAGATGTCGTTTATATACTAGATGGACAGAGTGTGATGCTTGATGATTTTATTGAATTAGCTCCAGAATGGGAAGAAAGAATAAAAAGCCTAGTTGAACGAAATCAATTGAGAATAGGACCATGGTATACACAGACAGATTTGTTAATAGTTCATGGTGAATCCATTATAAGAAATTTATATTATGGATTTAAAACAGCAAAAAAATATGGAGATGTTATGAGAATAGGTTATGCACCAGATACATTTGGTCATTCATCTCAAATGCCACAAATATATAAACTGTTTGATATAAATAGTACATTTTTTTGGAGAGGATTTAGTGAGTTAAAAGCAAATAAATCTGATTTTATTTGGGAAGGAGTGGATGGAAGTAAAATATATGGGATAAATTTATCAACAGGCTATCAAGGTGCAAAATATTTAGAAAATGAATATGAACCATTAAAATCAAGATTTGATAAACTTTTAAATGTATTAGATAAATATTCTGCAGGAAATGCAAGATTAATAATGAATGGTCATGATCAAATGCCAATTCAGAAAGATATACATAAAGTAATTGATTTAGTTAAACAGATATATCCAGGAGATACAGTTCAAATAAGTGATTTTGAAAGTTATATAGATCAACTCAAAAATATAGAATTAGAAACAGTAAAAGGTGAATTAACACATAGTAAACATGCAAGAATACATAGAACTATAAATTCTACAAGAATGGATATAAAACTTTTAAATTCTGAATTAGAGCATAAATTGTATAACATGTTGGAACCACTATCTATATTAGCTACAAGCATTGGATTAGAGTATCCGCATGCAATGCTTGAAAAATGTTATAAAGAATTATTTGGAATACACGCACATGATAGTATAGGAGGATGTAATTCAGATAAAGTAAACCGAGATATAAAGCAAAGACTTTTAATTGTAAAAGAAATGGTTGATACGCAAATAGAACTTTATATGAGATTAATATCGATGTCATCACTAGAAAACAATGTAATAACACTATATAACTTTCTTCCATACAAAAGATTTAATGAGTACACAGAATTAGAGATGATAACAAGATCATCAAATTTCAAACTATTTGATGATAAAGGAATTGAAATTAATTATACATTGTTAAGTCAAGAAATAATTGATGCAGGACTTATAGATAGACAAGTTGCAGCCAGATTGTTAGATATAAAAGTATTTAGCAGTAAAATAAAATTTATTGTAGATGAAATAGATGGGCTAAATGTAAGATATATATCCTATGAAGATGGAGATATATTATTTGAAAATTATTCTAAAAAAATAAATGATTGTGAATTTATAAATGATAGTCCATTTATTGAAAATGAATATTATAAAATTATTGTTAAAAATAATTTGATAAACATTGAGAATAAAAAGACAAATGAGTTTATTGAAAATGCAATATTTATTGAAAATAGTGGAGATGCTGGAGATAGTTATGATTATTCACCACCAATGAATGATTATGTAGTAAATAGTAATATAGGTAAAATAGAAAATATAAGTAAAATAAGTAAAAATGGAATAGAAATAATGAAATTTGATATTTTTATGAATGTTCCTAAAAATATTATTGAAAGAGAAAATAAAAAATGTACAGAAGATATAGTTTTAACATTAACATTGGAGCTAAGTGAGAAGGAAAATGTGATTAGGACAAGAATAAAACATGTTAATAAAATATATGATTCGAGATATAGATTTGCATTTGATACAAGAGTAAAAACAGAGTATGTAGAATCGGATTCACATTTAAGTGTAGTACACAAACAAGTATATTTGGATAAGGAGTTGTCTATATGGGAAACCGATAAATGGGTAGAAAAACCAGTATCTATAGAAACATATCAATCATATGTATCATTAAGTAATAATTATAATGATTTGTCAGAAAATATACAGTCAAATAGAAAAACAATAATTTCAAATGGGCTTAAAGAATATGAAGTTGTTGATGGAATTATATATATAACTTTATTTAGAAGTTTTTCCCATTTGGGGAAAAGAGAGTTAGTAAATAGACCTGGGCGTCCATCAGGAATAGAAATAGAAACACCTGATAATCAGCTAATAAATCAAGAATTTAATATAGAATTAGGAATTGTTTTAGAACATGAATTAATACATCCTACACAAATATCAAAGCAATTCTTAACTCCAATAAAATCATATCAATTGAAAGAATTTAATAGATTTAATTTAAATAAACCAATAATAAATAAAAAAATAAAAGAAGAATTAAATTTGGACTTAAATGGTTGTGTTGTTAGTGCATTAAAGTTTAGAGAAGAATCTAATGATATATTTATTAGAATATTTAATCCATATAACAGTATAAGAAGTATAGAATTTAAAAATTTGATTGAAGAGCATATTTATATATCGACACCAATGGAAGAAATAATAAATAGGATAGATAGCTATAATTTAAAACCACAAGAGATATTAAATTTAGTAATTATAAAATAATATATATGGTTATGTAAACTAAAATATGGAAAATGATTCCAAAAAGTATATTTTGTAAAATATTCTAAGTTTTTTAATCAATTAACAGGAACATTAGTACTTTGTAGGATATTAAATAACTACAAAAAGACAACTATGTAATAGTT
>RRZU010776185.1_pt1 | contig 24836 bp, 21 predicted proteins | sample 2165561 | NCBI WGS metagenome assembly RRZU01 (sample SAMN10456909, study PRJNA506462) | wastewater metagenome | isolation source: wastewater sludge | place: USA: Moscow, Idaho | reverse complement strand
CGGCGACCTCATGCGCGGCATCGAGGCGACCGGCGACTACGAGGTCGACGAGAAGAAGCGAACCGTCGGCGTGCTTGAGCAGGGCATCGCCAAGGTCGAGGACCTGCTCGGGATCGACAACCTCTACGAGTCGGTCAACACCCCCCTCATCGGGTACCTCAACAACGCGATCAAGGCCAAGGAGCTGTTCAAGCGCGACAAGGACTATGTCGTCATGGACGGCGAGGTCCTCATCGTCGACGAGCACACCGGGCGCATGTTGCCCGGGCGTCGCTACAACGAGGGGATGCACCAGGCCATCGAGGCCAAGGAGGGGGTGGAGATCAAGAACGAGAACCAGACCCTCGCGACGATCACCCTCCAGAACTACTTCCGGATGTACTCGACGCTGTCGGGCATGACCGGTACCGCGATGACCGAGGCCGCCGAGCTCAACTCGATCTACAAGCTCGGCGTCGTCGAGATCCCCACGAACATGCCGATGATCCGCATGGACCAGGCGGACCTCGTCTACCGCACCGAGGACGCGAAGTATGCCGCCGTCGTCGACGACATCGTCGAGCGGCACCGACGCGGCCAACCGGTGCTCGTCGGAACGGTCTCGGTCGAGAAGTCCGAGCACCTCGCCGAGCTGCTCCGCCGCCGCGGGGTGCGCCACGAGGTCCTCAACGCCAAGCAGCACGCGCGGGAGGCGGCGATCGTCGCCGAAGCGGGTCGGCGCGGCGCGGTGACGGTGGCGACGAACATGGCGGGCCGAGGCACCGACATCATGCTCGGCGGCAACTCCGAGTTCCGCGCCATCGCCGAGCTCAAGCGGCAGGGCTTGGACCCGGTGGAGACTCCGGAGGAGTACGAGGCGGCCTGGGCGCAGGCACTCACCGCGGCCGAGGGGGCGGTCGCCAGCGAGCACGACGAGGTCGTCGGGCTGGGTGGGCTCTATGTCCTCGGCACTGAGCGGCACGAGTCGCGGCGGATCGACAACCAGCTGCGGGGCCGTTCCGGCCGTCAGGGCGACCCGGGGGAGTCGCGCTTCTACCTTTCCCTCCAGGACGACCTCATGCGGCTCTTCAACGGGGCGATGGTCGACCGGTTCATGCAAACCGCTCGCATGGAGGACGACGTCCCGATCGAGTCAAAGATGGTGAGCCGCTCGATCGCCAGCGCGCAGAGCCAGGTCGAGGGCCGCAACTACGAGATCCGCAAGAACGTCCTCAAGTACGACGACGTCATGAACCGGCAGCGCACCGTCATCTACGACGAGCGCCGTCGGGTCCTCATGGGGGCGGACATCCACGAGCAGGTCCGCCTGTTCATCAACGACGTCGTCGAGGGCTATGTCGACTCCGCGACCGCCGAGGGCTTCCCGGAGACCTGGGACCTCGACCAGCTCTGGACCGCGATCGGCACGCTCTTCCCGTGCCAGCTCACCCTCGCCGAGGTCGAGGCGCAGGCCGGTGGCCGGGCCCGGCTCACCGCTGCGCACCTCAAAGAGCTGCTCACCTCCGAGGCCCACCACGCGTATGACGCCCGCGAGGCCTCGGTGGGTGAGGAGACCATGCGCGAGCTGGAGCGCCGGGTCATCCTCTCGGTGCTCGACCGCCGCTGGCGCGAGCACCTCTACGAGATGGACTACCTCCAGGAGGGCATCGGGCTGCGGGCGATGGCCCAGCGCGACCCCCTCGTCGAGTACCAGCGCGAGGGCTTCGACCTGTTCAACGCGATGATGGAGGCGATCAAGGAGGAGGCCGTCGGCTACCTCTACAACGTCGAGGTCCAGGTCGAGCAGGCCCCGCCGACCCCGGCCGTCGAGCCCATGACGGTGCAGCAGCTGCTCGCCGGGGCTGCCGGGGCGGGGGGTGTCGCTGATGCCGTCGACGCTGGTGCCGCACGCCCCGGGGTGCAGGACGCTGCGGTCGAGCACGCTCACCCCACCCCGCCCGCGCCTCCGGTCGAGCCCACCGGCCCCGCGGTCCCGAGCACCTTCTCCGCCCCTGGGCTGACGCCGGGACGCCCGCAGCGGCTGCACTACTCGGCGCCCTCTGCGGACGGTGGTGTCGTCGAGCACGACGAGGGGACCGCGCAGACCCGCGCGGCGGCGCGCCGGACCTCGAAGAAGGCGCGCCGGCGCGGAAAGTAGCGGCCCGGCCCTCTCCGGGCACCGCTTCGGCATCCGTGGGGAGGGGCAAGGCGCGCCGCGCTACCGGCTCAACCGACGCTGAGCGCGGTGACCACCCAGCGCCCGTCCTGGTCCTCCAGGCGCATGGCCATCGCGGTGACCCGGTCGCGGCCATGGATGACCGTGCTGACCTCGGCGACCTCAGGGCTCACCTCGAACACCCGAACCCGCCGGATGGCGACCCGGTTCGCGACGCTCCCTCGGCGTGCGGCGACCAGGGCTCGCCGGGCGATCGCGGAGTAGACATCGGGGGCGACATACCGGACGACCTGGGGGGCCGGACGGGAGCCCGCGAGGACCTCGACGAGAACCTGCGAGAGCCGTGTCGCGAAGGGGAGGACCGCTGGGCGTCCGCCGAGCTCGGGCGGGGTGGGGAGGCGGCGCTCGTGGTCCAGGGGCAGCTCGAGTGCGTGTGCCCCCGCAACCGCGGCGGCAGCGCCGACACCGCGCCGGGCCAGAGGGGTGTCGAGATGAGCTCCCGAGTGGGTCCTCGCGGCGGGGCGACGCTCAGGAACGGGGACCAAGGTCGGCGCGGTCGTCATCAGGAGTGCTCCTCGGTGGGGGCCTGCAGGCGTAGGCCGATCTGGATGAGGTCGGGGTCATCACCGATGAGGTGACGGTTGGCGGCATACCACCGGGGCCACTCGGCGGCGATCTGCGCGTCGGTCGCGCCGGGGCCGAGGTGGCGGGCCGCGATATCCCAGAGGCAGTCGCCGGCCACGACCACAACGACCTGTGGGGTGGTCGCGGGCGACCGGGTGGGGCGGGAGAGCGGGCCCAGACCATGCAGGGACCTGGTCGGGGCGAGGGCCGGGTCCGGGACGACCGAGGTGGCGGACGTGGCGGACTGGGCCGACCCGAGGGCGTCCGACCCGACCGTCCCGACCTGCGGACCGTCGCTCGGTGGGGGCAGGTGGGCACTGCCAGGACGGGCCGCGGTCAGGGTCGGGCCGGAGCCGGATGCCGGTGCGCTCTCGGTGGGGGCGCTGGTTGCAGTCGCGGTAACTCCGGGTCCGGAGAGACCGACGCCGTCGGCGAAGGCCCCGCCGCTGGCCAGCCCGGTGGAGAGTCCGACGCCGAGTACAACAGCGACCAGGCGGCGCAGCGCAGCGGGAGCGATGGCCGTGGCCAGGCGGTTTGCCACGAGCGTGCCACGCACAGGCAGCGTCGACGCCGTCGCCGCCAGGACGGCGACAGCCAGCCAGAGGAGGACCACTAGACCGATGGCGGCGGTCGCCGCGACAAGCAGGTCTGGTGCCGATGTGGCCACCCCCGAGCGCAGCGCGTGCCAGCCGGACCACGCGGTGCGTGCGAACCACCAGAAGAGCGCGCCCCCGAGGGCCATAGTGCCGACGACGACCGACGCGACCCGGACCCCGGATGGCCGATCGGCCTTCGTGGTCATCGCCCGCTCCTTCGTATGATGTCGTTTGCTTTAGTTTGCGTTCGGATGCGGGTTATGTCAAGCGTTCGGTACGGTAGGAACCGAGCGAAGGAGAGGCGCCATGCGGTGGGACCGACTGTTCGACGACCTCGAGGGTCAGCTCGCGGCCCAGCACCTGCTCGAGCGCGATGCCGAGGTGGCGGACCGCACCCGGCGGGAGCGGGCCCTGCTCACGCTGCACGACCGGCTGCTCGCCTGCGTCGGGCAGCGGGTGACGCTGGTCTGTGGGGCCGGTGAGGTCGCCCACGGGACCGTTCTCGAGGTGGGGGCCGGGTGGGTGATGCTCGCCGCCCCGCCGGGAGTCGTCCTTGCGCACGTTCCGGCGGTTCGTTCGCTGGCCGGGTTGGGTCAGCACGCTCACGTCCCGGGGGTGGTGGCCCGCTCTTTCGGCCTCGGTATGGCGTTGCGGGCGGTCTGCCGGGACCGCGCTCCGGTGAGCGTTGTCGATGTGACCGGCGCGACCCTCACCGGGACGGTCGACCTGGTCGGCGCCGACCACCTCGACCTCGCCGAGCACCCGCTGGACCTGCCGCGTCGGCCGGAGAACGTCCGCGGCACGCGCACCATCCCGTATGCCGCCCTCGCCACCCTGCGTCGAGGCTGACACTTCCGGCCCGGGACGCCCCTTGTGGACTGCGAGGACGCTTACACCGTGCTAGGTGCCACAAGTGGTCCGGAGTTCCATGAGCTGCGCGCCGAGAGGTGCCAAGAGCGGTCCGGCGGTCCGGGAGCTCCGGCCCGCCGAGCCAGAGTCAGCCGAGATCGTCGTCGGTGCCGGCCCCGAACGGGTGGGCGGCCACGAACTCGCGGGTCTGCGAGTACATCCGCTGGATGTACCCCTCGAGCTCGCTCTGCTCGACCCGCCACTGGCCACGCCCGCCCACCTTGATCGCCGGCAGCTCACCCGAGCGGACCAGGGCATAGGCCTGAGCCGAGGAGATATTGAGCACCTCGGCGACATCGGTCAGCTGGAGGAATCGCGGGGCCATGACCGCTCCTCGAGGTCGAAGGGTCCGGCGTGTCGTCGTTATCCCACGTCCCGCCGGAGATGCGTGCGTTCAATCCCTACTATGGCAGATCACCCTCGTATGCCGTCGATAGCGTGTCACTGCCTGTGGATAACGACACTACCTGTGGACAACGAGCCGCACGGGGCCGACATACGCGATGATGGGGCAGCGGCGCCCGGCGCCGCCCCGGCCGTTGACCGTACAGGGGGAGAACCGCATGCCCGACCTGCCCGCGCCCACCGCCAAGCGGCTCAAGCGCCCGTCCTGGCGGGACGGCCGCCTGCTGGTGGGGCTACTGCTCGTCCTGCTCGCCACCACGGTGGGCGCCAAGGTCATCGCCAGCGCCGACGACCGGGTCCCGGCCTATGTTGCCCGGGTGGCCCTCAAGCCGGGCGACCAGCTCAGCCCCGACAACCTCACCCGGGTCGACATCCAGCTCGGCGATGGGATGGAGCGCTACCTCAGCGCAGCCAAGGGGGTCCCCGCCGACTCGTACACCCTGCGCGAGGTTCGCGCGGGCGAGCTGGTGCCGGCCTCTGCGGTCGGCGGCAAGGACGCGGTCAATGTCCAGCCCGTGACCGTCCAGGTCGACTCGCTGTCCGCCTCGGCCCTGGTGGTCGGCTCCGTCGTCGACATGTACGTCAGCGAGCGGCAGCCGGGAACGACCCAGACGAAGTATGCCGACCCGCAGCTGATGCTCCCCAGCGTCTCGGTGTCCTGGCTGCCCGCTGCCGGTGACCGGTTCGGAGCCGGCTCCTCGACCGCCCCGGTCCAGCTGCTCGTGCCCCTGGACAAAGTTCCGGCCGTCATCGGCGCCCTCGACAACGAGGCCCGGATCACCCTGGTCCCGGTGCCCGGCTCGGTCCGCAAGAGCGGGTCATGACCCAGGTCCTCACCGCGGTGGGGTCGATGTGGGAGAGCCGCATCGCCACCACGCTCGAAGCGTCCCGGGAGGTGCAGATCTCGCGGCGCTGTGCCGACCTGGCCGACCTGCTCGCGATCGCCGGGGCCGGGCTGGGCGAGGTGGCCCTGGTCTCGAGCGACCTGCGGGGGTTGGATCTGTCCGCCGTCGACGACCTGCACCGCCACGGTCTACACGTCGTGGGGCTGACCGTCTCCGACTCCGAGTCCGAGGAGCGCTGGCTGCGCTCGGTCGGCGTCGACGCCGTCGTCCCGGTGCGGGCCGGGCTGACCGAGCTCGAGGCCCATCTGCTCGCCCGGACCCCTGGGGGCCTCGGAGACGGCGCGCCATCCGGGTCCGAGGTCGGCTCGCGGGCCGGGCACGGTGCCGGAGCCGATGGCGGGCCCGCCGACCCGTTTCTGGCCGACCCCTCCGGTGCCGGACCCACCCCAGCCAGACCTGGGACCGGCGCGGAGGAGCCGACCCGACCCGCGCCGGCCCCCGAGGGCGGCGGGCGGATCATCGCCGTGTGGGGCCCGACTGGCGCACCGGGGCGGACCACGGTGGCGGTGAACCTCGCCAGCGAGATTGCCTCGGCCAAGACCTCGACCCTGCTCGTCGACCTCGACACCTACGGGGGATCGGTCGCCCAGGTCCTCTCGGTCCTTGACGAAGCTCCCGGGGTGGCCGCGGCGTGCCGCGCCGCCGAACAGGGCGGCCTCGACGTCACCGGCCTGGCCCGGCTCAGCCCGCAGATTGCCCCGCACCTGCGAGTGCTCACCGGCATACCCAAGGCCGAGCGGTGGACCGAGCTGCGGGCCGGGTCGGTGGAGCGGGTACTCGAGCTGGCCCGGGTCATGGTCGAGGTGGTCGTCGTCGACTGCGGGTTCTGCCTGGAGGACGACGAGGAGCTCAGCTATGACACCCTCGCGCCTCGGCGGAATGCGGCGACCCTCACGGCATTGGCGATGGCCGACGAGCTCGTCGCAGTCGGTGCGGCGGACCCGGTGGGCTTGCAGCGCCTGGTCCGCGGGCTCCAGGAGCTCGACACGGTGAGCGCGCCCACGCCGACCGTTGTCGTCAACAAGGTCCGCGCCGCAGCCGTCGGTCCGCGCCCGAAGTCGTCGATCGCCGACGCCCTGAGCCGCTTCGCCGGGGTGAACGAGCAGTCCTTCATCCCCGACGACCGAGACGCGCTCGACGCCGCCCTGCTCACCGGGCGCACCCTGGAGGAAGCCGCGCCGAGCTCACCGGCGCGCGTGGCGATCGCCGAGCTGGCGGCGCGCCTGGTCGGCATACCGACTCCGACGAGGCGCCGCGGGCGGCGTGGCACGATGGACTCGTGACCGACCGGCTGACCTCACTGGACGCCTCGTTCCTTTACCTCGAGGAACCGACAACGGCGATGCACGTCAGCGCGGTCATGGTCTTCCAGCCCCCCGAGGGTGGTTTCGACTACGACCGGCTCGTTGGCCTGATCCGGCAGCGGATCGCGGAGTGGCCGCGCTACCGACAGGTGGTCAAGGACCTGCCCGCCCGCCTGGCCAACCCGGTCTGGGTCGACGACCGGAACTTCGACCTCACCTACCACGTCCGCCGTTCGGCCCTGCCGCGTCCGGGCACGGATGAGCAGCTCGAGGAGTTCGTCGCGCGGGTCCAGCCGCGGCCCTTGGACCGGACCCGGCCGCTGTGGGAGGTCTACCTCGTCGAGGGCCTCCAGTACGGCCGCTTCGCCGTCGTCACCAAGACCCACCAGGCCCTCGTCGACGGCGTCCACGCCCTCGACATCGGCCACCTCCTCGTCTCCTCCGAGTCCGGTGACATCGGGACGGTCGTCGACACCTGGCGTCCGGCCCCAGCGCCGCACGACGTCGAGCTGCTCGGCCGGGCCCTCCTCGACACGCTGCGGACCCCAGGCCGGGTCGTCGAGGCGGTCCGCGAGGGTTTCGGCGAGGTTCGCGAGGCCGGCTCCCGGGCGGCCGACGGCCTCGGCTCGCTGGCCTCCACCCTCGCGCGCACGGCGGCCCGCCCGGCACCGTCGAGCCCGCTCAACACCCAGATCGGCTCGTCCCGCCGGTTCGTGATGGTGGGCACCGACCTGGCCGACTACCGCACCATCAGGGCCCGGGTGCGCGCCCGCTCCGCCGAGGACGACCTCTCGGTCAACGACGTCGTCCTGGCCACCCTCGCCGGTGCCTTCCGGGCCTGGTTGCTCATGCGGGGCGAGTCGGTCCACTCCCGCACGGTGGTCCGGGCGATGGTGCCGGTGTCGATGTACGAAGCGCCCTTCCACGCCGACAGCGCCCCCGCGCTTGGCAACCGGCTCGCGGCGTGCTTCGTCGACCTGCCGGTGGGGGAGCCGGTGCCGTCGATGCGGCTGCACCAGGTGGCCTTCCAGATGCGCCACCAGATCGAGAGCGGCCGGGCCGTCGAGGCCGACACCCTCGCCGGCGTCGCCGGTTTCGCCTCGCCCACACTGCACTCGCTCGCCGCTCGGCTCGGCAGCGCCGTCTCGCGGCGCTTCTTCAATGTCCTGGTCACCAATGTCCCCGGCCCCCAGTGGCCCCTGTATGCCGGTCCGGCCCGGATGCTCTCCACCTATCCGGTCATCCCGCTCGCCAAGGGGCAGGCGCTGGCCATCGGCCTGACGTCATATGACGGCGGGGTCTACTACGGGCTCAACGCCGACCGGGCCTCGATGCCCGATCTCGACGTCCTCGCCCAGACGATCGTCGACTCGCTCAACGAGCTGCTCCTCGACACGGAGGAGTCCGCATGACGGAGGAGCCCGAATGACCCGTCGCGGACTCGTCCTCGGTGGTGGCGGCGTCCTTGGGGCGGCCTGGATGATCGGCGCACTCAGCGCCCTGGAGGAGCACGAGGGCGTCGACGCCCGGCATTACGACTACATCGTCGGCACCTCGGCCGGCTCGGTCGTCGGGGCCCTCCTCGCGGCGGGGGTCACCGTCGAGGAGCTGCGCAGCCAGGAGCTGCGGGGAGTTGTCGAGACCGGCCCGCTCGCGGGCTTCCACTGGGACTACGAGAGCGCCACCGGCGGCGACCGGCCACCGACACCGAAGGCCGGGCTCGGGTCGGTCGAGCTGCTCCGCCGGCACCGAGGCCGCCTCGGCGCCCTCCCGCCGACCGCCGTGATCGCCGCGCTGCTGCCCGAGGGGCGAGGCCGGCTCGACGCGGTCGGCGCCATGGTCCGCCACGCGATCCCGTCCGGCTGGGCACGGCACCGCGGGCTGCGGGTGACCGCCGTCGACTATGACGCCGGCGAACGGGTCGCCTTCGGCGGGCCCGGCGCGCCGGAGGTGGACCTCGCCGACGCGGTCATGGCGTCGTGCGCAATCCCGGGGTGGTACCAGCCGGTCGTCATGGACCACCGCCGGTTCATCGACGGCGGCGCGTGGTCGTCGACCAATGCCGACCTGCTCATCGGCGAGGGGCTCAGTGATGTCGTCGTCCTGGCTCCCCAGGTCTCCTTCGCCCCGGACCAGCCGGCCGCCCTGGCGCCGCGGATCGAACGGCAGTGGCGCGCCCGGGTGACCGCTCGGGTGCTGCATGAGCTGCAACGGCTGCACGCCGACGGTGCCGATGTCACGGTGCTCGGACCGGGTGCCGAGGACCTCGAGGCCTTCGGGGCCAACATGATGGACGTCTCACGCCGGCCCCGGGTCATCGAGACCTCGCTGCGCACCTCGCTGGCCGCGCTCCGCGAGGCCGGTGAGCTGCCGGCCGCGGCCCCCTTCGACGCCGTCGCCGAGTCCCTGGAGACGCCCTCATGAGCAGGCGGGTCTATCTCCCGACGTCGAGCGCCGATCTCCAGACCTTGCTCGACGGGGGCGCCCTCGACGTCGAGGGCGAGGCGGCATACGCCGTGACCGATGCGCTGCGCCGCGCCCACCCGCAGGCGCAGGACGACGAGGAGCTCGAGTTCCTCGCCTACGCCGTCGCCGTGGGTCGGGCGGCCGCCCCCAAGGTCGTCCTCGCGGCGGATATCGACGCGGTCCAACCGAGCGGCAGTGGCGCGGAGGTCCGGCTCGGCGGCTCGCTGACCCGCAGCGCGGTCGCCGCACTGCACGTCGAGCACCCGGTCCACAGCGCCGACGGTGAGCTGCTGTGGTATGACGCGAGCGAGCTCGGCGCGGTCGTCGCCCTGCTCGCCTCCGGGCGGGACTGAGGTCGGGTCCGAGGGCTCTCAGCGGGTGAGAGGATGGTGGCACCGCTACCCGTCACCGTCGCCAGGAGTAGGTCTGATGGACGCTGTCACCCAGGTCCCGCCACCCGTCAACGAAGTCGTCCGGGACTATGCCCCGGGCAGCCCCGAGCGCGCCGACCTCGAGTCGGCACTGACCCGCCTCGGCGGTGAGCAGGTCGACCTGCTCATGACCGTCGGCGGGGTCAAGCGGCGCGGTGGGGGGGCGGCGATCGAGGTCGTCCAGCCGCACGCCCGGGCGTCAGTTCTCGGTACGGCATACGACAGCACCGTCGACGACGCGCACGCGGCCATCGCGGCGGCGCGGGATGCGGCGCCGATGTGGCGCGAGCTCTCCTATGACGACCGCGCAGCGATCTTCCTCAAGGCCGCGGCGCTGCTCGCCGGCCCGTGGCGGTCCACCCTCAACGCCGCGACGATGCTCGGGCAGAGCAAGACCGCCTACCAGGCCGAGATCGACGCCGCGTGCGAGCTCATCGACTTCTGGCGGTTCAACGTCCACTTCGGCCGGCAGATCCTCGCCGAACAGCCACCCGTATCACCAACCGGATTATGGAACCGCACCGAGTACCGCTCGCTCGAGGGCTTCGTCTACGCGATCACCCCGTTCAACTTCACCGCCATCGGCGGCAACCTCCCCACCGCGCCCGCCCTCATGGGCAACACGGTGATCTGGAAGCCGGCGTCCTCGCAGCTGCTCGCGGCGCACTACACGATGCTGCTCCTCGAGGAGGCCGGCCTGCCCCCGGGCGTCATCAACCTCGTCACCGGCCACGGCCGGGCACTGTCCGATGTCGTCATCGGCGACCGGGACTTCGCCGGACTGCACTTCACCGGCTCGACCGGGGTCTTCCAGATGCTCTGGCAGAAGGCGGCGCAGAACCTCGCGTCATACCGGTCCTACCCGCGGATCGTCGGCGAGACCGGCGGCAAGGACTTCATCGTCGCGCACCCCAGTGCCGACCCGGACGTGCTGCGGACCGCGATGGTCCGCGGTGCCTTCGAGTACCAGGGGCAGAAGTGCTCGGCCGCCTCCCGGGCCTATGTCCCCGCCTCGCTGTGGGAGAAGATCAAGGACGACCTCGTCGACATCACCGACGGCCTGTCCGTCGGCACGGTCACCGACCTGCGTAACTTCATGGGCGCGGTCATCGACGAGCGGGCCTTCGCCACCCACCGCGCCGCGATCGACCGGGCCCACGCGACCGGACACCTCCACGTCGTCGCCGGCGGGAGCTACGACGACTCGGAAGGCTGGTTCGTCCGCCCCACGGTGGTCGTGTCCGACGACCCCACGGACGAGATCTTCGCGACCGAGTACTTCGGCCCGATCCTGGCCGTCTACGTCTACCCCGACGCGGACTACTCAGCGATGCTCGACCAGATGGAGTCGTTCGCGCCATACGCGCTCACCGGCTCGATCATCGCGCAGGACCGGCGGGCGATCGCGGAGGCGACGACGCGGCTGCGCTTCGCGGCGGGCAACTTCTATATCAACGACAAGCCGACCGGCGCTGTCGTCGGCCAACAGCCCTTCGGTGGCGCCCGCGCGTCCGGGACCAACGACAAGGCCGGTGCGCCGCAGAACCTCATGCGCTGGGTGTCGACCCGCTCGATCAAGGAGAACTTCGTCCCGCCGAAGGCGCACCCCTACCCGCACATGGGCTGAGCCCACGGCGCCCGGACGCGGCGAAGCCGGGGGGTGGGGCAGGCCGGGTCAGGCCTGGCCGGTGTGCTCGCCGAGCCAGGCCTGACCGGTCTCGTGCTCATACCGTATGGCGCCCAGGATGGCCGGTGCCGCGGCCTGCTCGACCTTGTCGCCGATGAGCGGGATCCGGGCGGTGATATCGCAGTCGAAGGTCAGCGTCGTGCCGGCTCCGCCGGGGCGCAGGCTGACCAGCCCCGCCATCGCCACTGGGAGGGTCCCCACGGTGACGCTGAGGTTGGCGTCCCGGCTGCCGTCGCTCGCGGCGCCACTCCAGACATAGACCTCCTCGACCCGCACCGTGGGTCCCACCATGGAGGCGACGAAGCTGGGGAAGGAGGTCGTCGGCATGATCCGCGCGGCCACCATCGTCGGCGGGTCCATGCTCTCCAGCTCGACCTCGTGCCCGACCGAGCCGGTCGCGATGCACTTGCGGCGTTGGAACTCCTCGTCGATGACCATCGTGAAGACCACGTCTGGCGTAGCGGCGAACTCGATGGCTCGGGAGATCTTCATGACCGCAGGGTATCCGGGCCCGCGCCCAGCTCGGTCCGCAGGTGCGCCGAGTCCGCGGCGAGCGCCTCGGTCACCGCTGCGGCGGTGCGCTCGAGCGACGCTCGGCACCGAGCCAGCTGCGCCCGGACGGCGTCGAGCCGTTCCTGGGCCGAGCGCATCGCGGCCCGCCGCCGACCGGCGATCTCGGCGGTCGTCGGGCCCCAGGGCTCGACGACGGTCCAGCCGTCCAGCTCGAGCCCGGACGCGGTCACCTCGGCGCCGATCGAGCGCACCGCGTCGTGCACCTCGGCGAGCTCGGTCGCATAGCGCTGCAGGGCCGCACCGGCGGTGTCGAGACGTCCGGCGATGGTCCGCGCAGCGGGTAGGGCCTCCGGAGCCTGCGCGAGAGTGCCGACGAGCTCGCTCTGGCGGCGCAGGGCGCCGCCGAGCTGTGAGCACGAGGCCGGGTCTCCGCCCGGCCGGGTCACTGCGGCTCCCAGGGCGCAGTGTCGTCGCGGAGCACTCGCAGCGGTCGCCCGCCGAGCACCCCCAGGCCGTGGTCCGGGGTCGTCCGGGGCAGGTCGGCCGCCGCGGCGTCCGACGGGTCCGCCGCAGCGGCCGATGGCTTGGGCGCCCGGGTAGGCGGACGGGTCCGCGTCGGCGCGCTCGCCACCCGGGCGTCCCGGGCCGCCTGGGCCGTGTCGGCTAGGGCGAGCAGCGTGTCGCCGGCCTGCTCGACGAGGGAGTCCACGGCCCGCTGGACCCGAGGGTCGCCGACATCGGGGACGTAGGAGAGCAGCTCGGCTGCCTGTCGCTCGAGCAGCGCCGCGGGGCTCGGGGCACCCGCGACGCGCGCCACTGGGGGCAGGACATTGGCCACAGGGCCACGATACGGGGCGAAACACCCCCGATGGGGGTTATCCACAGGGCCAGCCGCCCCGAGTCGGGACTGGGTGCCCAGGGCAGCGCGACTGCGTCGCGGTACCCTTCTTCGAGGCGCACGACGAGGTGCGCCACTGCGTGAGCGAGGTTGGTTACCCCCATGTCGACGGTCGCGGAGAAGTCGCGAGTCAAGCACCTGCAAGCAGCGGCGGACTGTGCCGCTCGGGCGGGTTCGGGTCCGGCACCTTCGGTGGTTCAGCGGTACTTCAGGCACGTCGCGACCGAGGACCTTCTGCCTCGCGACCCGGCGGACCTCTATGGTGCGGTCGTCTCGCATGTGGAGCTGGGGCACAACCGGCCGGTCGGCACCGCGGCGGTCAGCGTCTTCAACCCCACCGTCGAGGCCGAGGGCTGGCGCTCGGAGCACACGGTGGTCCAGATCGTCACCGACGACATGCCCTTCCTCGTCGACTCGGTCAATGCGGCGGTGGCCGCCTCAGGCCGCGCGGAGCACCTTCTCGTCCACCCGGTCCTCATTGCGCGACGGACCGTCACCGGCCAGCTCGTCGACCTCCCGGACAGCGACGAGGCCGACGCCAAGGACCATGAGCTCGTCGTCGAGTCGTGGATCTACCTCGAGGTCGACCGGATCGGCACCGCGGCCGAGCGCGAGGCGCTGGCCAACCAGCTGGCCAAGGTCCTCGAGGACGTCCGCAGCGCGGTCGAGGACTGGCCGAAGATGCGGGCCCGGGCGCTGGAGGCCGCCGAGGCGATGCGGCGTACGCCCCCGGTCGGCATACCGGCTCGGGAGGCATCGGCGACCGCTGACTTCCTGGAGTGGATGGCGGACAACCACTTCACCTTCCTCGGGCATCGCGAGTACGTCCTGGTGACCAAGGACGGAGCGGTCGCGCTTCAGCCCGTGCAGGGGACCGGCCTCGGCCTGTTGCGATATGACCAACCGGAATCCGAGGCGTTCTCCCGGATGACCGCCCAGGCGCAGAACAAGGCGCGCGAGAAGACCCTGCTCATCCTCACCAAGGCGAACTCCAAGGCCACCGTGCACCGGCCGGTCTACCTCGACTACGTCGGGGTGAAGACCTTCGACGAGACCGGCGAGGTGACCGGGGAGCACCGCTTCCTCGGGCTGTATGCGCTGAGCGCCTTCAACGCCTCCGTCCTCGGCATCCCGATCATCGGCGACCGGGTCCGCGAGGTCCTCGAGCGGGCCGGCTTCCACCCCGACTCGCACTCGGGCAAGGATGTCCTGCAGGTCATGGAGCACTACCCGCGGGAGGAGCTCTTCCAGACCTCGGTCGACCAGCTCCAGGATGTCGCCACCTCGGTCATCCACCTGCAGGAGCGGCGCAAGACCAAGCTCTTCCTGCGGCAGGACGACTACGGCCGGTTCATGTCCTGCCTGGTCTACATCCCGCGGGACCGCTACAACACCACGGTGCGCCTGCGGATCGAGAAGATCCTCCGCGAGGCCTTCCACGGGGTCAGTGTCGAGGACACCACGAGGGTGAGCGACTCCGCCCTGGCGCGGCTGCACTACGTCATCCGGGTGGCGTCGGGTGAGGGCGTTCCCGAGGTCGACGCCGCGGCGCTGGAGCAGGAAATCGTCGACGCGACCCGCACGTGGGACGAGGACTTCGCCGAGGCGGTCCGGGTCGCCCATGGCGAGGAGGTCGGGGCCAAGCTGCTCAGCCGCTACGGCCGGGCCTTCCCCGAGGCCTACAAGGAGGACTTCGCCCCTCGGGTCGCCGTGGCCGACCTCAAGACGATCGACGCACTCGGCGACCAGGAGAGCTCGTTCAACCTCTACCAGGAGCCCGGCGCACCGGGGGAGCAGCGTCGGTTCAAGCTCTACCGCCGCGAGGAGCTCTCGCTGACCCGGGTGCTGCCGATCTTCACCCACCTCGGGGTCGAGGTCGTCGACGAGCGGCCGTATGAGGTCGAGGCAGCGGACGGCTCGCGGATCCAGGTCTACGACTTCGGGCTGCGCGCCTCCACGGCCGCCGCCTGGGGGGTCACCTGGCAGCGCGACGAGATCCGGGCCCGGTTCCAGGACGCCGTGGCCGCGGTCTGGGACGGCAGGGTCGAGTCGGACGGCTTCAACGCGCTCGTCCTCGGTGCCGGGCTCACCTGGCGCCAGGTCGTCATCCTGCGCGCCGTGGCCAAGTACCTCCGTCAGACCGGGTCGACCTTCAGCCAGGAGTATGTCGAGTCGGCCTTGATGGCCCAGACCGAGATCGCCCGCAAGCTCGTCGACCTGTTCACCGTCCGGCTCGACCCCGACCTCTTCGACGGCGTCGCCGGCGACGGGTCCGAGGGCGCGGTGGGTCGTGCGGCCGCCGAGGCCGAGATCGTGGCCGCGATCCAGGCGGCCCTGGACGACGTGACCAGCCTCGACCACGACCGCATCGTCCGGGCCCTGCTCGGTGTCATCCAGGCCGCGCTGCGGACGAACTTCTTCCAGACCGACGCCCAGGGTGCCCCCAAGGCGGCCCTGAGCATCAAGCTCGACCCGAGCCGGATCCCCGATCTGCCCGCGCCCCGCCCGATGTTCGAGATCTGGGTCTACAGCCCCCAGGTCGAGGGCGTGCACCTGCGCTTCGGCAAGGTCGCCCGGGGTGGCCTGCGCTGGTCGGATCGCCGGGAGGACTTCCGGACCGAGATCCTCGGGCTGGTCAAGGCCCAGATGGTCAAGAACGCCGTCATCGTGCCGACCGGGTCCAAGGGCGGGTTCTTCCCCAAGGCCCTGCCCGACCCGGCCGTGGACCGGGACGCCTGGCTCGCCGAGGGGGTCGCGTCATACCGCGTCTTCATCTCGGGGCTGCTCGACCTCACCGACAACCGCGTCTCGGGGCAGATCGTCCCGCCGGCCCGGGTGGTCCGGCACGACGAGGATGACCCCTACCTCGTCGTCGCCGCCGACAAGGGCACCGCGACCTTCTCCGACTACGCCAACGCCAAGTCGCAGGAGTATGGCTTCTGGCTCGACGACGCCTTCGCCTCGGGTGGCTCCGCCGGCTACGACCACAAGACGATGGGCATCACCGCCCGCGGCGCGTGGGAGTCGGTCAAGCGGCACTTCCGCGAGATGGGGATCGACACCCAGTCGGAGGACTTCACCGTCGTCGGCGTCGGCGACATGAGCGGGGACGTCTTCGGCAACGGGATGCTCCTCTCCGAGCACATCCGGCTGATCGCCGCCTTCGACCATCGCCACGTCTTCGTCGACCCCGACCCCGACCCTGCCGCCTCGTTCGCCGAGCGGCGCCGGCTCTTCGACCTGCCGCGCTCGTCGTGGGGGGACTACACCAAGGAGCTCATCAGCGCCGGTGGTGGGGTCTTCCCCCGCTCGGCCAAGTCGGTCGACATCACCGCGGCGATGGCCGCCGCTCTCGGCATCGACCCGGCCGTGACGAAGATGACGCCCACCGAGCTGATCCACGCCATTCTGCTCGCCCCGGCCGACCTGCTGTGGAATGGCGGCATCGGCACCTATGTCAAGGCCTCGACCGAGACGCACAGTGACATCGGCGACCGCGCCAATGACGCGATCCGGGTCAACGGCAACGAGCTGCGGGTCAAGGTGGTCGGCGAGGGCGGCAACCTCGGCTGCAGCCAGCACGGCCGCATCGAGGCAGCCCTGGGCGGGGTGCGGATCAACACCGACGCGCTCGACAACTCCGCTGGGGTCGACACCTCCGACCACGAGGTCAATATCAAGATCCTGCTCTCCGAGATGGTCCGGTCCGGGGACATGACGCTCAAACAGCGCAACGGCGTGCTGGTCTCGATGACCGACGAGGTCGCCCACCAGGTGCTCCGCGACAACTACGAGCAGAACGTCCTCATCGGCAACGCCCGGGCCCAGCAGTTCGAGATGGTGGCCGTCCACGCCCGCCTGCTGCGCTATCTCGAGGAGCACGTCGACCTCGACCGGGCGCTCGAGGCGCTGCCCACGCCGAGCGACCTGGCCAAGCGGCACGCCGCGGGACGGGGCCTGACCTCCCCGGAGTTCGCGGTCCTCATCGCCTACAGCAAGCTCTCGCTCAAGGCCGACCTGCTCGCCAGTGGCCTGCCGGACGACCCATGGTTCCAGCGCACCGTCGTCGACTACTTCCCGGCCCAGATCCGGGACCGGTATGCCGGTGACGTCGCGAACCACCCGCTGCGCCGCGAGATCATCACCAACGCGGTGGCGAACTCGATGGTCAACCGGGGTGGCATCACCTACGCCTTCCGGGCCGGCGAGGAGACCGGCGCACGGGTCGACCAGATCGCCCGCGCGTTCGTCGTCAGCCGGGAGGTCTTCGACCTCGCTGGATATGTCAAGGCCGTCGAGGCACTCGACAATGTCGTGAGCACGGAGGTCCAGACCCAGCTCTACCTGGAGTTCCGCCGGCTGATGGACCGAGCGGCCCGGTGGTTCCTCACCGCCCGCCCAGCCCAGCTCGACGTCGCTGCAGAGGTCGAGCGGTTCGCCGCCCCGGTCGCCGAGCTCGCGCCCCAGCTGCACACCATCCTCCAAGGCACCGAACGGGCCCGGCTCGAGGCTCGCGCCGCTCAGCTGCGCTCGGTGGGTGTGCCGAAGGAGCTCGCGATGCGGCACGCCAGCCTGCTGGACCAGTTCTCGCTCCTCGACATCGTTGAGCTCTCGCTCGAGACGGGCACCCCGCCCGTCGAGGTCGCCCAGGTGTACTTCCACACCTCCGAGCAGTTCGGGATCGACGAGATGCTCACCAGGGTCAGCGCGCTGCCGCGCGAGGACCGGTGGGACTCCCTGGCCCGGGGTGCCATGCGCGACGACCTGTATGCCGTGCTCGAGGCCCTCGCCCAGTCGGTGCTCGAGGCAAGCAAGCCCGGGACCAAGGCCGCGGCACGGTATGCCGCCTGGGCCACGGCCAACGAGGACTCGGTGGGTCGGGCCCAGGTCGCCCTGGGGGCGGTCCGAGCGCTCGACGCCCCGGGGATTGCGCCGCTGTCGGTCGCGCTGCGCACGCTGCGTGGCGTGGTCCGGGGAGGTGCCGCGAACGGGTGACCCAGCTCCCGACTAGGCTGCCGGTGTGCCGTCGCTGACCGAGGTGCTCCACGACACCTCGCTGCGCCCGGAGGACCTCGAGTGGCTGCACCTGCTCGTCGGTGACTGGCAGCTCGTCGCGGATCTGTCCTTCGCCGACCTGGTCCTGTGGGTCCGGCGCGACGAGGACACCTGGGTGGCGGCGGCGCACGTTCGACCGACGACCGGGCCGACCGCGTTCGTCGACGACCATGTCGGGCAGGCCGCCACGCCCGAGCGGGTCGTCCTGCTCGGGCAGGCGGTGGCCGGACGCCGGATCGTGCGGTCCACCCACGCCGAGCGGGGCGACCAGGTGCTCCGCGAGGACGCCGTGCCGGTCATGCCGAAGGGGCGGATCATCGCGGTGCTCACCCGGCATACCAACCTCGCGACGATGCGGGCACCCAGCCGGCTGGAGCTGACCTACCTGGCCTGTGCCGATGCCCTGGTCCGGATGACCCGGGTGGGCGAGTACCCGTTCGCCTCGGCCCCAACCGGCCTGCGGCGGGGTGCCCCGCGGGTCGGCGACGGGCTGCTCCGCCTCGATGCCGAGGGCCAGATCGTCTACGCCAGCCCGAACGCCGTCTCGGCGATCCACCGGATGGGACACCCGGGCCCGGTGAGCGGCCAGTCGCTCGCCGCGATCGTCACCGGAGTCCTGCGGGAGCGCCAGGTCCTCGACGAGGCGCTGCCACTGGTCCTCACCGGACGCCAGCCGTGGCGCACCGAGGTCTCCTCGCGGGCCGCGGAGATCTCGCTGCGGGCGGTCCCGCTCATCGAGGCCGGTGAGCGGGTCGGGGCGGTCGTCCTCCTCCGCGACGTCTCTGAGCTGCGCCGGCGGGAGCAGCAGCTGCTGACCCGGGAGGCGACAATCCGGGAGATCCATCACCGGGTGAAGAACAACCTCCAGTCGGTCGCGGCGCTGCTGCGGCTGCAGAGCCGCCGGATGGCCAACCCGGACGCGCGGGCCGCGCTCGACGAGGCCGTGCGGCGGGTCAGCACGATCGCGGTCGTCCACGACACGCTGAGCCAGTCGGTCGACGAGACGGTGGCCCTCGACGCGATCATCGACCTCGCCGTCAGCGCCGTGCTCGATGTCGCCGCCGCGGGGACCCCCGTGCAGGCCCAGCGAACCGGGTCCTTCGGCCGGGTCCGCGCCGAGGACGCAACCGCCCTGGCGATGATCGTCAGCGAGCTCGTCCAGAACGCGGTTGAGCATGGGCTCGGGGCCGGCGGCGGCGCTGTCGGGATCGACGCCAGGCGCGGCGCGGACGACGAGGGCGAGTTCATCGTCGTCACGGTCGACGACGACGGCTACGGGTTGCCCGACCACCCGGTGGGCCGCAGCGGCCTGGGCATGCAGATCGTCCGGTCGCTCGCCACGGACCTCGAGGGGACGGTCACCTGGGGTCCGCGGGCCTGCGGCGGGACGTCGGTGGTATGCCGGGCCAGGCTCCGGCCGCTGCCCAAAGGCGCCTGAACGCCGGCGGCCGAGCACACCGGCATACCGGGAGTCAGTGCGGAAGAGAGCCGGGCTGGCACCGACGGTGAGCCGAACCCGAGCTCAGCGGGGCGGCGGTCGGTGGAACCGGCGGTCAGCCGGCGCGGCGGGCCCGGGCGTTACGGCGCTTGAGTGCGCGGCGCTCGTCCTCGGACAGGCCACCCCAGACGCCGGAGTCCTGACCAGTCTCGATCGCCCACTTCAGGCAGGTGTCGATGACGGGGCAGGTGCGGCAGACCGCCTTCGCTTCCTCGATCTGGGCCAGAGCCGGGCCGGTATTCCCGATGGGGAAGAAGAGCTCGGGGTCGACGTCCAGACACGCAGCGCGGTCGCGCCAGTCCATCGTGGATCCTGCTCCTTGAATAGCGGTGAGTCTGCGGTCGTGCCGCCGCCCGAGGGCGCCTGGCACCGGCCCAACGGTGGGACAACGCGCGCGGGTGGCGCATTTGTTCCTACCGAGGAACCAGTGTGCGGGCTTCGACGTACGCAATCAACGCGTGAGACACAGGTGACTCACGGATCACAGACCCTTTGCCCGCCGGGGCATCCGTGCCTCCGGCGTTCTCGAACGACAAGAGCACACTGTACGCCATGACCCCCCACCGCGTCGTTAGGCTGAGCGCATGGATCGGCGGTCGGGTGTGGAGGCGATGAGCCGGCCGCGCCAGCTGACAGCGGCCGCGACGGGCCTGCAGGCGGTCGGTCTGCTGGTTTTGGCCGCAGTCGACGCGAGGGACACGCTCTCCGGCGCGGGCTCCGATGCGGCTCGGGGGCTGACCGGGGCGGCGCTCTTCGTCGTCCTCGCCGGCGGCCTGGTCGTGCTCGCCCTGGCGCTGCGGCGGGGCTCAGCCAGCGCCCGGACGCCATTGCTGGTGTGGAATGCCCTGCTCGTCCCGGTGGTCGTCAGCCTTGTCCAGTCGGGGCAGGTGACCCTGGCCGCACTTGTCGCCGCCACGGTCGTCGTGGCGGTCGTGGCAGGACTCGTGGCGACGCCCGGCCGCTCCTGAGCCCGGGCCGACCTGGAAAGTTCCGCCTGTCGGCGTGCCCGGGCCCGCTCAGTGCACGGTCAGGCGGACAGCCACTGGGTCCACCCGTTGTGCAGGACCAGCCAGGCGATGAGGCCATAGCCGGCCTGCCGAGGGTGCACCCCGTCGGAGGTCCCGAGGTCGGGCTCCCACTGCTCGTGCCCACGCAGCGGCCGTAGACAGTCGACATAGGGGACGCCGCGGCGCTCGCACACCTCCGCCTGGGCGTCGGCGAGCACCTGGAGGCGCTCGGTGCGGATGTCGTCGAGCACCGGGGTCAGGCCGACGACGAAGGGTGCGATGCCGTCGGCGATCGCGTCGTCGAGGACGGTCGCCAGGTTGAGCCGGGAGCGGGCCAGCGAGATCCCGGCGTCGAGGTCGGCCGCGCCGGCCTGGAGGACCAGCTTGCGGGCCGTGCCGACCCGCCAGCGCGGCTCGGTCTCGACCCGCCAGCGCCGCAGCACGTCCGCGGAGGTCTGGCCCCGGACGCCGAGGTTGTAGGCCGTGAGGCGCAGGTCGGGCTGGATGCTGCGGGCCACGACGCGGCCGACCCAGCCCAGCGCCTTGGGGTCGCCCACCCCGGCGAGGACCGAGGCCCCGACGAAGCAGATGACGGCCTCGGCCGGGCCGAGGGAGTCGGAATGCGACAGGTCGCCAGCGCTCATCGGGTCCTCATTCGTCGTCGAGGCGGGCCAGCCAGGTCGCGAGGCGCTCGATGGCGACCTCGTGCTCCGGGTGCAGGTCGACGAAGGTGCGCAGCTGGTCGGCGAGCCACGCGAGGGTGACCTGCTCCTCGCCGCGCCGGGCGTCCAGCTCCTCGAGCCCGCGGTCGGTGAAGTACATCAGGGTCACCGGTCGAAGGCCGCGGCGACCAGCTCGGCCTGCTCGACCTCGTGCTTCTTGTGCGACCCGGTGGCCGGCGACGCAGACGGCTTGCGGGAGACGACCCGCAGCGGCCGGTGCTCACCGTGCTCGGCCAACGCCTCGGGCAGGTTGAGCGCCATGAACGGCCAGGCGCCCTGGTTGCGGGGCTCGTCCTGGACCCAGACCAGCTCGGCGCCTGGGTAGGCGGCGACCGCCTGGGCCGCCTCGGCGCCGGGCACCGGGTAGAGCTGCTCGACCCGCACGATCGCGGTCTGGGTGTCGGCGCGCTTGCTGCGCTCGGCCTCGAGGTCGTAGACGACCTTGCCCGAGCAGAGCAGGACCCGGGTCACCGCTGCGGCGTCGAGCGCCCCCGGGTCGGCGATCACGGGACGGAAGGTGCCGGTGGTGAAGTCCTGCGGCGCGCTGGACGCGGCCTTGAGCCGGAGCATCGACTTCGGCGTGAAGACGATGAGGGGACGGCGCGGCCGCGCATACGCCTGCCTGCGCAGCAGGTGGAAGTGCGAGGCGGGCGTAGAGGGGTAGGCGACCGTCATGTTGTCCTGCGCGCAGAGCTGGAGGTAGCGCTCGATCCGGGCCGAGCTGTGGTCCGGGCCCTGGCCTTCGTAGCCATGCGGGAGGAGCAGGACGACCGAGGACCGCTGGCCCCACTTCTGCTCGGAGGAGGAGACGAACTCGTCGACGATGGTCTGGGCCCCGTCGGCAAAGTCGCCGAACTGGGCCTCCCAGAGAACCAGCGCGTCGGGCCGCTCCACCGAGTAGCCGTACTCGAAACCCATCGCGGCATACTCGCTGAGCAGGGAGTCGTAGATCCACAGCTTGGCCTGGCCGTCGTCGAGGTGGCGCAGCGGGGCCCACTCGTCCGCGGTGGTGCGGTCGACCAGGACCGCGTGGCGCTGGACGAAGGTGCCGCGGCGGCTGTCCTGGCCGGACAGGCGGACCGGGGTGCCGTCGACGAGCAGCGAGCCCAGAGCGATGAGCTCGCCCATGCCCCAGTCGATGCCGCCCTCGCGAACCATGGCGGCGCGCCGGTCGAGCAGCTGCTGGAGCTTGGGGTGAACGGTGAACCCCTCCGGGACGGCGACGAAGGCGTCGCCGATCCGGCGCAGGGTCGCCTCCGAGATCGCCGTCTCGGTCGGCGCCACCGGGGCGGCGGGCTGGTCCTGCACCTGAGCAGCCGGCTTGCCGAGGCCGCCGTGCCCCTCGGCGTCGGTGCCCTCGTCGCCGCTCTCGGTCTCGCGATATCCCGGGGCGGCCTTGGCGTCGCGGGACTCGACGAAGACCCGCTCCAGCTGGCTCTGGTAGTCCCGCAGGGCGCTCTCGGCGTCCTCGAGGGAGATATCGCCGCGGCCGACGAGGGCCTCGGTGTAGAGCTTGCGGACGCTGCGCTTGGCCTCGATGAGGCGGTACATCAGCGGCTGGGTCATCGAGGGGTCGTCGCCCTCGTTGTGGCCCCGGCGCCGGTAGCAGACCATGTCGACGACGACGTCCTTGTGGAAGGCCTGCCGGAACTCGTAGGCGAGCTCGGCGACTCGGACGCACGCCTCGGGGTCGTCCCCGTTGACGTGGAAGATCGGCGCCTGGATCATCCGGGCCACGTCGGTGGAGTACACCGAGGAGCGCGACGAGGACGGGGCGGTGGTGAAGCCGACCTGGTTGTTGATGACGATATGGATCGTCCCGCCGGTGCGGTAGCCGCGCAGCTGGGACTGCTGCAGCGTCTCGGCGACGACGCCCTGGCCCGCAAAGGCCGCGTCGCCGTGAAGGAGAACGGGCAGGACGGTGAAGGCGCCGCTGCCGAGGTTGAGCCGGTCCTGCTTAGCGCGGACGATGCCCTCGAGCACCGGGTTGACCGCCTCGAGGTGCGAGGGGTTCGCCGCGAGGTAGACCTTCGTCGAGGCGCCGCTCTCGGTGCTGAACTCGCCCTCGGTGCCGAGGTGGTACTTGACGTCGCCGGAGCCCTGGACCGAGTTCGGGTTCTGCTTGCCCTCGAACTCGCGGCAGATCTGGGCGTACGACTTGCCGGCGATATTGGCCAGGACGTTGAGCCGGCCACGGTGCGGCATACCGATGCAGACCTCGTGGAGGGAGTCCTCCGCCGCCCGCCACAGGACCGGTCGAGCAGCGCGATGACCGACTCGCCGCCCTCGAGGGAGAACCGCTTCTGCCCGACGAACTTGGTCTGCAGGAAGGTCTCGAAGGCCTCCGCGGCATTGAGCCGGCGCAGGATCCGCAGCTGCTCGTCGTGGGTCGGCTTGACGTGCGGGACCTCGACCCGCTCCTGGATCCACCGCCGCTGGTCGGGGTCCTGGATGTGCATGTACTCGATGCCGACGGTGCGGCAGTACGAGTCGCGGAGGATGCCGAGGATGGTCCGCAGCCGCAGGAAGGGCTCGCCGCCGAAGCCGCCGGTGGCGAAGTACCGGTCCAGGTCCCACAGGGTCAGCCCGTGCCGGGTGATGTCGAGGTCCTCGTGCTTGCGCTGGCGGTACTCCAGCGGGTCGGTGTCGGCCATGAGGTGGCCACGCACCCGGTAGGCGTGGATGAGCTCCTGAACCCGGGCGACCTTGTTGATGTCGTCGTCATGGCTCGTGGAGATGTCCTGGACCCAGCGCACCGGCTCGTAGGGGATCCGCAGCGCGGCGAAGATCTCGTCGTAGAAGCCGTCGGCCCCAAGGAGCAGCTGGTGGACGACGCGGAGGAAGTCCCCGCTCTGCGCGCCCTGGATGATCCGGTGGTCATAGGTGGAGGTGAGGGTGAGGATCTTCGAGACGGCGTTGCGGTTGAGCGTCTCGCTGCTCGCGCCCTGCCACTCGGCCGGGTACTCCATCGCGCCGACGCCGAGGATGGCGCCCTGGCCGGCCATGAGCCGGGGGACCGAGTGGACCGTGCCGATGGTGCCCGGGTTGGTCAGCGAGATCGTCGTCCCCTGGAAGTCCTCGACGGTCAGCTTCGCGGTCCGGGCCCTTTTGACGACATCCTCGTATGCCGCCCAGAAGTCGGTGAAGTCCATCGCCTCGGCGCCCTTGATGCTCGGGACGAGGAGCTGGCGGGAGCCGTCGGGCTTGGCGATATCGATGGCCAGGCCGAGGTTGACGTGCTGCGGCTCGACGACTGAGGGCTTGCCGTCGACCACGGCATACCCGTAGTTCATCCCCGGAACGACCCGCAGGGCCTTGACCAGGGCGAACCCGATGATGTGGGTGAAGGAGACCTTTCCACCGCGGGTGCGCCTGAGGTGGTTGTTGATGACGACCCGGTTGTCGATGAGCAGCTTGGCCGGAACCGAGCGGACACTCGTTGCAGTCGGCACCCCGAGGGAGGCCTCCATGTTCGTCACGACCCGGGCGGCCGGGCCGCGCAGCACGGTCACCGTCCCGTCCGGCGGCGCGCTCGGCGCGGGGGCAGTCGGAGCCGGGGTCGGCGCCAGGGTCGGGGTCGGGGCCGGAGTCGGAGCCGGCTCCGCGGCAGAGGGCGCGACCGCCGCCGCGGCGGCCGGCTTGGTGACGGTCCGGGTGCTCG
>RRZU010172114.1_pt1 | contig 24838 bp, 24 predicted proteins | sample 2165561 | NCBI WGS metagenome assembly RRZU01 (sample SAMN10456909, study PRJNA506462) | wastewater metagenome | isolation source: wastewater sludge | place: USA: Moscow, Idaho | reverse complement strand
GGAGATCGTCTGCACGAGTTCGCGCTCGCGCCACAGGACGATGAAGGCCCACATCACCGCCAGCGCGGCAGCGGCCGAAACGAGCCCGATCCAGAACACCGTCCGCCACATCGGCGAGAGCACTTCCTTGCGATCGATGGTGGCGAGCAGCTTCCAGTCGGTGCCGGCGATCGGCCGATAGGCCGCGAGCACATTGACTGCGCGATAGTCCGGACCCATGAAACGGCCGCTGTCGGCGTCCAGAACGGCATGCACGCTCGGCATGTCGGTGCGTGTGAGCGGGATGCTGACCGTGAGCGGCGGGGCATCGAGATGACGCAGGGCAGAGATGATCGTGATGTGATCGTCCTGTTTGCGCACCAGCAGTGTTTCGCCGCTTGGACTCGACGTTGGCCAGTTTTTCAGCTGGGGCAGGATGAAATCATTGAGGTTGGTGCAATGGTCGATGAAGCCGATCAGGCGTTTGTCGTCGGTGCCGGACGCGAAGAGGGGCGTGGTGATGTGCAGGTGCGGATCGCCGTCGAGGAGCGAAATTTCGCCCAGTTGGGTTTTCTGCTCGCGGCTCGCGGCGGCCAGGCCGGCGAAAATGTTCTCGTTGAGATGTTCGACCTCGCCGTTATCCGAAAGCAGCGGCTTCTGGTCGGCATCGAACAGTACCGTCCGGTCGTGCTTGTCGGCCCGCTTCAGCGAACCCAGCATGATGGCGAGCTCGTCGCGCCAATGGGTGCGTTCGCTGCGGCTGCCGTCCTTGGATTTTTTGAGCGCGGTCAGGAAAAGCGGGTTTTTACTGAGCATTTCTACATCGGTTTGCCGTTCGCGCAGCCAGTTTTCGATCTGCTCGGTGTTCAGGCGAGCGATGGTTTCGAGGTGGGCGTAGGTGTCCTGCTCGATCTGCGGAATGCGCAGGGCGACGTAGCTGGTGCCGATCAGGGGCGCGAGCAAGGCCAGGGCGCAAAAAGTGACCGCCATGCGCCGGGTGGTGTAGCGCGGGGCAACGACGCGCGAGAATGGCGTGTTGCGTGCCGCTTCGCGCAGGCCGTGGGCCAGGGTGAGGAAGAGCAGCAGCGTCGAGGCCAGGACGAAGGCTGCGTCGAGAAACAGCTCGATGCGTTCGGCGCCCACGTCGTCGTCGAGGAAAATGTCCGGGCCCATGATCCAGATGGCCGCGCAGATCCCGTAGAGCGCGGCGATGGCGCCGGCCTTGACGTATTCCGGGCGAAGGAAGGAGGGGGCGGGCGTGGGCGTGGCGTTCATGGGGGCGAAGGCGTCAGTTCTCGATCCCGAAATAAAGGGCGATGGCTTCGAAATCATGGTGTCCGGCGACGAAAACCTCGGCGATGTCTGGGTCGAAATGGTGGCCGCGTTCCTCGGCGATCATTTCGCGCACGGTGTCGAACGGGATCGGTGCCTTGTAGACCCGGCGGGAGATCAGTGCGTCGAAGACGTCGGCCAGCGCCATCAGCCGGGCCGAGAGCGGGATGTCGTCGCCGGCCAGGCCGTCCGGATAGCCGGAGCCGTCCCAGCGTTCGTGGTGCCAGCGCGCGATTTCCTTGGCCTGGCTCAGGAAGCCGACCGAGGTGTGCAGGTCGCGTTCGGCGAGTGCGATGGCTTCGCTGCCGAGGACGGTGTGGGTCTTCATGATCGACCACTCCTCGGGTGTGAGCTTGCCGGGCTTGAGCAGGATGCGGTCGGGGATGCCGACCTTGCCGATGTCGTGCAGCGGCGCCGAGCGGGCGAGCATGTCGATGTACGGCGCGGTCAGGGTGTCGGAAAAGCGCGGATGGGTGGCCAGCCGGGTGGCGAGCAGGCGGACGTAGCCCTGCGTGCGCTGGATGTGGTTTCCGGTTTCGTTGTCGCGCGTTTCGGCGAGGTGCGCCAGGGCGCGGATGCTGACCGCCTGGATCAGCTCGTTCTCGCGCATCCTTCGGGCGACTTCGCTTTCCAGCGCCGCGTTCTGGTCCTGCAGCAGGTGCCGGGCGCGGCGCACCAGCAGCTGGCTGCGCACCCGCGCCAGCACGACCGCCGGCTTGAGTGGCTTGACGATGTAATCGGCGATGCCGGCGTTGAAGGCACGCTCCTCGTCCGCGTCGCTGTCCTGCGCGGTGAGGAAGATGACCGGGATGTCCCGTGTCGACGGTTCCTCGCGCAGCTGCGCGAGGACCTCGTGCCCGCTCATCTCGGGCATCACCACGTCGAGCAGGATCAGGCCCGGGCGCGGCAGCTGGCGGGCGAGGTGCAGCGCCACGTGGCCGTTGTTGGCCACCTTGACGTGATAGCCCGCGCCTTGCAGCAGTTCGCCGAGCACGCTCAGGTTCTCCGGCTGGTCGTCGACGATGAGGAGGGTTTCATGGTCGGTGGCGCGCCGGCGTTTGGGCGGCGTGACCGCTTCATGCGCCGTTGCGTCGACCGGTGTCGGCACCGCGGGGGGGCGGGGCGGCGGGATTTCGGCGGTTCCGAGGTTCATGGCGCGGCGGCGTGTTGGCGGAAAGGTCAGCGCTCGGGCAGCGCAGTTTCGGCGGCGCCGACGAGCGGCCCCGTAAGCAGCGCGATTTCGTCGACCGAGAGCACCTTGTCGATGTTGAGCAGGATGACGAATTTGCCTGCGACCTTGCCCATGCCGAAGATGAAGTCGGTGCGGATGTTGGTGCCGAAGGCGGGCGGCGGTTCGATCTCGGCGGGCGGGATGTCGAGCACCTCGGAGACGGCATCGACCATGATGCCGATGTCGTGACGCGTCTCGGCGTCGCTGACCTCGACGATGATGATGCAGGTGCGGCGCAGGATTTCGGTCTTGCTGGCGCCGAAGCGGGCGGCGAGGTCGATCACCGGGACGACGCTGCCGCGCAGGTTGATCACCCCGCGGATGAAGGTCGGCATCATCGGAATGGCAGTGAGGTGGCCGCACTCGATGATTTCCTTCACGTTGAGGATGCCGACGGCGAACATCTCGCCGGCGAGCGAGAAGGTCAGGTATTGGGAGGGGCTGTCGGGGCCGGAAATTCCGGCGAGCTCCAGGCCCGTGGCGGGCTGCGCGGGGAGTCCCATGGGCTGTCCTCGTTTCTAGTAGCGTTCGAAATCGCCTTCGCTGACCGGCAGGGGCGTGCTGCGCGGGCCAGCGCCCTTGGCGGCGCGCGGCGGGGCGAAGGCGTTGCGGGCCACGGGCTCGGCGGCGGCGCCCGGCGCGACGAAACTGCGTTGCGCGCTGTTGGCGTCGAGGCGGAAGAAGGTCATCGTGTGTTGCAGCTGTTCGGCCTGGGAGCCGAGTTCCTCGGCTGTCGCGGCCAGCTCTTCCGAGGCCGAGGCGTTCTGCTGCGTGGCCTGGTTGAGCTGCCCCATCGCGCCGTTGATCTGGGCGACGCCGGCGCTTTGTTCCTGGCTGGCGGCGGCGATTTCCTGCACCAGGTCGGAGGTCTTGCGGATCGAGGGCACCATCTCGGTGAGCAGGTTGCCGGCGCGCTCGGCCTGCTTGACCGAGGACGACGCGAGGTCGCCGATTTCCTGCGCGGCGATCTGCGAGCGCTCGGCGAGCTTTCTCACTTCGGCGGCGACAACGGCGAAACCCTTGCCGTGATCGCCGGCGCGGGCGGCTTCGATGGCTGCGTTGAGTGCCAGCAGATTGGTCTGGTAGGCGATGTCGTCGATGATGCCGATCTTGCCGGCGATCGATTTCATGTCTTCGACCGTGCGGGTGACGGCCTGGCCGCCCTCGGCCGCCTCGTTGGCGGCCTTGGTGGCCATGCCGTCGGTGACGCGGGCATTCTCGGTGTTCTGGGAGATCGAGGCGGTCATTTCTTCCATCGACGCGGTCGTCTCCTCGACGCTGGCGGCCTGCTCCGACGACGACTGGGAGAGCGACTGGGCCGTGGCGGACACCTGTCCGGCGGCGTTGGAGAGGTTGTCGGCGGCGGTCCGCACTTCGCCGATGATCTGGGTGAGCTTGGCGATCATGTTCTGCATCGCGTTCATCAGCAGCCCGACTTCATCCTTGCTCGTTGCGTCGAGGCGAACGCTCAGGTCGCCTTCGGCGATCCGGCCGGCGGCGGTCACCGCTTCGCCGAGCGGGCGGGTGATGCTACGTGTGATCCACCAGGCGAAGGCGATCGAAATGAGCAAGGCGCTGATGGCCAGGCCGAGGATCATGGTTTTTGCCGATTCGGCGTTTTCGTTGGCCAGCTTGCCGGAAGCGTCCATGAGTTCGGACTGGAAGTCGATCAAGGCATTTACGCTCTCCAGGTATTCGGTCTGGGCTTTGCGCAGGGCGCCTTGCATGTGCGCGACGATCTCGTTGCGGAGGACATCGGGCTTTTTATCCGAGCGCAGGATTTCGATGAACCGGTCCTGTGCTGCGACGTAATCGCGTCGTGCATTGGTGATGCGTTTGAGCAGTTCCCGGCCTTTTTCGGTGGTGATCGACTTTTCCAGCTTGGCAATCTCGTCGGTGATGATCTTGCGCTGCGGTTCGATCTGTTCGATGGACTTTGCCCGTTCCTCGCCACTGTAGATGTAGGCGTTGCGCAATTGGCGGGCAATGACGTTGAGCGCGTCGATGATGTTGTTGGCCTGGACCGTCTTGGGGAAGCGGTCGAAGACCATCAGCTCGATCTCCTGATTGAGCGTGTTGATGCGCACGTAGCTCACGGTCGAGATCGCCGTCAGGAGGATGAGGGTGATGCCGAATCCGAAGGCGAGTCGGGCACCGATTTTGAGGTTCTTGAACATGAAGTCCTCCTTGCGACGGACACTTAGTTGGGCAACTGGGCTGCAGGTGGGGTGGCGCGGACGAGGCTCAGGCGATCTTCCTCGCCGCGGGTGACGAAACCGACCAGGGCGGCGACGTCGAGGATCAGCGCGACTTCGCCGCTGCCCAGGATGGTCGAGCCGCCGATCAGACGCAGGTTGGCGAACATGCGTCCAAGCGGTTTGATGACGGTCTGGAACTCGCCCATCAGCTGGTCGACGACGATGCCGGCGCGCTGGCCGCCGAACTGGACGACGACGATGCTTTCGCGCGCGGGCGCCGGCGTTTCGATCTCGAACAGGTCGCGCAGGCGGATGAAAGGCAGGGCTTCGCCGCGCAGATTGAGGTAGTTGCGCTGGGCACCCAGCGCCCGATGTTCGATGCATTCGACGATCGCATCGAGCGGAATGACGTAGGCGTCGTTGTCGATGCCGACCAGGAAGCCGTCGATGATCGCCAGGGTAAGCGGCAGCCGGATGGTGAAGGTCGAGCCCCGTCCCTCGCTGGAGGCGACTTCGACGCTGCCGCGCAGCGACTGGATGTTGCGCCGGACGACGTCCATGCCGACGCCGCGGCCGGAGAGCTTGGAGACCTTGTCGGCAGTGGAGAAGCCGGGCTCGAAGATCAGGTTGATGATCTCGCCGTCGCTGAGTGTGGCATCGGGGGCGATCAGCTCGCGCTCGATGGCCTTGGCGCGGATGCGTTCGCGGTCGAGGCCGCCGCCGTCGTCGGCGATCTCGATGACGATGTTGCCCGAATCATGGAACGCGTTGAGCGAGACGCGGCCGGTCGCGGGTTTGCCGCGCTCGCGCCGCAATTCGGCCGCCTCGATGCCGTGGTCGAGCGAGTTGCGCACGAGGTGCATCAGCGGATCGCCGATTTTCTCGACCACGGTCTTGTCGAGTTCGGTTTCGCCGCCGTTGATCACAAGTTCGATGTCCTTGCCCAGTTCCTTGGAGACGTCGCGGACCACCCGGTGGAAGCGGTTGAAGGTTTCGCCGATCTGCACCATGCGCAGTTGCAGTGCGGCGTCGCGGATGTTCTCGACGAGGCGCGAAAGGATCGAGGTGGCTTCGACGAGTTCGCCCTGCCGACTTTTCTGCGCCAGAAGGTTGGCCGAGGCGCCGGCGATGACGAGTTCGCCGACGAGGTCGATCAGCTGGTCTAGCTTGTCGGCCTGGACGCGGATCGACTGCGCATCGCGCGCCTTCTTGTCGACGATCTGCCCCTGGCGTGTGGCGGCGGCTTCGACCACCGCCGGGTGCACCACCTTCTCGTCGACCAGGATTCGGCCCAAGGGGGGCGGCGCGTCCGTCTCGGCAGGCGCGTTCGAGTCCTGGAGGTGCTGCGCCTGCTGTTCGCGCAGGCCGCGCTCGATTTCGTTCTGGGTCAGCGCGCCGACCCGGACCAGCATTTCGCCCAGGCGCATGTCGTCTTCGGGCAGCTCGCCGATCAAGCGCAGGTAGTCGGCGACGCAGCTTTCCGGCGGCAGGATGCGCAGTTCGCACTCGTCCTGAACAAAGGAGAAGACGCGCTCAAGATCGGTCTTGCTGGCTTTCGTCTGCAGGCGGACTTCGAAGCCGAGATAGCAGGCTTCCGGGTCCATCTCGAGGGCCGGGGGCAGGGCGTCGGCAACCGTTTCGAGGCCGATGATCTCGCCGATTTCGCCCAGATAGCGGACGAAGGAAAGGGGATCGGTGCCGCCGCGCATGACGTTGCGCCCGAAGCGGATCGAGAGGTGCCAGCTGTCGGTGTTGACCACCGCGACTTCGCTTTCCACCTCGACCGGATCGACATGGACTGCGACTTTCGCGGCCGGTGCTTCTGCGGCCAACCCCTCGGCGAGGCGGGCGTGCAGGGCTTCGCCGCGCTCGGCCAGGGACGCATCGGGGGCCGCGTCGTTGGCGGCCAGCACGTCGACCAGGGCGTTCATGTGGTCGCAGCATTCGAGCAGCAGCGTGGTCAGGCGCGGGGTGACGGGCAGGCTGCCGTTGCGCAGCTGGTCGAGGACGTTCTCGACGAGATGGGTGAACTGCTCGATGTAGCGGCATTCGATGACGCCGGAGCCGCCCTTGATGGTGTGCGCGGCACGGAAAATGGCATTGATGTTGTCGTGGTCGTCGGGGACCTGTTCGAGGCGCAGCAGCCCGGCTTCCATTTCGGCCAGCTGCTCGCGGCATTCCTGGATGAAAACGCTGACGATCTCGTCCATGTTTTGTCGCTCCGGGGTTCAGCCGGCTTCGGCCGCGGGAATGACGAGCGGGTCGCCGAGCTCGGCGGCCAGGTTGCAGAATTCGATGGTCGCGCGCACGGCCTGGCTGTGCCGGATCAGGGCGACGCGCTTGTCGCCGCGTTGCGCCTCGCGCTTGAGCAGCAGCAGCAGCTGCAGGCCGGCGCTGTCGATCTCGCCGACCTGGGCCAGGTCGAGCTCGAGCTCCTCGCATTCGGCGAGCGCATCGAGCAACAGGCGCTTCTGTTCGAAGGCGTGGTAGATCGTCAGAGGGGCTTCGAGGGCGAGCGATTTGCGGGGCGTCATGCGGCCTCCTAGAAGAGCTCGACGTTGCGGCGCGTGCCGCTGCCGGGAGCGACGGCCGCGGGGGCATCGCCCTGCTGCGTGGCCTCGGCATGGGCCTTGCGCTGCGTGGCCATGACATAGGCTTTCTGCAGCTGCGCCAGGCAGCTGTCGATGTCGATCTTGGGCGGGGCGCCGTCCCCCTCCGGGGTGAGGCGGCGGGCGAAATCGGCGGCCAGGGCGTCGAGTTTCTGCGTGGCCTCGGCGACCAGCTCGATCTGCTGTCGGGTGACGTCCTGAAACTGGATGCTGGCCTGGGCGTCGAGGAACATCGACGTCAGGCGCTTGCTGCTCTGAGCAACCTCCGCGAAAACCTCGGCTTCGCGGCGCACAAGCCCGCCGTAATCGGAGGTCAGCTCCGAGAGCTGGGCGGAAAATTCACGCAGCATCTCCTGCTCCAGCGCGAGGCTCGATTCGAGTTCCTCGTTGCGGAAACGGCTGGCGATGTGCTCGGCGAGCTTGTGGATGCCGCCGCTGATTTTCTCGACTGCGCCGCCTGTTTCCACCGACAGCTTGCGCACTTCGTCGGCGACGACCGCGAAGCCGCGCCCCGATTCGCCGGCGCGGGCGGCCTCAATGGCGGCGTTGAGGGCCAGCAGGTTGGTCTGGGCGGCGATGCGATGCACCAGCGCGACGAGGTCGCCGAGGGCGCGCGCTTCGTCGGTGACGCTCTGGATGCGCAGACGGTCGTTGTTCGCTTCCTCGCGGCGCTGGTCGATGTAGTGGCCCATGCGTTCGAGCAGTTGCCGGTTGCGGACGAGGACGGCGTCGGTATCGAGCAGCTGTTGTTCGGTTTCAGCGTTGCGGCTGGTGATCAGGCGGTCGAGTTCGTCCACCACCGCATCGATCTCGTGCAGGCGGGTGACGATGTCGAGCGCCGAGGTTTCGGTCAGCTCGACGGTATTCTGCAACTGCGCACGCATCACGCCGGTCAGCGTGTCGAGACGTAGCAGTTCCTCGCTGACCGCCTTCTGCCGGCGTCCGGCGTCGGCGAGTCGGGCGAGTTCCTGTCCCACCGCTTTCTGCTGGCCGAGCGTGGTGTCGCGGTAGAAAAGCAGCGAAACGGCATGCTGGGCGAGGAAGGCAGCGATGACCAAGGCCGCTGAACCCATGGCGTCGCCCAGCTCCGGGGCCTCGAAAAACTGGTGAAAAGGGCGGTTGAAGTAATAGACGCAGAAGGCGCTGCTGATCGCCACGACCAGGGTGACCAGGATCTGTCGTTTCGCGAGATCGTGCGGGATCATGTCGCGTCCGTCGGGGCGGGTGAGGGCGGATTCAGCGGATGACGAGCTTGATCGTGCTCAGCAATTCGTCGGCCGTCGCCGGTTTGACGATCCAGCCCGACGCGCCGGCCGCCTTGGCTTCCTGTTTTCTTTCCTGCTGTGACTCGGTGGTCAGGAACAGAATGGGGACGAACTTGTAGGCGGGGATCTGGCGCACCTGCTTGATCAGCTCGATGCCGTTCATGCCGGGCATGTTGAGGTCGGTGATCAGGAGGTCGATCTTGATGCCGGACTGGAATTTCTTCAGCGCGTCTTCGGCGTTGGGTGCCTTTTCGACCGCGTAGCCCGCCTTGGTCAGGATGCTCGAAATGCTGAGCAGAATGGTGGCGGAATCATCGACCAGCATGATCGTGCTCATGGTGCCTTCTCCGGTAAGGACGGTGGCCGACGAGCAGGCGTGCCCCACGCTTAGGCCCCTCGTCTCGGGCGGAGCTGGATCAACGGCAGTGCGGGCAGGCCTGGCGCGGCCTGTCGGCGGTCGATTTGGGCGCGATTTTTGCCGGCCCCCGGCGCATCCCGCGCGCCGTTTTTCCAGCATTTCCGTGTTTCGATTGATCTTGGTCGATCTGCCGCGCGATGTGCATCCGCAAAATCCGCGACGAACTGCGGAAACTACGTAGGCCGCGCGGAGGCGTCCGAGGAGGTGCGAAACGGGTTGCTTACGCTGGCCAGTGCGTCAACCCGGCCAGCGCTTGGTCGGTGATCGCAACGCCCTGGTGGATGACGGCGTTGCGCCACGTCTGCGCGACGGGGACGTAAGCGTCGCGCAGGTCGGCGAGCAATTGCTGGTGTCGGTCCGTGCGGCGGAACGCGGCATCCTGTTTGCGCAGCCATTGATCCAGTGCCTGGGCGTGGTTCATGGCCGCGCCGCGGGTGCCGAACTCGACCACGGCCCCGACCAGCGGACGCGTGCCCAGAAACTGCTGCAGACCTTGAAAGACCAGACCGACGTAAGCCGGGCGCGCAAGGCCGTGCGGGCGGGCGTTCTCGATCCGTTCCGCTCCCCACCATTGCTTGGCCAGCGTCCAGTGCTCGCTGTCTTCGGGACTGAAGCATAAGAAGAAGGGCTGGGCATAGTCGCCGAGGCCGGTATGCCAATCGATGAGCCCGACGCGCGCGGCGGACGCGAGATGTTCGTCGACGATCCGTTCAAGGGTGAGGTTAGACCATTCGCGCTGATGGCCGCCGAAATACGGTCCGTCAGGGTGCGCGTACTGCCCTTTGACCCGGGCGTTGAACAGTGCGTCGGCACCGTATTCGGCGCGGAATCCGGCCTCGGCGTCCGTCAGGGCGTGCTGGGTCTCGAAGCTCCAGTCGGTGGCGATCAGGTGTGGGTGCAGGCGGGAATAGTCGGGATTCTCGGGCGGAGCTGCGTGGTCGATGAAATTGCGGTTGAGGTCGACGTTGTTCTCGGTCGTCCGCGTGAAATGGGCAAAACCGTAGGGGTTGAGGCCGTGGATCAGGAGGACGCCGACGTCGTGCGCGAGCGCTTGCGGTCGGAAGAGTTTCAGCCAGGCGATCTGTGCCGCCGAGCCGGCGTAGGCTTCCAGCCCGTGCGTACCACTGATGACGACGAGTTGCCGCGCGCCGTTGCGGTTGCCGAGGTGGGCCACGTCGATGCCGAGCGCTTCGCCGTTGGGACCCGATTGTTCAGGGTGGGCGTAATGCGCGAGGTGGGCGCCGGCTGCGGTTGCATGTTCGAGGAAACGGGTGCGGGCGGCGGCGTAATGGGGAGAGAAGAAGTCGGAGAAGTCCATGAGCAGTCTGCGGTGTCGGTGGGCCCGGCGCAGTAGGTCGGGCGATAGAAGGAAAGAGGCAGGAAGGGGCGACACGGGGCCGCGTTGCTGCGTCGCCCCGTCGCGCTCAAGGTTGCAGGTAAGCGTCCGCGAAATTGCCGCGCAGGCCTTCTCCGCCGGGGGCGTAGTTCTTCAGCGCTTTGGTCCGGACGACGACGCGCGGGCTGGTGCCGAATTCGACGGAGACCAGATCCTGGTTCACCAAGCGTTGGAAATCGAGGAAGAGCTGACGCCGTTTGCCTTCGTCGTTTTCGATGGCGGCGGCTTCGAGCAAACGGTCTACTTCCGGATTGGCATAGTGCGCCGGGTTGGAGAATGGCAGTCCGATCTTGAAATTCTTCGACCAATAGACGCGCTGCACGCCCACCGTGGGATCGAACATGTTGGCCAGGGCCTCGAGGGTGATGTCGAAGGCGCGGTCGGTGTACACCCGGGTCACGTAGGTGGCGAAGTCGTAACTCTCGATCACCGCATCCACGCCGATCCGGGCCAGCGACTGGCGGACGAATTCCGCCGCGCGTTTTTCCTGGAAGGGATTCCAGAGCAAACGCAGCTTGAAGCGTGTGCCGTCCGCGCCCCGCGTGTAGCCGGCGGCGTCGAGCGCGGCTTCTGCTTTCTTCAGGTCGTAGGGGTAGGGCTTGATGTTGGCGTCGTGATACTTGGCGATCAACGGACCGATCGGCGAGGCGGCAATCTGACCGTAGCCGAACCAGACGAGCTTGTTGAACGCGTTCAGATCGAGCGCGCCGGCCAGGGCGCGACGAACTTCGATTTTCGCGAGGGCGGGCGAATCGAGGTTGAAGTAGAGCTGCTGCTGGCTGCCCAGGTAGGGTTCGCTCTCGGTGTCGACCGCGAATTTGGGCGAGGCCTTGAAGCGTTCGACATCGGAGAGCGGGATTGCCTGCCCGCCGAGGTCGGCGCTGCCCGATTCGAGCGCCAGTGCGCGGGCGGCGGCGTCTGGAATGAAGCGCACCGTGACCTTGTCGAGATAGGGCTTGGGGCGGTCCCAATACTCAGGATTGCGCTCCAGCGCGATGTGGCTGCCGCGCACCCAGCCTTTGTACACAAAGGGGCCGGTGCCGACCGGGGCGCTGTTGTGCGGGTTGGTCAGGATGTCGGTGCCTTCGTACAGGTGCTTGGGCACGATCGGCGATTCGGTCGCCGCGAGTGCCGTCAGCAGGTAGGGCGCCGGCTTCGAGAGGACGAGGATGGCGGTGTGCGCATCCGGAGTTTTGACGGCCGTTACGTTGGCGAAGGTGCCGCGACCGCGCGGATGGTATTGCTTGAGCGTCTGGATCGAGAAGGCCACGTCGGCCGAGGTGAAGGCTTTTCCGTCGTGCCACTTGACGCCTTTGCGCAGCTCGAAGCGGTACTGCAGGCCGTCTTTGCTGACCGACCAGGCCGTGGCCAGTAGCGGTTTCGGGTTGAGCTTCGGGTCGTAGGTGAGCAGGCCTTCGACGATCTTCGGGCCGATCTCGCAATTGCCGCCGGCGGTGGTGGTGAGCGGAACGATCGACGCCGGCTCGGGGCTCACGATCCAGTTGAGGTTGCCGCCGTGCTGGGGCGCGGCTAAAAGTCCGGCGGACGGAGCGACGAGCGCGGCGATCACGGCGGTTCGCGTGATTGCGCGACGGAGGGTTTCACGAATGCGCATGCTTGCCTTTCATTGATGAGGGTGGTTTTCGGGCGGCGGTCGTAGTGCGAGTCATCGCAGGTGTCACGGCGGAGGCTGGCGCTTCGCTTGATCCGACACGCATGGCCCTACGTTATCGACGTGACAGACGCATGGGAACGAAGTATTTCCAATATGCTTACTACGTTCCTGAAGGCCGGTGAATGCATCTGGTGGTGCTTGAAGTCGACGAAAGACGGCCGCATGCGCCAGGCGTGGCACGTGCGACCGTGGCGGTTGAGACGCGAACGAAATTCAGGCCGCGGCGAGCGTCGGCGTCCGGCGGGCCGGAACCGCATCGATCAGCGCCTGGGTGTAAGCGTGCTGTGGAGACTCCCAGATGCGCTGGTGATCGCCGTGCTCGACGAACTTTCCGCCGTGCATGACGAAGACTTCGTCGGCGATGTAGCGAACGACCGACAGGTCGTGGGAAATGAAAAGGTAAGAGAGGCCGAATTCACGTTTCAAATCCACGAGCAGGTTGAGAATCTGCGCCTGGATCGAAACGTCGAGCGCCGATACGGGCTCGTCGCAGATCACCAGTGAGGGCCGGAGGATCAGCGCGCGGGCGATGCCGATGCGTTGCCGCTGGCCGCCGGAAAATTCATGCGGATAGCGACCCAGCGCCTGCCGCGGCAGGCCAACGTGTTCGAGCGTTTGCAGGATGCGGGCACGGCGTTCGGCGGGGTGCCAGACGCCATGGACGCGCAGCACGCTGTCGAGGATCGTTTCGATCGAGTGGCGGGGGTTGAGCGAGCCGAACGGATCTTGAAAGATCATCTGCACGTTGCGCCGCAATGGCCGCAGTTCGCGTTCCTTGAGGTGCGTGATGTCCTGGCCGTCGAGCCGGATCGTTCCGTCGCTCGGTTCGAGCAAACGCAGGATGGTCTTCGATAAGGTCGATTTGCCGCAGCCCGATTCGCCCACCAGACCGACCGTCTGGCCCCGCCGGATGTCGAACGAAACGCCGTCGACGGCGGCGATCATTCCTTGCGGCGTCGGGTAATGCGTGCGCACGTCGCGCAACGACAGGAGCGGAGCCGAGTTCGAGGCCGAGGCCGGCGGCGGGACCGGGATGCGCTGCGGCTGGGCGTCGGTGAAGCGGAATACGCTTTCGCCGCTGGCATCGGGTTCATGCCGGATTTCGGGCAAGCGGGCGCTGCGGTAGTGCAGGTCACGCTCGAGGTGCAGCGACGTGCCGAGGAGGCCGCGCGAGTAGGGGTGGTGCGGATGCTCGAAGAGGCGCTGTGTGGGCGCTTCCTCAAGTTTTTTGCCGCCGTGCATCACCGCAACGCGATCGGCCCATTGCCCGACGAGGCCCAAGTCGTGCGTGATGAGCAGCAGGCTCATCGAGAACTCGTGGCGCAGCCGGTCGAGCAGCTCGAGGATTTGCGCCTGGATGGTGACGTCGAGGGCCGTCGTCGGTTCGTCGGCGATCAGGAGACGCGGGCGGCAGGCGACGGCCATGGCGATCATCACGCGCTGACGCTGCCCACCCGACAACTGGTGCGCGAAATCGTCGATTCGACGCGCGGGTTCGGGAATCCTGACGAGGTCGAGCAATTCGATCGCGCGCTGGCGCGCGGCTTTTGCCGTCAGTGACTCGTGAACGCGCAGCACCTCGATCAATTGCTGTCCGAGCGACAGCACCGGGTTGAGCGAGGTCATCGGTTCCTGGAAGATCATCGAGATCGCGTTACCGCGCAAGGCGCGCATTTCGCGCGGCGAGAGCGCCAGCAGGTCCTGCCCGCCGAAGCGGAGTTCGCCCTCGACCTGCGCCGTCGGCGGCAGCAGGCGCATCAACGCAAGCGCCGTCGCCGATTTTCCGCAGCCCGACTCGCCGACGAGCGCCAGCGTTTCCTTGGCTTGGAGCGTCAGGTTCAGGTCACGCACGGCGTGGTGACCGGGAAAGGCGATGTTCAGCTTCTTGATTTCGAGCAGCGGTGTCATGACAGGCCTCGCAGGCGTGGGTTGAGGGCATCGTTCAGTGCATCGCCGACCAGATTCAGCGACAGGACCGTCACGACGATCATTGCGCCGGGGAAGGCGGTCAGGAACCAGGCGGTGCGCAGCATTTCGCGTCCGGCGCCGATCAGGCTGCCCCAGCTGACGCGATTGGGGTCGCCGAGGCCGAGGAAGGCGAGTGCCGACTCGATCAGGATCGCCGTCGCCACCATCACCGACGTGGTGACGATGAGCGGAGGCAGGGCGTTGGGCAGGATTTCGTGGAAAATGATGCGTGCATCGGAATAGCCGAGGCTGCGCGCCGCCAGTACGAAGTCGGATTCGCGCAGCGAACGGAATTCGGCGCGCACCAGACGGGCGATCGTCGGCCACGAAGCGAGGCCGATCGAGAGCGCGATCAAGGCCACCGAAGGTCGGCCGATGGCGACGAGCACAATGACGAGAAGGAAAGTCGGGATCGTCTGGAAGAGCTCGGTCAGGCGGAGCAGGCAGGCATCGATCCTCCCGCCGAAATAACCGGCGGTCGTGCCGACCAGGGTGCCGATGAGCAGGCTGATGCCGACCGCCGAAAAACCGGTGAGCAGCGAGATGCGGGCGCCGTGCACCAGCCCGGCGAGGAGATTGCGCCCGAGGGCGTCGGTGCCCAAAGGAAACTGAGGGTCCTGGCCGGGGCGCAGTAAGGGTTGGGCGACCATGTCGAGCGGATCGCCGGGGAAAAGCAACGCGGCGAATACGGCCATCAGGATCATCAGAAGGAGCAGGGTGAGTCCGGCCACCCCGGCAGGATTGCGCAGGAAGTGGCGGACGTGCGGTGTCAGCGCGCCGAATGGGGGGCTGGTCGGAGCCTGGGCGAAGGTAAGCAGCGAGGGGGGCATGTCAGTGGGCCTTGATGCGTGGGTCCAGCCAGGCATGCAGCAAGTCGACGAGCATGTTGGCGAGGATGACGAGGAGGGAAGAGAGCAGGAGGATGCCGAGCAGTACGGAAAAATCGCGTGCCATCACGGCTTCGAGCGCCAGGCGTCCGAGGCCGGGCCAGCTGAAGACCGTTTCGACGACGGCAGCGCCGCCGAGCAGGGTGCCGAAGTGCATGCCGGCGACGGTCGTCAGTGGCACCAGCGCACAGCGCAGGATGTGGCGGACCGTGACGACGAAAGGGCTCAGGCCTTTGGCGTGGGCCGTGCGGACAAAGTCCTGGCGCGAGATTTCGAGCATCGAGGCGCGCACGAGGCGGGCGTAGATGGCCACGAAAAATCCGGCAAGGGCGACGATGGGCAGCACCGCGTGGGCGGCGAAATCCTTGATGTAGGCAAAGCCGTGCAGGTCGGCGCCGAGGGTGCCGTTGCCGCCGCTCGGCAGCCAGCCGAGCCAGACCGAAAAGACGACGAGGGCCATCAGCCCGATCCAGAAACCGGGCGTCGAGTAGAGCAACAGGGCGGCGAGCGAGAGCAGGCGGTCGGGCCAGCGCCCGGCCCAGGTGGCCATGATGGCGCCGAGGACGATACCGGCGCTGATGGCGACGAGTTGCGCGATGAGCATCAGGAGCAGCGTTCCCGGCAGGCGCGATAGGATGAGCTCGATGACCGGGACGTTGTAGCGCGGGGAATGGCCGAGGCTGAAGTGCGCCAGATTGTTCAGGTAAGCCAGCAACTGGACCAGTACCGGCTGGTCGAGGCCGAAGCGGGTGCGAAACTGGGCGAGTCCTTCTTCGGTGATCCCGCCGGATTCGCCCGCCAGAACATCGGCGGCATCGCCGGGGACGAGCTGGAGCAGGAAAAAAATCAGGATGACGATGCCGACGACGGTCGGAATCGCCTGGAGCAGCGTCCGGATTAAGGTTGTTCTTAGGCGTGTGAGTGCGGTCATGGGGGCGGTCTCGATGAGGTTTCTCGCGCCGACGTCGTCGGGTCGGCGCCTGAGCATGCGACCGAGTATCTTGGTCCCCCGCCTGGATTGACAAATAATTAATGTCGCAAAGCTTATGCGCGATTTCGATGGTGGCGCGAGGTTCAGTGCATGCTCTGAAATGCCAATAAGCTTATTCAGATAAGTTCGTTGGGCACCGATTGGGCGCGGCCTATGCTTTTGAACGAACTGTTCGCCGCGGCGAATTTCTTGGCGCACGATCAACGTTCTTAAGGTGTCCGTCCTGATGACCGATTGTCCAATGGCCAAAGGGGAAAAATCGTGTCCGACGTGTTCGGACCAACTTCCCACGCGGCAAAACAATGCCCTGCGCAGCCTGCTCAACAAGCCGGAAATCCAGCCGGAAGAAATCGCCGCGCTGCCTTATCGAACCGTGGCGCGCGCCCCAGGGGTCGGGCAGCGGAGCCTGGAGATCATCCGCGCCTGGCTGCATCGGCACGGTTTGGAGTTAAGCGACGTTCCCACCGCGGGCGCCCCAAAGCCTGGCGCCAGACGGGATTGCAAATTGGTGCGCACGATCGACTATCTGAAGGCGCAAGGCTACAAGGTCACGCGCTCCGGTTGAACGCCCGCGTTGCGGCCCGGATGCGGAAGTCGGGAAGCATATCTAAATAACTATTTGTTCGTTCGCGCTCCGCGTTTATTCCATAAACTTTGGTTGTCATCGATTGTTGTCATCCCTCGACCGGAGTCGCTTCATGAAAATACGCGCACTGCTGACGGGCATCGTCTACGGCATCGCCTTGGCTGCCGCGTGGTCCTGCGTGGCGCCCAGCCGCATGGCCGCGTTCTCGTCCGAATCGATTCATGCCGCTGCGGACGGCGGGAGCAGCCACCACAGTGCGTTCAATGGCGCCGGTTTGCAGCACGGGGTCGGACCATGAATTTTCAACAGCTCCGGATCATTCGCGAAGCCGTGCGCCAGGATTTCAACCTGACCACGGTGGCCGGGACACTTTTTACATCCCAACCCGGTGTCTCCAAACACATCAAGGATCTCGAGGACGAACTCGGGGTCGAGATTTTCGTGCGCCGCGGCAAGCGCCTGCTGGGTTTGACGGACCCAGGCAAGGAACTGCTGGCCGTCGTCGAGCGCATTCTGCTCGATACGCAAAATGCGCGCAGCATTGCCGATCAATTCTCGAACAAAGACAGCGGTAATCTGGTCATCGCCACCACGCATACGCAGGCGCGATATGTGCTGCCTGAAGCGATCAAGCGTTTCAAAGCGAATTACCCGAAAGTGCATCTGGTGTTGCATCAGGGCAGTCCGCGCGAAATCGGCGAATTGCTGACGACGGGCGAGGCCGATATCGCAATTGCGACCGAATGGCTGGAAAACAGCACGGAAATCGTGACCTTCCCCTTTTACACCTGGCATCACGACGTGATCGTGCCGAACGGCCATCCGTTGGCGCAGAAGGAGAATGTCAGTCTGGCCGACCTGGCCGAATATCCGATCGTGACCTACCACGAGGGCTTCACCGGCCGGACCAACATTGATCGTCGTTTCGCCGAAGCGGGGCTTGTTCCGGACGTGGTACTGTCGGCCATCGATGCCGACGTGATCAAGACTTACGTCAAGATCGGCCTGGGGATCGGGATCGTGGCCGCCATGGCCTTCGATCCGGAAGCTGACGACAGCTTGAGTGTGCTGAACGTGTCGTCGCTGTTCGTCCCGAATACGACGCGCCTGGCTCTGCGGCGCGGCGTTTATCTCCGGCGTTACGCCCATGCCTTGATCGAACAGCTGATCCCGCGTTTGACCGAGGCCAAGATCAACGACGCGCTGCGCCACGACGCAGCGATGAGCGAGGATTACACGATCTGAAAAAAATAACCCCCCTCAAAAGGTCGCCGGAGAGGCGTCCCGAGGGGGGGAAACACACCGAGCCTGCCAGTCGCTTGGCGTTTGGTCTGGTGTGGGCGGAGGTACTAGAGGAAAACCAGTTACACGGTCAGCATAGTCGCAGACGAATAACCCTTTGTGCATCCGTGTAAACCGCAATGCGTTATTTTATTTCAGCGGTTTTTACGGAGTTTTTGGGCCGGGTTAAGCCATTTTTCATATTTCGTCGATGCAAAGTGGATGCAGGCTGAATGAATGCAGGCAAAAAGAAGCCCTCCGGGGAGTGGAGGGCGGAAAACACGCCGTTCGGTGGAGGGAGTCGAGAGGAACGGCGTGCGGGGGAAGACGGACGCAGCGTTCGGCGGCTCAGCCGTCGAGGACGGAGCTCATGGCGCGGACTTCTTCGCTGGATTCGGCCAGGATGGCACTGAGGGTTTCCTGATTGACGAGCAGTTCGATTTCGGCGCGCATGCCCTTGCGGCTCATGCCGGTGAGGGCGTCGAGCGGTGATTCGAGCGGGGCGATCTGGTCGGCCAGCAGCAGGGTGTCGCCCAGGCTGCGGGGCGGCATCGCCAGGTAGCCGGACCACAGTGTTTCGAGGGCCTGGCGGATGTCTTCGGGGACGTCAAGCGCGGTCAGGACGGCGCGGCCGATGGCGGCTTCGCCTTCGCCGTGCAGGATTTCGAGGTCGCGTTCCAGCAGTCCGGGATATTCGCCGGCGCGGGCGATCAGGTAGAAGTTGCCGATTTCGTGGACGATGCCGGCCAGAAAGGCGGCGTCTGGATTCTGACGGGTGACGCGGCGCGCCAGCACTCGTGCCAGCGCCGCGACGTGAGCGGTGTGTTCCCAGAGCTGGGCTGCGAGTTTGCGGTGCGCGCCCAAGGGCGACATGCCCTGCATCTGCTTGATGACGACGACGGCGGCGATGGCCCGGGCGCCGGCGAATCCGATCCGGGCCAGCGCGATCTTGATGTCGTCGATCCGTCGCCCGGCCGGGTTGTAGATCGTCGAGTTGGCGAGGGTGAGCAGGCGGGTGGCGAGGATGGGCTCGGCGCCGATCAGCCGGGTCAGGGCGTCGGTCGAACAGTCCGGGTCGTCGAGCAGGCGCTGGACGCGCAAGGCGATCTGGGCGTGCGTCGGGAAGACGATTTCGCCGTTTTGCGCGTCGGCGGCGATGCGTTGCAGGATGTTGGCGACATCAGTCATGGCGCGAGCCCTCCCGACGGGACGGCAAAGGGCAGGGGGAGTCCTGCGGGGTTGCCGCTGTAGCCGACGATGAGCGAGGGAATCTGCTCGAGGCCGAGGGTAATCTGGGCGGCGCCGAGGCGGATGGCTTCGCGCGGCATGCCGAAGACCACGCAAGAGGCTTCGTCCTGCGCGGCGGTGCGGGCGCCCGCCTGGAGCATTTCGCGCAGGCCGCGCGCGCCGTCGTCGCCCATGCCGGTCATCAGGATGCCGAGCGCGTTGGCGCCGGCGACTCGGGCGACCGAACGGAACAGGGCGTCGACCGAGGGCTTGTGCCGGTTGATCAGCGGGCCGTCGCTGATTTCGACCACGTACTGCGCGCCGTTGCGCTTGAGCGTCATGTGTTTCCCGCCGGGTGCGATCAGGGCGTGCCCGGGGAGGACGCGGTCGCCGTCGCGCGCTTCACGGACGCGGATCTGGCACAGGGAGTCGAGGCGGTCGGCGAACATTGCGGTGAAGGTCGCCGGCATGTGCTGCACGATGAGGATGCCATGGCAATGCGCCGGCAGGCGGGTGAGCACTGTTTCGAGCGCCAGGGTGCCGCCCGTCGAGGCGCCGATGGCGATGACTTGTTCGGTGGTCCGCTCGAGCAAAGGAGGGGTGGTTTCGCTGGTGCTCGGGAGCGGCGCCGCGATACTCCGGCGCGGGCGGGCCTTGGCGGCGCTTCGGATGGTCTGCACGAACTCCTGCGCCGAGTCTTCGAGAAAGCCTTTGAGGCCGAGTTTCGGCTTGGTGATGACCGCCACTGCGCCGGCGGCGAGGGCATCGATCGAGGCCTGGCTGCCCGGTTCGGCGAGCGAGGAGCAAATGATCACCGGTGTCGGGCGTTCGGCCATGATCTTGCGCACGAAGGCGATGCCGTCCATGCGCGGCATCTCGATGTCCACGACGAGCACGTCGGGCCAGTCGTTGCGCATGCGGTCGAGGGCGAAAAGCGGGTCGTTGGCGACGCCGACGACTTCGATCCCCGGCGCCTCGGCGAGCGCCTTGGCCACCACCTGCCGGACGACGGCCGAGTCGTCGACGATCATCACCTTGATCGACTCAGCCATGATGCTGACTCCGCGTGGCGCGTACCGCGGCGCCTTCGCCTTCGGGAAAGGCAAGCCAGACGTTGCCGCTCCAGATGTCGAAGTGCAGCTTGCGCCGGCCGTTGCCGCCCACGTGTTCGGCGATCAGTGCGATGCCGTACTGTTCGAGCAGGGCGCGGCCGTAGGCGACGTTGTTCTGTCCGATGTCGGTCGCGATGCCCGGCGTCTCGTCGGTGTAGGTGAACATGTTGGCGCCGCCGAAGAGCTTGGCTTCGTATTCCGCAGGCCGGGTTCCGGCGCGTTCGACGTGGCGCAGGAAAAGCTCGAAGGCCTCGGCGGCGTAGCGACCGTCGAGCGTCGCTTGCCCGCCTTCGGTCTGCGGGCGTTGGCAGAGCATGTAGTGGCACATGCCGCCGATGTGCCGGCGCGGGTGCCAGAGGGTGATCGAGACGCAGGAGCCGAGCAGGGTCGAGATGCGCGTCCGGCCTTGGCCGAAGTGGAAATCCCCGGGGCCGAGGACGACGGTGCGAAAGTGCGCCGCGGGGGTGGTGTCGCCGGTCTTGGCAGGTTCTGGCGGGCGGTTCATGGCTTGCGGTAGATCGTCGGACGGACGGCGACCAGGGCGTCGACGATGCCGGTCAGGGTTTCGGAATGGCCGATGATCAGGTGGCCGCCGCGCTTGAGGCGAGGCATGAGGTTATGCACCACCTTGGCCTTCGTCGGCACGTCGAAGTAGATCATTACGTTGCGCAGAAAAACGACGTCGAAGTCGCCGATCCCGGCGTCGACGGGGTGCATCAGGTTGATCTGGTAGAAGCGCACGCGCTGGCGCAACTCGGGCGCGATGAGAAAGGTACCGGCCTGTGCGCGCACGCCCTTGAGGCAGTATTTGCGCATGTAGCCCGGCGGAATGCCGTCGGTTCGTTCGTGCGCGTAGTGCCCGGCGGTGGCCTTGGCGAGGACGCGGGTGCAGATGTCGGAGCCGACGATTTCCCAGCGCCCGAGGCCGATCGTCTCGGCCAGGGTCATGGCGATCGAATACGCCTCCTCGCCGCTCGAGCTGGCGGCGCTCCAGACCCTGAAGGTCTGTTCCGCGGCACGGCGCGGCAGCAGTTCGTCGCGCAAAAATTCGAAGTGCTTGGGCTCGCGGAAGAAATAGGTTTCGTTGGTGGTCAGCAGGTCGACCATCGTCTGCAGCTCTTCGGGGTGCTGCTCCGAAGCGATCAGCTGGTAGTACTCGCCAAAGCTCGACAGTTGGTGGTGCTTGAGGCGACGCATCAGGCGCCCGGCGAGCAGGACCTTTTTGGCGTCGCTCAGGCTGATCCCGGCGATCTTGTAGATCAGCCTCTGGAAGAGCGCGAACTCCTGGTCGCTTAAGGCGGCTTCGATCATCAGAACAACTCGATCCGTTTTTCGCTTGCCGGCGGTTTGCGCTTGAGCGTTTCGGCGTAGGCGCGTTCTTCGCGGGCGATCACCTCGGCGTTGGCCATGCTGGTGACCTGGCGCTTGCAGAACGCATCACCCGAGCAGGGAATGAAAACGATCTTGCGCGACCAGGGGCCGAGCAGGTCGGAGGAAAGCAGGGGAATGTTCTCGCGCGACAGCCACTCCTTGGCAAAGGAGGCATTGCGCTGGCCGATGTTGAGCGTGTTGCCGACTTCGATGATGGTTCCGCCGCCGAAGGCCTTGGCCTGCAGGCGCGCCTTCTTGGCGCCGCGCGTCAGCAGGCCGTTGAGCAGGGCTTCCATGGCGAAGTTGCCGGAGAGCAGGGCGTCGACTTCGCCGTCGCGGCTGCGGCTGATGTCCGGCAGCAGGAAATGGTTGATGCCGCCGATCTTCAACTGCGGGTCGTGCAGGCAGACGCAGACGCAGGAGCCGAGCAAGGTGGCCAGCGGCTTCTCGCTGTCGATCAGCCAGGCGCCGGGATGAACGTTGCGCGCCAGCCGCTCGATTTCGCGAGGAGACAGTCCGGTGAGGTCCACGTGATGTTTTCCGAAGCCTTAATGCTGGCGCAGGTCGGCCAGTTGATTGCTGAGGCGCGAGAGCGCGTCCTGGGTCTGGATGCCGCGGTCGAGCAGGGCCACCATCTGGGCCATGAAGTCGCCGACCATGTTCTGCAGGAATTTTTCCTGGTTGTCGGTCAGCCCAAGCTTGTAAAACGAATTGAGCAAGGTTTCCTGCAAGTTTACGATCAATGCCGAACTGGCCTCGGCGTTTTCGCGGTGGGCGATGTGCAGTTCCATGATCGTGTTGCCGACGTTCTCCAGCGCGGTGCGGATGCCTTCCTGCGCCCGGCGGCTGCTTTCCTCGGCCTGCAAGGCCTTGAGCCGGGAGTCGACGCCCTGCGCGGCGACCGAGAGGTGGTCGCGCAGACGGCCGCAGTAATCGGGGTCGTCGAGCGGCAACTGGTTGATCATCAGCGTGACGCGCTCGAAGTTATGCACGCTGCGCCGGCTGAATTCGAAGATCCGGCCCTGATCGCGCACATGCTCGATGACCGAGGTCTCGAGCGGAAGGTTGGTTCCGGCGGCGCTCAGGGTCAGCGTTTCGCCGCCCAGGCGCGTCTGCACGACGCCGCCGAGGCGGTAGCGGTGGAGGAGGTCAAGCACGCCCTGAGCAATCTCCTGCGCGCTTTCCATGGCGATCAGCTTGCTCATGAACTGCAGCAGGATGCCGGTCTCGTCCATGCTGGCCATGACCAGCGAGGAGAGGTGTTCGGCTTCCTCGATCTGCTCGGCCAGGGTGCGCTGGTTGAGGATCATGTGCTGCGCCAGCTTGACCTTGCGCAACAATTCCTCGGGTTCAAATGGCTTGACGATGAAGTCGTCGCCGCCTGCGTCGTAGCCGGCGATGCGCTCTTCGCTGCCTTCGTGCGCCGAGACGAACATCACTCGGATGGCCCGGGTTTCCGGTGCGCCCTTGAGCTGCCGACAGAGCGTGTAGCCGTCCATGCCGGGCAGGTTGATGTCGAGCAGGATCAGGTCGGGATGCGTCGTTTCCAGTTGGGCGGCGCAGGCTTCCGCGCTCTCGAATGCGTCGACGGGGTAATCCGGCTCGAGGATGGCGCAGATGATGCTGCGTACCGCCGGGTCGTCATCGACGACAAAAACCTTGAATGCGGATTCCATTTCTCTCCCCAAAGAAGTGGGTGCTCCGGTCGTTGGATGAATGACGCTGTGACGACATGGTCGGAGGTTCAGTTTCCAGAATGAGCGAGGGCTACCGTCAGGTCCTGGCAGGTGGCCGTTACCGTGCGTTCGAGATCGTCCAGCCAGTAGAAGCTTGGTTCGCCGTTGCGCAAGGTCATTTCCAGCGCCAGCGCCAGGGCGTGCAGCTCGATCATCCCGAGCATGCCGGTCCGGCCTTTGAACGAGTGGACGAGGCGGGCCGCGGTTTCCTGTTCGCCAATGTCGACGGCCGCGCGAATCTTGCGCACCGTGCGCGGGCCATGCGCGATGAAATCACCCAGCCAATAGCGGTAGCGCGCTTCGTCTCCGGAAAACCGGGCCAGCGCATCGTGTGTTCGCACGTTGCGGATGCTCAGCGGTGACGGCGAACGCCGATGATCATGATGAATCGTGTTGGGTTTGGCGGCGTGCGATGCGGACGACATGCCAGGGCCTCCTGCGGCGCGCTCGCGACCGGAATGGCCGAGCTGCGGCGTGTTCAAGATGCTTGCAAACCCGGCATGCCTTGTGCATCCGTACTTTTCGCCAGAATCGGCGGGAAATACGTAGAGCTGACTCCGGCGGCAGCGCTGGCCGGCACTCGGTGTCGGCGGCTTTGATGCGTGCGCTCTTGCGCCGGTCGGTCGTGATGGTTGACCGATGATTGTCGTTCCGCGCTGCCGATGGGGCGATCGCGTCGAAACCGGCGCTTGGGCGATTAATTAGCCTAAATCAAATTTTTTCCATAAGCTCATCGGTAGATTTGGAAAAAATTTTTTCGATCAGGGAGTGCCAATGGATCCTGCGCGCCGAAGTTTCTTTGGCGCCCGTCGGGCCGGAGATGCACCTTTACGCCCGCCGTGGAGCCTGGATGAACGGGCTTTCGTCGAACGCTGCACGCGTTGCGATGATTGCTTGCGCGCCTGCCCGACCGGCGTCCTGCGCGCGGGGGAGGGCGGCTATCCGGTCGTCGATTTCTCCCGTGCCGCCTGCACCCTCTGCGGCGATTGCGTCACGGCCTGTCGTGACGGCGCGCTGTTAAGAAACGACGGGCAACCCACCTGGCGCCATACGCTGACCATCGTCGCCTCCTGCCTGCCGAAGCAGCGCGTCGAGTGCCGGGTGTGCGGCGAGGCGTGCGAACGCGGGGCCATCGTCTTCCGTCCGCGCCTGGGCAATGTTGCCGAACCCGAATTCGACGCCGAACGCTGCACGGCGTGCGGCGCCTGCATCGCGCCGTGCCCGGTCGGCGCCTTGCGTCCCATCCCCCTGCCTGCGGAGGCCGAATGAACCTTGCCAGTCTTGTCCTGCGCATCCAGCCCGAGCGGCGCGTTGCCGCCGAAGTCGCGCTGACCGCTTTACCCGGCGTCGAATGCCATGCCATGTCCGATGACGGCAAGCTGATCGTCACCGTCGAGGAAACCCCCCAATCCTCGGTCGCAGAGACCTTGATCGCCGTGCATGGCGTGCCCGAAGTCCTGGCCGTCACACTGGCCTACGATCACAACCCGCACCTGTCGTCCTTCCCGGAGTCCGATCCTTCAACCCTAACGCCTGCAACGCATTCCCCCTGCGAGGAGGTTCAGCCATGAGCATC
>RRZU010434538.1_pt1 | contig 24897 bp, 22 predicted proteins | sample 2165561 | NCBI WGS metagenome assembly RRZU01 (sample SAMN10456909, study PRJNA506462) | wastewater metagenome | isolation source: wastewater sludge | place: USA: Moscow, Idaho | reverse complement strand
TTTCCGTTGCGTTGTCGATTTTCTCCTGTGTTTTCGAAGACGCGTCGCCCGTTCTCATCTGTGGCGCGTTCGTGTTTGTCTGTACTGGCGATCTGGCAGGCTTTGCAGCCGTTGCATAGTGTCTGGTCAAACAAGAACCCATAGCCAGCACCCGACGTGGTGAATGACTCACTCATTTTTCACACTCCTAGGCCTTCTCAACCTGAACCAGGTTGGTGTGCTGACCGTTGCCCTTGGATAGCGGTGTTGGATGCAACGATGTGAGAACGTTGGCAGCTCCGCCGTGGTCGATGCCCTTTTCGTCGAACTTCACCCACGCGCCCTGGGGAACCGAGATGGCTCCCGGGACGATGCGTGGCGTCACCAACGCTGGAGACTCGATTCGTCCACGATCGTTGAACACCTGGATGAGGTCGCCGTTCTTGATGCCACGGGCTGCCGCGTCCAGATCATTGATCCAGATCTTCTGCGGATGGGCTTCAAGATTGTTGGCCAGATTGCCGTACGTGGAATGCGTGCGGCTCTTGTAGTGGTGTCCAATCATTTGCAACGGGTACTTCTTGTTAGTGCGCGCTTCCTCGGCGCTCTCGCGCGTGGCCACGTGCATCGGGATTGGTGTGATCTCGTCCCCTGGAAGTCCTTCTGGGAACTCCCAGGTTGCCGCGAGCTCGGCCAATCTCTCCGAATAGATCTCGATCTTGCCCGACGGCGTATCCACCGGATTCGCCTCCGGATCCTCACGGAAATCCTTGAGCGCCACGTAGAGCCCGTTCGGATCGTGGTAGCGGTACACACCCAGCTCGCGCAGTTCCTCGAAGTCCGGAAGATGCGGATTCTCCTCGCGGCTCTTAGCCTGCAGCTCGCGCGCCCAGTCTTCGGTGGTTTTCTTGCCTTCGGCGAACTTATCGAGCACGCCGAGACGTTCCGCCAGCGCGGTGGTCACATCGATAGCCGTACGCGACTCGTACAGCGGGTCGATCGCCTGTTCGCACATGATCTCGTAGGCCATATCGCCGGTGTACTCATTCGGAACCAAGTCCCAACGCTCCGACGTCGTCGTATCAGGAAGAACCAAATCACACAGCTTCATGGTGGACGTCATCTGGTTGTCCATGCCCACGATGAACTCGCACTTGGTCTCGTCGTTGATGATCTCCCGCGTCCGGTTGATATCGCCGTGCTGGGACGAACCCATTGCGGACCCGTAGAACACCATGAACTTGATGCCCGTCTTCAGCCGGTCGCGGCCGCGGACGCCGTCGGCGAGGGCAGTCATTTCCGGGCCGCGGTCGATGGCATCGGTCCATTTGTAGCAGGAGATTGAGGTCTCGACCGGGTTCTCGCCGTTATCCAGCCACTGGGTGACGGGCCAGTAGTAGCCATCGCGGCCGCCGGTACCGCCGCCGGGAAGTCCGACATTGCCGGTCACGCACGCGAGTAGGTAGATCGCGTTGGCCTGATTCTCGCCATGCGCGTGGCGTTGCGGGCCCCAGCCCTGCGTGATGTTCGCCGGCTTGGCAAGGGCCAGTTCGCGGGCGAACTTGCGGATGGTATCCGCGGGGACGCCGGTGATATCTGCAGCCCACTCGGGTGTCTTCTCAATCTTGTCGTATCCCTTGCCTTCTATGTAGGCGCGGTACGAGGAGTTCGGGGGAGCGCCCGCAGGCATGTGCTCCTCGTCGAAGCCCACGCAATACTTATCCAGGAAGGCTTGATCGTGCAGCCCCTCCGACATCATCACGTGGATCATGCCAGCGATCAGCGCGGTATCCGTACCCGGGCGCAGTGCGATCCACTCATCTGCAAGCACCGACGCCGAATCCGAGTAGCGTGGGTCCACCACAATGATCTTTAGCCCATTCTTCTTCGCCTGAGCCGTGGTGAAGGTGACGCCACCGCCGGACATGCGAGTTTCCTGCGGGTTATTTCCCCACAGCACGAGCAGCTTGGAATTCTCGATAGCGTCCTCGATGGAGTTCGAGGGCTGTTCGTCGTCGGCGCCGTAGAAGTAGCGGGTGCATTGCGTGATCTGCAGATACGAGTAGTTACCGTAGTAGCCGAGGTGGCCTCCGAGAATGTTAAAGAGGCGATGCCAGCCACCGGAGTAGGCGATGTGTGCGTTCCACACGCCGGAGCCATAGTTCTTGTAGATCGCCTCGGGGCCGTAGGTGTCGTAGGTGTACTTGAGCTTCTCGGCCAACAGGTCGAGCGCCTCGTCCCAGCTGATCTCCTCGAACTTCCCCTCGGTGCGCTTGGCGCCCGCCACCCGCTTGAGCGGCTTCTTGATGCGATCAGGATTGTAGATGCGCTGGCGCATGTTGCGCCCGCGCACGCACGCGCGGATGGTGCGGTTGAGCAGACTGTCATCACCGGTGTTATCCGGCAATACACGAACGACGACGCCGTCCTTCACCTGCAACCGCAGCGGGCATCGGGATCCACAGTTGACGATGCAGGCGGACCATACGGTCCTGTCCACACCCGCCATACCCTCGGTGTTGGCGGCCGCGGCGGTGCCGGGCATGCCGAGGTCGGTGGTGGTAGCGACGAGTGTAGCGGCACCTGCCGCTACACCGGACCACTTAAGGAAAGAACGGCGAGAGGGGCCGGAGATCGCGGGAGCTCCGGTGCCGACGTGGCCGCTGGCTGGGGAACTACTGAAGGTGGAGCTGTTGTGCGGGAGATTCTCAGGCGGAGGCATCTTGTTTTCGAGAACTTGGGTCATTTTTTCTCCTTCAAATTCGGGCGTATGCCTATCAATTCCGTGCGACCCGTGATGCGTTGGTTATGTCGCTTCACCAGGTTCACACTGCGAAAAAGTGGGTTGAGACACGCTTCTATCCACCACACTAGGTGGCGTGACACCTGTTCATTAGCCCAAAGGTCCCGGGCGTGACACCTGTTTATTAGAAACTGTTGCGGCGGTGCGGAAGTTGATTTTCGTGCCGGTTTTCTCGCATAAATCAGCGCGGCTGTGACGGCACGATTTCAGTGAATTTCGGCGGAAAATCGTGGTGATTGACGAGCCTTCGTGACCTGTTTCAGAGAGGTGGATTCTTCGCGGCCTGTTTTGGGTTGAGGGTGTTGACTTTTCAACTTTGTCAGCATGCCCTATCTGTACCTAGTGCACACATCGGGTCTTCTCACGAAGTTGAAACCGTGAGGGCTGGCATGTCCCGCCGTTTCTTCGGGATTGGTTCGGTGCGGCTTGGGTAAGCAAAAATTGAGCTTCGAAATCACACTGAGCCTGTACGTAGTGCACAGACCCATGCTGATTCCGAAGCTATAAATTGGTGACAGTGTGTAAGCGCCGTCGCTCCGCACATTCGGACCGTGCTGACGCCGGAACATCGGCGGCCCTATTGTTGTCTGTGGATGAATTGAACGTTTAACGAGGAGTTGAGCCGTGGCTAAAGCCGAGCGCAGGCCCGAGGATGATCCTCGCTTCCAGCGTGTGCGCGAACAGTTGGTGCGCGCTGTTGTCGACCTCGCCGCGGAAAAACCTGCCGAACAAATTTCTGTTTCCGAGCTGACCTCGCGTGCGGGAGTTGCTCGAACTACGTTCTACAAGCATGCTGAATCCCCCGCGGGCCTTTTGGCTAATCACCTCATTAACCAAATTCGCCCGAAAATCGAGCCTCTTGCCACTCTTCTTGACGATGCGCACGAAGATTATCTTCTGCGTTGGCGCCACATCATGATCGACCTGCTGGAGCATGCACGAGAGCATGCGCCGGTCTACGAACGAGTGTTCACTGTTGATGGACAGTCGGTGGTGTTGGCCATCATGTCCGCCTATTTCGAGAAGGTCTTTGGCGAATACGTGGAGGGTTTCGTTCAGCATGTCGAGGGTGAGACGCCCTCTGAGCTGTGGGTGACCATGGCCATCTCGCAGCAGGTCCATAACCTCATTACCATCATTGGTTCGTGGTTGCGGACCGGCATGGAGGAGACTCCTGAGGTGGTTGTGAGTACGTACATGAGCCTTGCACCGCCGTGGCAGCTCGCGAAGTTTAGTCCGTCTGGCCGGACGTCGCTGCGTCGGAACCGGGTAGTGGCGGCGTTGCTGGAGAGCGCGATTGAGGGCGATGCACCCGGTACCTAGCGGTATCGCGTCCCGCCTTCCTCGGTAGTTGAGGGTCGGGTAGGACTCTCGTCATTGGTGGCGACGCATTTGTTGCGCTTATGTGGGTGGATTTTTGTGTGGAAGCCGAGGTCCATTGTTTTTGGGTGGGGTGTGATCCTGCGGCACTGGTAGTCTCACTATCAGACATCTGTTCGCCAGATGTCACTGTAAGAGGGGCGCTGCCAGCGGGTTTGATGTAGAGGCTCAAGAGGCCGTGACCTTATGGTGTGTTCTCCACGTTACTGAGGAGGGTGACATGACACGTCGGGATGATCCGCAGAAAATGGCCAAGATGGCTCGGTGGCTGGAAGCTGTGAGCGAGGAAGTTGGCCTCGACCAGGAGCTGATTTCTACATATCAAAGCCCGCTCTTGCGACTTATTGGCACGGTCGCCCATGGTCCCTCGCGACCTGCCGCGCCATTGACAGCTTTTCTCGTGGGTTATGCCGCCGCGTCACAGGGGAAAGATCCCAATGAGTTGGTGGCTGCTCTGGAGAATCTAGCCAAGAATTGGGAAGTTTCTGAGGGGTGACACCGGGTTGATTTAGGCCTAGGAACAAGGGTCCTAGAAGCGCGCTAAGTGCCGTGTAATATCGTTGGCGATACCGTGCGGGAGGTGAGTCATGTTCGGATTTAGCGGTGGAGAACTGCTGGTAGTGCTGGTTGTGGCTGCGCTCGTTATGGGGCCAAAGAATGTGGCACAAGCCCTGTATGGCCTGCGCAAACTGCTCGATATGGTACGCGAGTGGAGCGCAAAGCTGCGGCAGGAAACAGCATTCGATCTTTCTTCTCTCGGCATTGACCCGGCAGACGTGGAAAAGCTGAAGAATCTGGATCTCAGCCAGTATGATCCGCGGCAAATGGTGCGTGAAGCTGTGCAGGAAGAAATGAATGCGTGGATCGCAGCTACGAACGGTGCTGCGGCAGCCGGAAAAGCGACGGCTGCGGGTGCCGCAGCCGCGATGCAGCAGACTGTCACCCCGTTCCCGGTGGATGTTGTGCCGGGTCAGAACCCGCTTGCCCCCAATACTCCCGCTGCTACGAACGGTGCATTCCCCGCCACTCCCCAGGCAGTTGCACCCGTCTCGGGCCATGGAACGCCTGTACCGAACTACCGTACCTACCCGGTATCGAGCCTGAACTACCCGGTGTCGAACCCCGCTCCACAACCTACCAACCCGGCTCCCCACCCCTTTGCCCCGGCTTCCACGCCTGTTTTTTCATCCGGGATGCCCAACTACCTTGCCGCCCCCACGGCCTCGTCATCCGGGCAGCTTGCTTCATCAGCGGAGCAATCGGGGGCGGCTCCGGGTGGGCACAGGGCGTCGTCGGACATCATCAAGGACGATGATGGACCACTTGATCTTCATACAATTCTCAACCGACCTGATTTAGGAGGGTCACGATGAAACTTCCGCACATCATCGCTGTTCTGATCGTCATCATTATTATTTTTGGGGCAGCTAAGCTGCCAGATATCGCGCGGTCGCTGGGCCAGTCCGCGAAGGTCCTGAAGAAGGAAATGCGCGAGTTGCAGGACGACGTACCCCCGGGTGGCTACCCCGCGCAGGCACAGCCGGGCCAATACCCGCAGGGTTACTCCGCGCAGCCGGGGCAGCCGGGATACGTCCAGCCCGGTCAATATCCCCAGGGCCAGTATCCTCCACAAGGGCAACCCTATGTCCAGCAACCTGAGCAATACCCGGCGCCGGGCTATCCAGCTCAGCCGGTACCGGGACAGTACCCGCAGGCTGACGGTCAGTGGCAGGCGGGCCAGAATGGTGCGCCCGGCCAGTATCCTCAGCAGCGTTAGGTCTTAATTCGACGTGTCTGCACGGAGGAAGGTGAATCCGGAGGCTCGTATGAGTATCTCCGGGCACCTCAAGGATCTGCGTAAGCGTGTGCTTTTGTCACTGCTAGGCATTCTTGTGGGTGCTGTGGGTGGGTGGTTCCTGTACGAGCCGGTGATGGATTACATCACCGCGCCCTTGCTCGACATTCAGGACGCGAACACCCAAATCAACTTCCCGACGATCGGCGCAGCTCTTGACCTGAAGTTGCGGGTTTCCCTGTGGGTCGGACTGATTATTTCCTGCCCCTGGTGGATCTACCAGATGGGTGCTTTTATCGTTCCTGGGCTTAAGCGTAAGGAACGTTGGTATGCCTTCGCCTTTGGTGTGGTGGGCGTGGTGCTGTTCATCAGTGGCGCGTTCACGGGCGTCATATTGGTGCCGCGCGCGGTGGAGATTTTGCAGTCGTTTGTGCCGGCGGGAGGGTCGTCGCTGCTTCAGGCCGACGCCTACGTCGATTTTTACACTCGCCTCGTCATCCTGTTCGGAATCTCCTTCCTCATTCCTGAAGTACTTGTGGCACTCAACTTCTTGGGTATCTTGAGCTCGCGGAACATGCTGAGGGCGTGGCGTTGGGCCGTACTTGTGGCATTTATCTTCGCGGCCATTGCTAATCCGCTGCCGAGCCCCTGGCCCATGATCGTTCAAGCCCTGGTGCTAGTGGCGCTGTATCTGTTGGCGGTGTTGATCTCGTGGATCAACGAGCGCTACCGCGCGTATGGCTGGAGATTGCGGGGACACAGGAAGGACGACGACGGCGCCGCGGGGACCGCTGGGTATCCGGTCCCCACTCCCGGTACTTACCCGGTTCCGTTTGGCCAGGGTAGTCCGAATCCAACTCCCGGTGTACGTCAGCCGGGTGCGTATCAGACAGTAACTCCCGGCGCCTATCCGGTTCCTGGCGGTACCTACGGTCCGAACCCCGCGCCGGCCTTTCCGCAGGCTCCACCGGAAGCTATGTTCCCGGTATCTGGACCGGCCGGTGCCCCATTTGTGCCAGCTGTGCCGGTGAGCGAGCCCTCTACTCCGATCGTGAATGGATCAGTTCTTCAACCGGCTGACATCCCTGGGCCTTCTGTTTCTCAGGTATCTGGCCCGCAGATGACAGCTGAAGAGTCTCCACAACGGCTGCCTTCTCCCACAGCGCCGCAGCTGTGTGGAGTCGTTATTCTTGCTGGGGGAACTGCCAAAAGAATGGGTGGGGTTTCGAAGCCGGACGTCGTTGTTGGTGGAAAGACTCTTCTTGTGCGAGCGATCGAGGAAATCCGGGTGGTGGCGCCGGCAGCCGCTATTGTCGTGGTGGCCCCGCCGCAGGTGGCAATCCCCCAAGGTGTTTCGCGCGTGCTGGAGGATCCGCCGTTTGGCGGTCCGGTGGCTGGCATCGCGGCTGGTTTTGAGAAGCTGACGACGCTTTCCGGCTACCGTCCAGGCAGTCTTGTTGGCCTTCTGACCTGCGATGCTCCACTTGCGCCGAGGCTTTACCCCGCTTTGGAGCGGGCCTACCGTGAGGCGACAGTGCAGAGCCTGCGCGAAGCGAATACCGGGGAAGTACATATGGAAGAAGCGGGAGGAGCGGGCCGGCCCGCACAGTTTGTTGGTGGCGCGGTGCCGCTTGTGAGTGAGGAGAGTGTCGCCAGCTCAAATCCAGCCAGCCCAAACCCAGCTGGCCCAAACCTCACCGATGCGAAGCCACTCACTGGGAAGCCGTCAACCTACAGCCAGTACCTGCATGGCGTCTATGTTGCGGGTGCACTGGCCCAGCTCTTTGCGACCCAGGTGCGCGATCGTTCGGTGCGCTCGCTCTTCAAGCAGTTGCGGCTCGCCACGGTCCAAGACATTGAGCGCATTGGTATGGACGTGGATACCTGGGAGGACGCCGCGGTGATGGAGCGGCGGCTCGCAGAGTTGGCTTAGAGGTTCTAGCTCTTATGTCCGCGCAGACTGGCGCACCGAATGTGCCAACCGAGCTGCTTCACGCTCTAGGCGGCGCTGCCGTGTCGCCGCGTCACGTTCCTCTTTGGTGAGCCAAATGGGACGGCGCTCGCCGATAATTATCCCCTGAATCCACCAGACGGCCTCAATGAGTGCGGCCCCAATAAGGCCGGCCACGGTTGCGAAGCCCATCATCGCCAGGTTAGACGAGTCGAGCATGAAGAACTGCTGGGTCACCTTGAGGTTAAAGATGAGGCCGTAACCAACCAGCGGTAGGAAAACAAGGGCGATTTTCCACCACTCGTATGGTCTCGCCACCACGGACAACACCCAGGTGGAGGTAATGATGAGGGCAAGCAGTGCCGCCGTCGATGCCTGGATAGCTGCATGAGGGTGATGGTCCTCGGCCCGGACGAAGATGAAGGTAGTGAACGATGCCGCTGCCACGATGATGCCGGCCGGGAACCCAAAGGACAACACGCGCCGCACGAACCTGGGCCGTGCCCGCTCATTGTTCGGAGGAAGAGAGAGGAGGAATGCCGGAATGCCGATAGTGAACCAGCCGGTGATCGTCACGTGAATTGGTTGGAAGGGGAATGGAAGTGCGAAGGCGAGAACGAGAATCGCGATCACTGACGAGTACACGGTCTTTGTAAGAAAGAGGTTGGCCACTCGTTCAATATTTCCCAGCACGCGCCGCCCCTCGGCTACGACGTAGGGGAGGGTGGCGAACTTGTCGTCAAGAAGCACGATCTTCGCGACGGAGCGGGTGGCGGCGGTCCCCGAACCCATGGCCACACCAAGGTCCGCGTCTTTGAGCGCAAGCACGTCGTTGACGCCGTCGCCGGTCATTGCCACCGTGTGACCGCTGCTCTGAAGCGCTTCAACCATGGCGCGCTTCTGCTGGGGAGTGACTCGTCCGAAGACTTGGGTGTCATTCACCGTCTTCGCGAAATTCTCGCCCTCAATGGTTCGGGCATCCACGGGTGAGCCGGTTTCCATGCCAAGCTGTCGCGTGACGGCTCCGACGGAATCGGCATTGTCGCCCGAGATCACCTTGACCTCGACGCCCTGGCTTCTGAAGTACTCGAGAGTGTCGGCCACGTCGGGACGAATGCGCTGCTCAAGCACCACGAGGCCGAGAGGTTCCACAATTCCGGGCGCGCCTTCGCCGGTGACAACCTCCGAGCACCGTCCAAGAAGAAGGACTCGCAAACCCCTCGCAGCGACGTCATTCGCCTCGCGGCCAGCAGGGGAATCGTCGGAAACAAGCACATCAGGTGCGCCGATAACGAAACTATCCACATCTTCGACGGCTCCGACTCCCGCCCGAGAATCGCCTGGTCGCGCAAAGCTTACGCCGCTCCACTTCTTAGCCGACGTAAAGGGCTGCGAGGACACGACGTCCCAACGTGCGTCGGGCGTTCCAACACCTTCAATAATTGCTTCCATGGAAGAATTAGGAGCTGGATCTGCGGCCGCAAGCTGGCGAAGAACGCCGAGCGCAACGCCGTCGTCGGAGCCGGTCACGCTCGCATCCGAACCCAGCGGAATCAGCTCGCTGAACTCCATCTTGTTCTCGGTGAGGGTGCCGGTTTTATCCGCGCACACTACGTCGACGCGCGCCAGGCCCTCAATGGCTGGTAGCTCGTTAACCAGGCACTTTCTGCGGCCGAGGCGGATCACGCCCATCGCGAACGCGGTGGAAGTGATGAGGACGAGGCCCTCGGGAATCATGGGGACGAGTGCGCCGGACACGGCGAGGATGATGGAGCGCCAGTCGGAGTGCTCCACGTTGACTTGACCGATGATCGTCAAGATACCGACGGGAATGAGAACCCACGTGATCGACTTGAGGATGGCGTTAATACCGGCCTGTAGATCGGAGTGGACGAGTGAGAATTTGGCAGCTTCGGCGGTGAGTTTGGCCGCGTAAGAGTCCTTGCCCACCTTGGTGGCACGGTACGATCCCGTCCCGGATGCGACGAAGCTGCCCGAAAGAACCTCGTCGCCCGGTTTTTTCGCTACGGCTTCGGATTCGCCGGTGAGGAGCGACTCGTCCATTTCCAGGTAGCTGGCTTCGGCTACTTCGCCGTCGACGACGATCTGTTCGCCTGGGGTCACAACAATAATGTCGCCGAGGACGACGGCGTCCTGATCCACCCGTTGTTCCGCGCCGTCGCGCCGCACCGTGGGGTGCGCTTCACCGATCACGGCGAGCGAATCCAGTGTGCGCTTGGCGCGCAGTTCCTGCACGATGCCGATGATTGAGTTGGCAATGATGAGCAGTCCGAAGGCACCGTTAATCCACGAGCCAGTGAGCATGACGGCCACGAAGAGAACGCCGAGGAGGGCGTTAATCCGGGTAAAGACGTTGGCGCGAATGATTTGGCTCGTTGTGCGACCCGAGCGGGGCGGAAGTTCGTTGCCTTGGCCCGCGGCATGACGCGCATTGACCTCCGCGGACGTCAGACCCTGCAACGGGGTCGCCTCGCCTGAAGTCGCCTCGGAAGAAATCGCCATGAGTATGACGTTAGCAGGCGATTCTGGGAGGAAGGATCCGTCCCACGTATGGATTTGCTCAGGGCTGAGAACCTTCCGACGGAGAACAGGTATTGACGCGACATCTAAGTGGTGTCATCATGGTGTCATGAATATGTCGGAGCATTCAGATAAGCTGCGTGAATCCCTCTTGCGGGCCGCGGCCATGGGTGATGATCATACGCAGCAGGTTGCCGCTAAGTTAGTTGATGCGGTTGAACCTGCACTTCATTTGCAATCTTTCTCGATAGCGGCTGAATTGGCGGATGAAATCAACCGTCTCACGAGTTCTGTACACGTTGACGTCGTCATGACACCAGAAGGTGCCACACTGCGCCTCATTACGGTGGAAATGCCTTCCGAGGGCCCACCCCTTGAGGAGCCGGATACGGACGAGACGGTCCGTATTACCCTGCGCATCCCCAAGGGCCTCAAAACCCAGGTGGATTCCCTGGCCCAGGCCGCTGGTAAGTCACTCAATTCGTGGATCGTTGGCACGATGCGGATGGGCGCGGCGCGTGAACGCTCGCAGTCCAAGCATCATGCCACGGGCACTCAATCGTTCGTTGGAAGCACCTTGCGCGGCTGGGTGAGATAGGCAAGATCATGGCACGCACATTCACGCGTTCAGAAAGTTTTATGGTGGGCCACGAGCCCTACGCTCTCGATATCGACAATACTCTGGGGAACGTGGACATCACCGTCGTTCCCGGACTGGACGAGATCCGTTGGGAACTGAAAGGTGAGCAGAGGAATGTTGATGGGGCTGAAGTCTCGTTCGACGGCGACACCTTCCGAGTCTCCACCGGGCAACCTCGGTCTAGCATTCTTGGGCGTCTCGTTCGTACGATTTCGATCGACGACGGCGTCGACGTACGCCTCGAACTGCCCGAGAAGATGAGGAATGCCGTGCTCAAGCTGGACATGGGCAACCTCAGGATTCGTGGTGGAGCGTTTGGTCCGGCCTCGATTGTTACAGGCAAAGGAAATGTGGATATCGAGGACTTCACGGGTTTAGAGAACCCGGAGGGCTTCGGGGCGCATCGTGTGTCTTCTCGAGCAGTGATGGGGAGCATTAAGACAGGCATGGGCAACATATCGGTAGGCATCGCCGCCGGGGTCATATTGGAGACAGGCGCGGGCAATATCGAAGTAGACCACCTCATCGACGGTGGGAAGATGGAAGTGGGGACGGGTAACGTCGTCGTCGAAAAAATGTCATGTGGCAAACTCGATGCGAGTAGCGGACTCGGAAATATTGACGTGGGGATTCCATATGGGACGCCTGCGCTGCTCGACTGCTCAAGCGGACTCGGTAAGGTGAGGTCCGAGTTGCAGGGCGGAAGCGAACCGGAGCCGGACGCGCCCTACGTGGAAGTTCACGGTGAGACCGGTGTGGGCAACGTGTCGATCCGCTACGCTTAAACGCCATGAGCCTCCTCCTCAACCTCATCTGGATCATCTTCGGCGGAATCCCGCTGTTCCTGTGGTACATCTTCTGGGGCGTGGTCGCGCTTATCCCTATCGTGACGATCCCCGCTTCTCTGGCCTGCTTCCGTATCGCGGGCTATGTCCTGTGGCCGTTTGGGCGCACGGTGGTGCGCCAGCCTGGATCAGGTGCTGGCAGCGGGTTTATGAACATCGTATGGTTCATTTTCGCGGGCTTGTGGTTGGCCGTCGGTCATGTGACGACGGCGGTTGCGCAAGCCGTCACGATCGTGGGTATCCCGCTGGCGATCGCGAATCTTAAACTCATCCCGGTTACCTGCTTCCCCTTCGGCAAGATGGTCATCTCTAAGCGCGAGGCGCAGCGGCGTGGGATTCCCACGTTCGGTGAGGTGACGCCATAGCTGCGTCCGGCGGTGAAGGGAAGTCCTGAGGTAACGCCGTGAGCTGAGGTTGGGCGGCCTGCAGGTGAGAAGATCCGGTTCCTTTCTTTGTTGATGGAGCCGGGTCATCTAACTTTGCGGAGCTGCCTAGCTTTGTAGGGTTGAGCTGCCTAGCTTTGCAGCAACTGGCGCGTTGTTCGTACCGCCATGAACAGCTGGAACGCGGCGAAGAGATAGTTGCCGGTGCGGGCGGGAATGGCCACTGCGGATAGCACCCCCAACGGTGATGTCACGCACGCGGCAACTCCAAGGATGAGTGCGGCTTTGAGGTCCACATTCTTTCGGCGCAGATTCGCGATCGTACCGGACACAGACGTGGGAATAATGACCGCGAGAGACGTTCCTTTGGCGACAAGGTCGGGGATGCCAAATCCTACGATCATGCTGGGGACAAGGATTACACCTCCACCCACACCCACGAGACCAGCGAGAATGCCCGCGCCGAATCCGATGGCTACGAGGCCCGCGCCGGTGAGGGCGGTGATGTCAATCGCTGCATCGCGCGACGGGACCACGAAAACCAGCCCCACCGCCGAGATGAGCAGGAATCCCACAAACGCCCACCGCACCGTTTTCACCGGGAGGCGAGTGAGTAGATAGGTTCCGATTTGGGCGCCGACGACGGAGCCCGCCACCAGTAGTCCCGTCGCTGGCCAGTTGATGTGGTCGTGTGCAACGTAGGTGATGACACCTGCCGCCGCGGGGAAGATGACGGCGGTCAGCGAGGTACCTGCGGCGCGGCGATGTTCAAATCCGGCGAAAGCAACGAGCGCCGGTACCATGATGACCCCGCCACCCACGGCGAAGATTCCTGAAAGATAGCCGGTGGCAAATCCGATGAGGATGATGCGCAGCCAGGGGTAGTTCTTTCTTGTCTCTTCCATGACTGTCCCTCGTCACCCTCGTCCGTGTTGTGCTCACTACTGCTCTAGCTGCGGTTGATCTATACAGCCCCGATGTTCTAGCTACTACGGTGCTCGCGGCGACTCAATGCGCCGATAGCCTCGTCGTCCGCACAAGTCTAGTCCCTGAGCTGCATGCTCCCGTTATGTCTCCTGGTCAAGTCACATGGGGCTGGGGCTGGGGCTGGGGCTGGGGCTGGGGCTGGGGCTGGGGGTGGATGCGGAGCGGAGGCTCTCGGAGGGCTGAACACGTCGTCGTGGTGGGGTCATGTGGTCGCCGCGGTAATGTGTCGAACATTCCGGATAAGCTGATAGCAGTTGTTTCCACCCGGATGAATGGCAAGATGTCGCACGAACTGCGGATACTTGCGGGCCGGAGCTAATCACCACGAATGGAGCAGATATGAAGCCCACCGAGTTGACCGTTGAACTAGTGCGTCAAGTCGATGAGTCCTACCCGATCATTGTGGGGCGCGGTCTAGAGGACAAGGTCGTTGAGGTGGCATCTCGTCCGGGTTTGGCGCACCGTCGTATTGCCCTCATCACCGACTCCACTGTTGTTGACCTTGTGGCAGATCAGCTCGTCTCGGCCTTCGAAGCTGCTGGACGCGGCGTCGACGTCGTCGCGTTCCCCGCCGGTGAAATCAACAAGACGCGAGCCACTAAGGAGCAGATCGAGGACGAACTCATCGCGCGCGGCTTCGGGCGTGACACCCTCATTATCGCCGCGGGCGGCGGTGTGGTGACGGACCTCGTGGGTTTCGTGGCCGCCACCTTCACTCGCGGTGTCCCGTACATCTCGTACGTGACCACGCTGCTTGCCGCAGCAGACGCCGCCGTCGGTGGAAAAACGGCTGTGGACACTCTGCAGGCCACCAACCTCATCGGTGCATTCCACCAGCCCAGTGCCGTGGTGATCGATCTCGACCGCTGGCTCACGCTCTCCGACGCGCAGATACGTGACGGTCTGGGTGAGACGGTCAAACACGGCTGCATCGCCGACGCCGAATTCTTCGCCGCGCTCGAGGAAGCCTTCGTTGCGCGCGGCCTCACTCCTGCCGAGTTCGTTCGTGACGACGCCCTTGCCGAACTCACTGCCCGCCGCAACTGCGAGATCAAGCGAGACTTCGTGGTCTCCGACGTGTTCGAGGGTAATCGCCGCATGGGGCTCAACCTCGGGCACACCATTGGGCGCGCCCTGGAAACCGCGATGGGCTACACGATGAGCCACGGCGAATGCGTGGCGGTGGGAACTAACCTGCAGATGCGGCTGGGCGCGCGTTTCGGCTACTGCACCGATGCGGAACAGCAGCGCTTCGAGACGCTGCTCAAGGCCATCGGCCTGCCCTATGAACTACCAGAATCTGTCACCGTGGATGGCATCATGGACGCCATGCTGCACGACAAGAAGGGCCTCACCGGTGTGATCCGCTTCGTGTTCCAGCGTGGAATCGGCGACCTCGTGGTGTTTGACGGCGGTGCCTACGCTCGTCCCGTCGATGCACAGGAGATCCGCGAGTTCCTGGCGGCGCAGAAGTAGGACAGCATCGTCGTAACGCTAAAATCGGTGGTCAGCGAGGTTCTGGCTCGTTAATGCCGTGATAAGACCTGGGTTTCTCCACGTGTTGACGAGCCGGTGGTCGCCACTCGCGGCGAGAATAGTTGGGGGTGTGAGAATAGAGGGAAGATAAGGAATACGGAGGGTGAGCAGTATGAAGAAGAGTGTGATCGAAGGCCATTCTGCCGGCAAGCCGCTACTTGATGGCAAGCTGTTACTTGACGGCAGCGTGGCGCACGAGGGAAAGACGCTACCCGAGGGCGTAGACGAAGCCGCGCTGGAAACGGCGTCGTTGCTGTTTAAGGCCTTGGGAGACCCGACGCGGCTCGCAATTCTTGCGCACCTCTCTCTTGGTGACCACCGAGTCGTAGACCTGACGAACCATCTCGGGCTGTCGCAATCGACAGTCTCCGCGCATCTGGCGTGCCTGCGCGGGTGTGGGCTCATTACCTCGCGGAACGTTGGCCGCTCGACCGTCCATTCGCTTGCCTACCCCGAGATCATGACGTTCCTGCGTGGGGCTGAGGACTTGCTTGCGCTGACCGGTGATGCCGTCACCTTCTGTCCGGTGCAGCACAACCATTCGGACGAGGTTATCTGAATGTTGACGAACCCATGGCAGCTTTACGATGATCTCATCGATCTTGTGCCCGACGACGTCAGCGTCACCCGGGTGCTTCTTGGCCGAGTAGCTCTTGTCGAGAACTCCGTTGGCGGTGTGGGAACCGCATCCAATGATCGTGGCGGATGCCGCGAGCGCGTTGCCAGCAGAAACATCATTGGTAAGCCGCTACGGGATATCGCAGCCCTTGTGAAGTCGTGGGATTTCGAGTTGGCAAGCCTTGGTGTGGCCGCGCTCAACAGCTGGCTCAACTCGTCGGAGCATCTCGCGGCGCTTGCGGCAGAATCTGCTGTCACTATTGAACAGAGTGACGCCAACATTTTCGACACCCACCCGGAGGAGTTCGCCGGGAAGAAAGTGGCCCTCATTGGCCATTTCTCGCAGGGCATCAAGGCGCTCTCACCCTTCGCCGACCTCACCGTGATTGAGCGAGACCCGCGCGCCACCGACCTCCCGGATAGCGCCAGCGAATACGTGCTCCCGGAGATGGACGCGGTCTTTATTACCGGCATGACGGTGGCCAACAAGACGCTCCCACGCCTGCTTGATCTCGCCGCTGCTGCGCAGGTGTACCTGGTGGGGCCCTCGGTGCCGTGCGCTCCGGAGGTGTTTGGGAGCAGGGTTCAGCATATCGCCACCAGCCGTGTTACTGACGCTGACCTGGCGTTTGAGCTCGGCAGTATTGGGGCGCGCACGCCGGAGATGCGCCCTGCCACCGTCAGATTCCAACTAGTGGCTACCACAGCGGTGTTGCTGCCAATAGAGGCACCAAGGCCCGTCTCATAGCCACTAGCCCTCAAGGAACCCACCATGACCATTCCTGTTTCAGCCGCTGAGCTCCCCGCTGTGCTGCCGCGTTTCGAGTTCGCCACTCTCATCACCCATCGCCAGCCCTACGTCAAGATTCTCGCGGTGAATCCACGGACGGAAGGGGAAGAGGTGGTGGTCGATGGAATTCGGGAATCCACCCGTGCGAATATTGCTGCCGATCCGCACGTGACGATCATCTGGCAGCAGCACGCGTATCACGGCTGGACGTTGATCGTGGACGGTATTGGGCGAGCTGACGGCCCCGTTCTCCGCGTCACTGTCGAGAGTGCCATGCTGCATCGACCGCGTGCGCACGCCGATGGCCCCGCCTGGGAAGGCTAGCTGAATCTATCTCCGAAATCCCGCCACCTTTGTACCCGTGGCACACAAGGTGGCGGATAACGGATAACGGAGAATGGTTGTTGGTTGTTGGTTGTTGGTTGTTGGACCTGGTTGGATGCCGAAGCCTAAGGATGTGAGTTACAACCCGAGCCGTGCCTCTAGCAGCTTGAGCCCGGCGGCCTTGAGGGTCTCGGGGGCGAGCTGGCCGGAGCGAACCGCGTCCGCAATCCCGTTGACCAACTGCTGCGCTTCTTCTACCCCGGTACCTGACGCGGTGAGAACTAGCGTCGATCCAGCGTTGAGAGTTTGCACGGCGTTGGCGATGGGGTCGGCATATTCGGGCAGCTCGGAGCCCTGGAGCATCTCCATGGCATCGGTGACGATGATCCCGTTAAATCCGAGATCTTCGCGCAGAATCTCGTGCCAGTGCGGCGACAATGATGCCGGTTCGGATGCAATCTGCGGGAACAGGAGATGCCCGACCATGACCATTTCGGCACCCGCAGCGATCCCGGATTCAAACGGCGGAGCGGCGACTTCCTGCCATTCGTCATAGGTGACATCGCTGCTGGGGATGGAAATGTGCGAGTCTGCCTCGGACAGTCCATGCCCTGGGAAGTGCTTGAGCGTGGTGTTGACGAGTCCTTGCTCGCCGCGCACAGCCGCAGCCACCTGGTCGGCAGCCACAGCCGGAGTAGACCCTAGGACGCGTGGCCAAATAAACGAGTAGCTATCTGCGGTGACATCTGCGATGACCCCGAAATTGGTATTGATCCCGAGACTTTTCAGCAGCTCTCCGCGCTCGCGGAATGCGGTTTCGGTGGCCGCCGGGTCGCCGTCGCGCAGGTCGGGCGCCGCGGGATAGGTGTCCAGCGCGAGTCGGCTGACAGTGCCGCCTTCCTCGTCAATACCAACGAACAATGGCGCGGTGGCCACGGCATCCCAGCTCGCAATACTCGCCGCCAGCTCTGTCTCGTCGTATGGCACGTTGTCACCCATAAGAATGAGTCCGCCCGGCTGAATCTGCTGAACAAACCCCGCGATCGCAGCCGCGTCGGTACCGGGATAGTGCAGCATGAGGACACTCGCGACCTGTTGCTCCAAACTCATTGCATCCCACAGCTCCTCGGCGGGGGATGTTGTGGGTTCAGGAGTGGGCGTAGGTTCCGGCGTTGACGCTGTTTCTGACGACGACGGCGTCCCAGCCCCGGTACTCGAAGCCTCGGTACCGGACCCTTCAGTGCCCGGCGTTCCAGTACTTGAGCCTCCCGTGGGTTCGCCAGCCTGGGAGCACCCGACCAGGCTGAGAGTACACAGGAGTGCGACGGCAAGGCTGCGGCGGAGGGAACGTCGCGGAGGGCCATGATGCGTCGCGTTTTGTGGGGCCCTCGAGGTCTGAGAGCCTTGTAAAGAGGAGGCGTGTGGGGAGGTATTCGAGTTCGTGACGTGCATGGCCTGGCGTTTCGTCGAGAAGAACATGGTGCCGAGACACTATCAAGAATGGGCGCCCTCGCCAAGGGGTGCTCCCATGAACTGGAGTTCCGCAACAGGGCGGTGCGAAAGAATCAGAGGATGTTTTCGCTGTCAATGCTCCGAGGGTAGGACGTGGTAGGGCGTACTGTGAGCCGAATACGTGGAGGTATCTGAACTTTCTTGTTATATGCTCGTGAAGATAACTTCTCATTTCCCATTTTGGCATTGGCGTCGAAATGTGTGTGTTTTAGGGGCGTCATGAGTTCGCATAAGAGCCGCAGTGTTTCCGTCATGTCCGTTCTTCGACTGATTGTTTGGGTTCTGATTGCAGGAGCCCTCATCAAGATCGCCTTCTTCCCCACGGTCGAGGCCAACCAAAGTGACGGCCTGGAACCTGGAGGCCAATACGGTCAGCTCACTGTTGTTCCCGAGGTTGCAACGATCACCAACGCACTGAAGTTGGACGGCACTGTTCAGTCGGATCCGTCGAGCACTATTAAGGCCACCTTTGAAGGTGAGGTGACGGCGTTTTACGTCGAGGATGGGGCGTACGTTAATGAGGGTGACACCCTGCTCATTATCGAACGGGAGGAGCCGATTGAGGACACCACCACCCCGGATCCGGATAGCACTGACGCCACAACTCCCACGGCTCCGCGCACCCAGTGGGTTGGTAGATATGTGTATGCTCCGGCGTCTGGGACGGTTAACTTCACCGCGATCCTTGAGCAACAGTTCAGTATTGGTGATTCTCTTGGAACGGTTCAGCCGCCGACATTCTCGGCTACTGCGGCTCTGACTCCGGATCAGATGTATCGCATCCAAGATGTCCCTGAGTCGGCAACGATCAGTATCAAGAATGGCCCCGCCCCCTTCGAGTGTGGCAGCTTGGAGATCATCACCCCGCAGACGGCCCCGAAGAACAACACCACACCGGAGAATCCTGGAGATGGTGGCGGTGCCAGTGGAATCCAGGCCCGTTGTGTGGTTCCGGAGGAACAAAAAGTTTTCGCGGGCTTGCAGGTGACGATGGATATCGTTGCGGGTCAAGCAACTGACGTGCTGACCTTGCCTGCTTCCGCAGTGGAGGGGCGCTACCAGAACGGCTATGTTTACGTGCCCGGTGAGGATCCCAATAATCCGCAGAAGGTTGAGGTTCAGCTCGGCCTCACGGATGGCCAGAGGGTGCAGATCGTCAGCGGTATCGAGGCTTCCCAGGAGGTTCTCGAATTCATTCCGGGAACCTCGGAGATGCAGTGCAACCCCTTCACCGGAGAAGGCTGCTGACGTGGCTCTCATCGAACTCAATGAGGTCACTCGGCACGTCAAACTGCCAACAGGGGACGATCTCCACATTCTTCAAGGAGTGAATCTTTCCGTCGAGGCGGGGGAACACATCTCCATCGTGGGCAGGTCAGGAACGGGAAAATCCACGCTCCTCAATATCATCGGGATGCTGGACAAGCCCTCCTCTGGCTCCTACATGGTGGATGGCAAGGACGCTCTCAAGCTCCGTGAGGGACGGCGGGCGCAGATGCGCGGCGATACCTTCGGTTTCGTTTTTCAGCAGTTCAATATCTTCAATGCTCGAACCGCGCAAGAAAACGTTGAGGTCCCGCTCCTCTACACCACGGGCGCTCCCTTCTGGCGTCGTAGCGACCTTGCGGCAGATATGTTGAGTCGCGTGGGTTTGGGTGATCGCCTCGATTCTTATCCCACTGAGATGTCTGGTGGCGAGCAGCAGCGTATCGCTATCGCGCGTTCGCTGGTCCGCAGGCCGCGCATCATCCTCGCCGATGAACCCACGGGTGCCCTCGATCCAGATACGGGCCGCTCCGTGATGGCTCTGTTGGAAGAGGTGGCCGCAGAGAACAATGCAGCCCTTATCGTCATTACTCACGATCTCAACGTGGCGGTCCGCGCCCACCGCGTTCTTGCGCTATACGACGGCGTCCTGCACGACGTCGAGAACGCTCGCGAGGTTCTTATCCCCACCGAGTTGGGGACTGCCACTGTTCCACCAAGGACGGCTGAGGCCGAACGTATCTCCGAGCGGCGCGACGACGGCAGCGTCACAGATCAGACAATCGACTCCTTATTTGCCGCCTCAAAGAGCGGCGATAGTTCGGCAACCGAAAGGTTGGGCGAATCATTGGTTGACACTCCCGGCGCTCCCGACGCACCCGCGCCGGACTGGTTATCCGACATTGACGAACCCCAACCGACTCACTCAGAAGAAGTGCGAACCGTTCCCCCAGGCTCGGATACAACGGGAAGTGAAGCTACCGGGCCGCACACGCAACCCGTGGAGGAGGACGTCGTCGGCGAAACACTCAAGCACTCGTGGACCCAACGTCTGAGGAGGGGCCAGAATGGGAATGCTTAACCAACTCATCGGTGCGCTTGTTGAAGCGTGGGGCGAGGTCAAGGTCCAGAAAGCGCGCGTAATTCTGTCGCTTGTGGGCGTGACGGCTGCGGTGGCGGCGATGGCCACTGTCATTGCATTGGGTGATCTGTTGGAGCAGTCACAGCGCGAGTTGATGGAGTCCTACAGCGGCCGTGAAGTGACGCTGCACGTCAATGCCTACCAGACGGGTGAAGAGAGCGGCGATGGTGGGATGGCCTCCGAGTTCGGATCATGCGTTGGTCCCGGATGCTACGCGACTGAGGATGCGGTAGCGGCGGACGGGCAAGCCGAAACCAATGAGCGGCAGGCCGAGACGCAGGGAGTGATCAACGACCCGGTCGGAAATGCGATGGTCACTGTCGCCAATCGTTTCAACATCGACTACTGGTCGCGATTGGAGCGGGCTTCCGATAATCCGGGTGTTCTCGGGGTTAAGGAGTTCTCCGAGGTGCAGTGGCAGGGAACCTTCCATGGAATGCCGGTGAGCGGTAACGACCCCAACATGTGGTATGGCCTGGAGTACCTGGCTGTCGACCCTGATTATCAGGTGCTTTTCCGGCTCAATATGCAGGAGGGGAGGTGGCTCTCTTCGGGTGACGTCAACCAGCGGGTGATTCCCGTCGTCATCAACTCCACCCTGTGGAACTACTTCGGTAAACCAAATATCAACGGCGAACCTGTCCTTCTCACTATGGAGGGACAGGTCAACCAGCAGCTGCGGATCGTGGGGATCGTCAAGGCAGACGATCCGTGGTCAACGCAAATATTCTTCCCGTATGACTCTTGGCAGCTCCTCAAGCCTGCCGATATGTCACAGATGGGCGGCTCGACGGAAATGCTCGTGTGGGTGAGTCCGGATCAGGTTAATGAAGCACGCAACTTGCTCCCGGCGGCCGTCGCCTCCGTTCTTGGTGATGGTTGGAAAGCCGAAGCCTACGGTGGGGATAGTTTCTTTGGAGGCATGGACGGAAGCGCGGATCAGTTTGCTTCCACCCGCATGATCATTATGATCATCGGTGCCATCGTTATCTTCCTTGGCGCGTTGGGGCTGCTCAACGTGGCAATCGTGACGGTACGTCAACGTATCCGCGAGATCGGTATTCGCCGCGCGATGGGTGCATCCGCGACGCGTGTCTTCTTCGCGGTATTTATGGAGTCGGTCGTTGCCACATTTGTAGCCGGTGTCATCGGCGTGGGTATTGCCGTTATTGCCCTGCGTGTCATCCCCTTGGAAGATTTGGGCATTATGCTGCAGGACCAACCTCCCTTCCCGATGATGGCCGCTGCGGCAGGTGTGGGCATCGCGACGGCGATCGGCGCGCTCTGTGGCATTATTCCTGCTTTTGCCGCCGTCCGTGTGCGGCCCATTGACGCGATTCGTTACTGACAGGCGCTGTAGGAGAACGCCCACGGTGTCATGGTGACGGGGTTTTGACCTGGGTCATGCAGCTACGCGGCGTGGGCCGTAGATTGCCGCGATCGTGGAGAGGGCTGCAAGGAAGAGCCACGGTAGTGCCTGGGCGAAGGTGTGGTAGGGTCCGGCGGAGTTCATGGACAGAGAACCTCCGCTATCAAACAGGGCGCCGGTTACGAGGCCGGCTAGTAGGACCGCGATGCCACCGAGGCTGGCGAGCAATCCGAAATAGGTGCCGGTTGGACGGCCAGCGGAGAACTTCGGCACCGTGCTTAGCGCGGTGGGATTGGCAATGAGATGGCCGACGATCAAGCATGTCACGGTGACCATAATGAGTGAGAGGTGCCATGCCCGCGGCGGTGTGCCGATGGCGGCGGCGCCCACAACGAGGAAGCCCGTTGCCGTGACGAGGTATCCGGTGCGTAGGGCCGCCGCTGCTCCGACATGTGCGGCCCAGCGTGCCAGCGGTAGTTGCGCACCAAAAGTGACAATGGAGACCCACACGAACATCGTGGCGACGGTATCTGCTCCCAGATGTAACTGGGACAGCTCTAGCGGCACGGCAAAGTAGAGCTGGTTGTAAGCGACGAGATCACTGGCGTGAAGGACGGCGAACACAACGAAGTTTCGATCGCGCAGAGCGGGCCAGCTGACGCGTGTGGCCACATCGGCGGTACGTTTCTCAGCGCGGGCATTCACGCCAGCGGGATTGGCTGGTCTGCGCGGCAGAAAAAGCCACAGAACAACGGCGACGATGGTGAAAAACCCTGCGCCGCTGGCCGCCACCGTAGCAAATCCCCAGTCGAGAAGTTGTGCCCCAACGATTGGGCCGGTGACGGCTCCAATCTCGCCGGTCACGGTGAGCCACGCAAAAAGAGTGATGCGGGGTGGGCGCTCCGATGTGGCTATGCGATGAACTTCCGCCGCGGCGATGAGGGTGTTGAGACTCGGTGAAAATAATGCGCCCCCGAACCCGGTCAGTACGGTGCCCACAACAAAAAGCCACAGTACAGCGGTGCCTGACCATAACGAGGCTGCGAGCGCGAGGAAACCCGCGATCCGCACAGCGCATCCGGCCAGAATGATCGAGCGGGCGGTGAATTTGTCCGCCAGAGCTCCTCCCACGAGGAAGAGCCCTTGCTGGGCGAACGTTCTCATTCCGAGCACCAGGCCGACGGCGGTTGCGGTGAGGCCGAAGTCGTTGGTGAGTGTACCGGCAATGAATGGAACCACCGCGTAGAACCCAATGTTGAAGAGCGTTTGCGTGGCCAACAGCAGTGGAGTGCGCGAAGGAGGGCTGGGTATTGAGCCTTGTAAACCGGCCGTCGTTCCTTGTGAAGACGCGGGGTCTTCGCGATCACCGGTAGAAGTCCTCATAGTTGTCTCTCATTCTATTAGTGGCTATCACAGCGGGCTTATTGCCAAATAAGGCGGCTAGCCCCGTCTCATAGCCACTGACCTCTGTTTCTGTTGTCCACGCCAAAGCTCCGGTTTGCGCATGCCAACATCCATCACTGATAATGATTCGCATTATGGTTATCAGTTTATCGCGCCCCGCGCTCGTATCGCTGCGTGGAGTCACTGTGAGCGTCAGCGCATCAGGTACCCGCAGTTCCTCGACACGCGGTGTTGAGCCAGAAGAAACGATTCTTCTTACCCTTCCTGAACTCGACGTTTACCCAGGTGACCGCATTGTCATCACCGGCCCGTCGGGAAGTGGTAAGTCTTTGCTTCTCAGCTGTCTGACGGGCCGGTGGGCGCCGGGTCTCACGTTCACCGGTGAGCGTGAATGCGCGGCGGAACGTATCGGTTTTGTGCCACAGCGGGGCCTTGAAGCGTTACATCCGCTCATGCAGATCCGACGTCAGTTGCGTGCGGTGACGGGAGCCAGCCAGGCTCGCGTGGAGGAGGTCCTCACCGCGGTGGGGCTCGACGATGCCGGGCTGCAACGACGTCGTCCTACGGAAATCTCGGGAGGGCAAGCCCAGCGCGTGGCCATGGCGCTCGGTGTCCTCGCCGGCGCACCCCTCATGCTGGCCGACGAACCGACGAGTGCGCTCGACAACGAGTCGCGCGACCAACTCCTCGAACTCCTCGCAACAATCGTCGCCCCCGAACAGGCGCTTGTTGTGGCAACTCACGACCTTGTCGTGGCTGAATCCATCGCGACCCGGCACCTCAAGGTGGCGTCGGGGCAGGTGGAAGAAGTAGCCGTCGTCCAACACGGCGGAACCGCGCGAAGGAACCTGAACGCACGGAACGCCGCCGCGAATTCAGACTCAACAACCGCAGGAGTAGTCGCATGAGCACACCCGTCATTGAAATTCGTGACGTCACCGCACAGTACGGCCGTGGCGCGAAGGCGCGGCGGGTGCTCGCACCCACGAATCTGGAAATTTCGCGCGGTGAGTCGGTGGCCGTTGTGGGCCGATCGGGTGCCGGAAAGTCCACGTTGGCCGACGTCGTGCTGGGGTTACGCGTACCTGCCAGCGGCCGAATCACCGTGTGCGGTGAGGAGTGGTGCGCGGCGGCGGGCCATCCGCACAAGCGTCCGCGTCATCTCGTTCAGGGTGTCCCGCAGGACCCTGCGAGTGCCTTTGTGCCGCGCTGGACGCTGCGCCGTTCGATCGAGCGGGCCGTCCGAAAGCTGACGGGGGAGCGTGATGTCGAAGCTCGGATTCGCCGCGCCGCCGAACTTGCTCACCTCGAACTTGAGCTGCTGGATCGCAAACTGACCGAGATTTCCGGTGGCCAGGCCCAGCGCGCCGCGATCACGCGTGCGCTCGCGGCAGGTCCCGCGGTTCTTGTGGCCGACGAGCCGACGAGTGCTCTCGACTCAACCACCGCCGGTGAGGTCTCCCAGGCGTTGTTGACCATCGTCAAAGAATCGGACATTGCACTCATGCTTGTCACTCACGACACGACTTTTGCGGAGCGGTGCGACCGCACCTTCCGCATCATTCCTCCATCTGAAAGGAACCACCAGGAATGAAGCCATATCGAAGCTGGCGTCGACGCGCCGCCGTCGCCC
>RRZU010844709.1_pt1 | contig 24926 bp, 19 predicted proteins | sample 2165561 | NCBI WGS metagenome assembly RRZU01 (sample SAMN10456909, study PRJNA506462) | wastewater metagenome | isolation source: wastewater sludge | place: USA: Moscow, Idaho | reverse complement strand
CGTGATGTCGGAGGCTGCGAAGGTTCTCGATGAGTTCGGGATCCCCTATGAGGCGGATGTCGTGTCCGCGCACCGCATGCCCGAGGATATGGTGACCTACGGGCGGGAGGCTGCGGGCCGAGGACTGCGTGTCATTATCGCGGGAGCCGGAGGGGCCGCTCATCTGCCCGGTATGATGGCTGCCCTCACCCCGTTGCCGGTGGTAGGCGTTCCTGTCCCTCTGAAGTACCTGGACGGGATGGACTCGCTGTTGTCGATTGTGCAGATGCCCGCGGGGGTTCCCGTTGCCACTGTCTCGATTGGTGGGGCACGTAACGCGGGCCTTCTCGCCGCGCGAATTCTTGGTTCCGCTGACCCGGTCATTCTGGAAGCCATGGAGGAGTTTCAGCGCGACCTGCGCAAGATGGCGATGGATAAGGGCGCTGCTCTCAAGGAGCGTCTGGGCTAACGCGTACGGGGCGATTCGAAGATCGGGGCTAACGCGCACGGGGCGATATCGAAGAATCGATGACCCGGTTAAGGAGTGATAGCGACGACGGCGTCCACGCTATCACTCCTTTGCGGTGCCTATCACTCCTGTGGTGTGGCCCCCTCGCTTGTGGTGTGGCACCCCTCGCTCACTGCTGGAAATCGGCGCTGGTTAGCTGCCCATCCCTCATGCGGGCGAAGAAATCGTCCACGTTGTCAGGATCGAGGAGGACTGCCACCTGCCCAGATTCCGTCCAGTATTCGATGGTGGAGATGGGTGGTGTTCCCATGAGCCCACCTTCTCCCATGACACTACGAAGCCCAAGCCCTGCCTTGGCAATGTCGAGCAGTGAGGTATCTTCATCGCCGGTCAGGTTTGAAGCAGCTTTGCCCACGAGGGTGTACTGGCGTACTGGGTTAATAAGCGTGGAGGGAGACGCGGCCTTCCCGATTAGTTTTGTTACTACTTGCCGTTGGCGTAGGGTACGGCCGATATCTCCCTGCGGATCCGAGTAGCGCATCCGGGAGAACGCGAGTGCCGTGTGACCATTGACGTCATGACATCCGGCTTGCCATTCGAGACCGGAAAAGTCATCGTGGACCACATCATAGTCCAGGCAAAGGTTGATGCCTCCAACGCCGTCGACAAGATCCTGTACTCCAAACATGGAGACTTCGAGATAGTGATCCACTGTCATGCCTGAGAGGTTCTCAACCGTCTGGACAAGCAGTTCCGGGCCGCCAATCGCGTAAGACGCGTTGATTTTATCCTCGCCGTAGCCGGGAATGTCCACCCAGCTATCTCGGGGAAGTGAGATCAGGGCGGGTGCACCGGAAGCGGGGACCTGAAGAAGCATCAGGGTATCCGCGCGTTGGCCCTCGGTACCGTCATTAATGGCTTCTTCTTGGCGCTTGTCTGAGCCCACGATGAGATAAGTAGTTCCGGGAGTGTCCTCAGCACCACTCAGCGCAGCGAGGTGGTCCATCTTCGAGTTACCGTATTGGAGCAGGAACAATGGCCAGCCGACGACGGCGACCAGTGCCACCACCAGAATACTGACAATCCAGCGGCGAGGGCGACGGCGCTTGCGGGGACTAATGAGGGAAGCTCCTTGAGACGGAGAAGATGGGCGCGAGGGATCGGAAGGCCCGGAAGAGCCAGAAGGCCCGGAGGGCCCGGAAGAGCCAGAAGGCCCGGAAGCGTCACTTGGTCGAACGTGGTTTGCCGGGCGCCGCGCCGATTGAGAGAAAGCGGCGGCCGCGCCTGCCTGGCCCGGCTGATGGGTGGAAGCACGCTGAGGACTGTGCGATTGTGGAGTGACGGGTTGCGGTTGTGGCCGAACTGAGCGATCCTGCTTAGGCTGATAGACGGGTGCACCGGATGAGTTTGCAGGGTAGGTGGCGTGTGCCGCGCGATGGTCGCTTCGTGCCGTTTTCTCACGTTCGGAAGCCCTCGGCTGTCCGGATATCTTCGCCGGTCCAGATACTCTGTCCTGTTCGCGGGGCACCACTTCGCGGGGCACCCCTCTGTGAGATGAGGGGGACCAGGTGTCGGGAATGCGGCCGCGCCCGACCTGCGCGGCGCCACGCGCGGTGGGGCGCTTGCCGTGTCTGCGCGGCTCGAAAGAAGGAGGTTGAGAACTCATGTCAGTTAGTATTCCTACGGCTTAGCAACATCGCGGTTGCAGATGGGCGCGGCAGGAGTCTCATCCACCTGTGTTTCTTGGTCTGCTGGAGCAGGAGTCTCCGTGGCGGGAACGTCGCTTCCGGCATCACCTGTGGGAACGTCGGGATTGGTGGTTGGAGGGTTAAGCACCAGATCCTGGATGGAGATGTTGCCCCACTCATCTGTGCTGGACGAGACAGGGTGGTCCTGTGCAAGGGCGTTCCACAGGACGGCTGCATCGGGAAGAAGGAGAGTCACGCGATCTCCCGCAGGTTCCCATGGCGTGGTGATGAACTGGACGTTGGCAAGGTCGATATACCGCAGTGAGTTAGCAAGGCCCGCGATGGTGGGAATATCGCCAAGACCTTCGCTGGTATCAAGGTTTGCCGTTGCGGCCTGAAGAATACGGTAGAGGGTGGGCATATCGGTGAACAGGTTCATGCTTTTTGCCTCGTTGAGGATGGCAAACACGAGTTCTTGCTGGCGCCCGATACGGCTGATATCCGAGCCGTTGCCAATATCGTGACGAGCACGAGCGAGAGCAAGGGCCTGCTGCCCGTCGAGGAGCCGGCAACCAGCACCCACATCAAGTCCGGCGTACTCGTCATAAAGAGGCTCGTCAAAATACATGGGAATACCACCCAAAGCATTCACGACATCCTGGAATGAGGCAAAGTTGACCACCACGTATCCGTCGAGGTGAATGTTGGTGAGCGCCTCGACGGTTTTCATCGTGCACGCTGCGGCCGATGCGACGTCTCCGGTGAGGCCGCCGATGGAGAAGGCACTATTGAACTGGTCGTATGTGTCCTCGGTGGTGTAGGTGGATGAGTAATCCTCGCCTTCGCGTACCGTACACGAAGGGATGTCCACGAGCAGATCACGGGGTATCGACACAACTTCGATGCGGCTGCGATCCTCGCTTACATGGAACAGCATGGTGGTATCCGCGCGCATACCCGCAGTAATCCCAAGTTCGCCTGACCCATCGATATCAGAGTCACCTTCTCGAATATCAGATCCGAGAACCAAGAGATTGATGGGGTGACCCGCGGCCACATCGATAGGACCTGAGCTATCGCGATCAAGAAGGTCATCAATGTTGGTTTGGTTGATGTTGCTTTGCAGGCTGTGATAGGCGGAAGCAAATGCGCTGCCGAGAACCAACATCAGCGCAAGCAGCACAAGGAGGGCCACGCGGCCGATATGGCGGTTGCGTGGTCCGACAAGAAGATGCGCCTCTGCGCGGCTAGGATTGCTCACGCCTCCAATAATACGGTGCTGGTGAGCCCCTCGACGTGGACCTATGGTGTGATTCTCAGTCGGACTATTTACCCATGGGACTCCCAGCATTCCTTGCTATCTCAACTAATCAAGGGGGTATTGTCTCCACGCGGTGTCAGGTTGTTATCTTCACCTGGCGTCGGGTAGTCTCTCAGAACTTTCCCAATTGAACCGATAGGCTTGGCCTGTGAAGAATCTCCACCCGCTACGAATCGTCACCGTGGCGTTTAACCCCGGTCCTGACCTTGCCTCGATGGCGGCTTCACTTGAGAACGCAACGAGCAGCCCCTATGAGCTAGTCATTGTGGATAACGGTTCCGACCCCACCATCGTGGATAGTGTGGCGCGCCGTTTTGGCGCCCGGGTTATCCGTACCGGAGAAAATCTCGGATACGGCCGTGCGGCAAATCTGGGGCTGTTGGACGCAACAAGTGAATGGGGCGTCGTCGTTAATCCCGACGTCGTCTTTGATCGCGGTTCGTTGGACGCGATGCTGTACAGCACGAGATTCTGGCCGCGTGGAGGTGCGTTTGGGCCGCTTATTCTCACGGAAGAGGGTGCGGTGTACCCTTCCGCGCGGCGATTCCCGCGGCTTGTCACGGGCATCGGACACGCGGTTCTCTCACATGTCTGGGAAGAGAATCCGTTCACTCGTGCCTATCGTCAGGCCGGTTCCATTGATGATGAGCATCCGGTCGACTGGCTGTCCGGTGCATGCTTGTTGGTGAGAATGCGTGCCTTCCGTGAGGTTGGCGGCTTCGACGATTCTTACTTCATGTTTTTTGAGGACACCCAGCTGGGAGAACAGCTCAAAGAAGCGGGGTGGCAGAGTGTTTACTTGCCGCTGGCAAAGATTTCTCACGAACAGGGATCGAGCTGGAAGGATAGGCCCGCTACCATGCTGCGTGCCCACCATCGCAGTGCAGCTCACTATCTCGACGGCGTATATTCCAGCCCTTTGCAGGCCCCCTTGAGAGTGGCATTGCGGATTGCACTGTGGCTACGCGGCGAACTACAGGTTCTTCTCTCGCGGGTGAAGCGCGGCTGAGTTTCCCCCACCTTGGCGCCAGATGGCCTTGATCGCGGCCTTCATCACGATGCTTTTCCGGGTGGAAAGAGGGGTGAATAGTGACGCTGTGGCAAGCGTCGCAAAGGTGAGTACATTGCTTACCGACTGATATGTTCGTTTCGTTGCTCACCCTCCAACGATTGGAATCTCATGTTGCATCGGCTGCTTGCCGCAACGATGTCCTTCTCTCTGGCCGCTCTCGCTCTCGCGGTCCCTGCGACTGGTGTGGAGGTGAACAACGAGAACATTGCGATCCCGCTCACTGATGGTGCCGGAGTCCTCACCCCGTCTGCTTCTTCGGGTTTTGAGAATGTTGCGGAGGCCGACCGCTCCGGAATTCTTTCCACCCAGCTAGAGGAGTCGTATGAGATCTTCACCCAGCCAATTGCTCTGGAGTCCCGGTTTGCGGTTGCCGCGGTGACCTGGAGTGCAGGTCAGGAATTTCCGTCCGGCGCCCGGGTAGACATGCGTACTCTCGACGACGGCGTGTGGTCACAGTGGTTTGCTCTGGAGAACGATGCTCTCGGCGGCGCCCGGGACGGCACTGAGGCGAACGTTTCCGGTGGATCAAACGGAATCCAGGTACGGGTGACGCATGGCGACGGCGCCCTTCCCACAGATCTTCGTATCGATATCTCCTACGGGGCTGAGACCGTCGAGGAGCTTGATACCACCGCGCCAGCAGCGGTGCTTCCCGAAATTTCCTCCTACCAGGCTCCCGTGACCAACGATCGATCCACCGCCGTGATCGATACAGAAGGCACCGCGCTTCGCCAGCAGGAGGTAGGTGCCGACGACGCCGCCGCGCCCTCGGAAGTTACGCCACGAGATGCGGCCGATGGGTTGGCCACGCCGGCCGCCACCACGGTGGATACTGAGAAAGCTACGGCTCGGGCGAACATCCAGCCGCGCTCAGCTTGGGGTGCTAACGAGAGTTATATGTAATGGCCCCCGGATTATGTGGACTTCGAGGGTGTCATTGTGCATCACACCGCGGGATCGAATAACTATTCCCAGGCTGAGGTTCCCGCCGTTATTCGCGGCGTCTACAGCTACCACGCATTGATGTTGGGGTGGGGAGATATTGGGTACAACGTCGTCGTCGATAAATATGGCGGACGCTGGGAAGGACGCAAGGGGACACGGACTGCAGCACCCGGAAAGATGGTGGTGGGTGGCCACGCGCGGCCGCGCAACACCTCCACCATGGGAATTTCGGTGCTGGGAGATTACACCCAGACGGATTGGACGACGGGCCAGACCCTTGCGCCGTCGGCTGCCGTGTTGCGTGCTATCACCGATATTTCGGCGTGGAAGTTTGCGGTGGCGCGGGTGAACCCACGCACGGTAAGCCCGTTGAAGGTGCCCACCTGGTCGGAAAGTTCAATTAATTCATCATTACAACCCGGAACGCCTCTGCCACGGATTTCTGGTCATCGTGATGTGTCAAGCACCGCTTGCCCAGGATCGATTTATAACTACTTCGGCAAGATCCGCAGTGATGTGGCAGCTACATACGATTCGTTCCTTGTGGAGGAGGCGAAACCAGCGCCGAAACCCACACCCACACCTACGAAACCCACACCCACACCCACACAACCCGGACCTCGCTTCTATCTCAACGATGCCTGGACAGATACCGCTAACGTCTCGTTCGTGTGGGGCGCGCCCTCGGATGAGGTGCTGGTGGGTGACTGGGATGGTGACGGCAAGGACACCCTGGGCCTTCGCCGCGGCAACATGTTCGCCTTCACCAATGATGTCTCGCCCAAGTCGGTTCCCAACTTCATGGTCTCCTTTGGACGAGTTGGGGATGAGGTATTTGTGGGTGACTGGGATGGTGACGGCAAGGACACCCTCATGCTGCGGCGCACAAATACTTTCTATTTGAAGAATACGATCGACTCGGCTGGTACGGACACAACCTTCTCCTACGGAAAAGCCAAGGATGCGGTGCTGGCTGGTGATTGGGATGGTGACGGTAAGGACACGTTGGCCGTGCGCCGTGGGAACGAGTATTTCATCCGTAATCGCCTGAGCGGAGGGCCCGCACACGCGACCATCACCTACGGGCGCGCGCAGGACGAGGTGTTCGTAGGCTCCTTCACCTCGCAGATCGCCGCGGATTCATTTGCTGTACGCCGCGGAAATACCTACTTCATCAACAACACCATTCGTAGCGGTGCCGCTGACCGCACGATGACATACGGGCGCGCGGGTGACGAGACACTAGTGGGTGACTGGAACGGAGATGGTGCCGATACCCTCGGTGTTCGCCGAGTGAAGTAGAATCTCGGTGCGGCTGACAGCCGTCGTCGCGAATCACGCCCGGAGTGTTCATGAAAGTCTTTGTCCAGATCCCCTGTCTCAACGAGGAAGAAACGCTTCCCCTCGTTTTATCATCTATTCCGCGAGAGATTCCCGGTGTGGATGAGGTCGAGATTCTCGTGGTGGATGACGGTTCGACAGATCGCACCATCGAGGTGGCCAAGGAACATGGCGTGACGCATTTCGTACGCCACCGCGGCAATCAAGGACTGGCTCGTTCCTTCCGCGACGGTGTCCACTACGCCCTCAGCCACGGCGCGGACATTGTCGTGAACACGGACGGCGACAACCAGTATCCCCAGGAAGAGATCACCCATCTCGTCCAGCCGATTCTTGCCGGGCACGCGGACATTGTCATTGCAGATCGCCAGACCTCGAAGATCGCCGAATTCTCGCCGTTTAAGAAACTCATGCAGCAGGTGGGATCGCGAGTGGTGAATGCTGCCGCAGGAACGCGCCTGCCTGATGCCGCCTCCGGCTTCCGCGCCTACTCGCGCGAATCGCTCATGCGGTTGAATGTGGTGACCCAGTTCTCCTACTGCATGGAGACGATCATTCAGGCGGGTAACAAGCGCCTGCGTATCGCCTCCCACCCCATCACCACCAATCCGAAGACCCGCGAATCGCGCCTCTTTAGCAATATCTTCCAGCATATGTTCAAGTCGGGGATGGCGATTATTCGCTCGTTCCTCATGTTCAAGCCGCATGTGCCGCTCGGCTGGATGGCCCTCCTGACGGGAATCGCGGGGATGATTCCCTTCGTCCGGTTCCTGGTTTTCTTCCTTGTGGGAGAGGGCGATGGTCACATTCAGTCGTTGATCTTCGGGTCGTCAATGCTGGTGGCGAGCCTGCTGAGCCTTGCCATCCTTGTTATTGCTGACCTACTCCGCACCAATCGTGTGCTCATGGAGGAGCAGCTTGAACGGACCAAGGAACTGCAATATGGGCGGACCACGAGCGATCCCGATTCAGATGGCGGGGGCTCCGTGCGCCCAGATTCTCCCGGTGGGAGGAAATGACCGTGCGAATTCTGGCCTTCGGAACCTACGATGTGGCGGCTCACCCGCGGGTAGGTGTCCTGCTCACCGGCTTGGCGCTGCAGGGGCACCGGGTGACGGAGCTGAATCGCCCGCTGGGTATTGGTACAGCGGGAAGGGTGGAGGCGCTTAAGAGCCCGCGGGGTGCCGCGAGGTTTGCTGGCCGGTTACTTTCGCGGTGGTTGTCTCTCGCGAGCGGTTCGTTGCGCTGTCGTGGCACGCGGCGGCCTGATGCCATCGTCGTTGGTTACCTCGGACACTTCGATGTGGTGCTCGCGCGCCTTCTCTTTCCGCGCGCCAACATCCTGCTGGATCACCTCATTTTCGCGGCGGACACTGCTGCGGATCGGCGCCTAGACGGCGGAGCCAAGTCCGCGCTGCTGCGGGCGTTGGATCTGCTGGCCCTGCGTTGCGCCACCACGATTATCGTCGATACCCCGGATCACCGCGCTCTGGTGCCGGAGAACCTCCAGGACAGGGCCGTCGTCGTCCCCGTGGGAGCACCGGATGCGTGGTTCGAGGCGCGAAATATTCGCGGCGTTTGTGCGGTCTCGGATATTTCGCCGACGGCGACGCGGCGCCCTTCCGTTGTTTTTTTCGGTCTGTTTACCCCGCTCCAAGGTACGCCAACGATCGCTCGTGCGCTTCGTTTGCTTGACGAGAGAGGCGTGACCTGTGATGTGACGCTTATCGGAGGCGGGCAGGATGAAGCCGAGTGCCGTGACATTCTGGCGGGGCTTTCCGGGAGTGTCGGAATTACCTGGCATGACTGGGTAGCTGCCGCTGAGCTGCCCGCGGTGGTTGCCGCGCATGACGTGTGCCTGGGAATCTTCGGCGACTCCCCGAAGGCCGGGCGTGTGGTTCCCAACAAGGCGTTCCAGGGGATGGCTGCGGGATGCGCGCTTGTTACGTCGGATACGCCGGTCCAGCGTGCGATTCTCAAGGATGCTGCCTTCGTTCGGGCGGCAGACCCGGAGGCGCTGGCTGATCGGCTCGCAGAGATTGTCGAGAACCCGGAGGCGCTGGAGGATCTCAAGCGCCGCGCCGCGCGCCGCGCTGACGCCGCCTTTCGACCCGAAATGGTAACAGAATCGCTGAGGGACTCGCTGTGAAGAAGATTCTTGGCATGCTCCAGTCACCGGGGTTCCGGGCGGGTTTCTTGGCGCTGGCGGTGGCGGCGGCCATCTATGCCGTCGTGAGCAACTGGGGCGAGGTGAGCGAGGCGTTGAGAGCGCTGCCGCCCTGGCTGGTGTTGGTGGAGATCGCGTTGGCCTTCGGGTATGTGTATCTCACGATGGCTTCGTGGCGCCTCGTCCTCAATGATGTGGGTGCCCCGGTGGACCGTGCGGTTGCCAGTCAGATCTTCTTCTCCTCCCAGGTGGCCAAATACCTGCCGGGGGGAGTGTGGAACTTTGTAGCGGCGGCCGAGGTGGGCCGAGACTACGAGATATCCCGGCGGCGCTCGGTGTGCGCATTGCTTGTTTCCATTGTCATTTCCATCGTGACTGGAATGGCGCTGGCGATCCTGGCAGTGGCGCTCGGCTCAGCGGAGGTACGCGCGACATACGGCTGGCTCGTGCTTGTGCTCCCCGTGGCACTGATTGTGCTGTGCCCGCCCGTACTCAACCGGCTCGTCAACCTCGCGCTCAAGATGCTGGGGCGTGAGCCGTTGGAAGACACGATGTCCTGGGGGGCCACGATGGTTGCCGCACTGTGGGCGCTTGCGGCCTGGTGTGTGGTAGGACTGCAGCTGTGGCTCATGCTTGCTCAGCTCGGAATGCCTGCTACCGTGCCTACCTTCCTACTCGCCACCGGGGGATACGCGCTCGGATGGACGGCGGGCTTCCTCGTCTTCTTCGTTCCGGCAGGAGCCGGTGTGCGAGAGGTGGCACTGGGGGCGGTGCTCTCGATGGTGGCGCCTGCGGGCGTTGTGGTTGTTGTTGTCCTGCTCGCCCGGATCTTCACCACGGTGGCTGATATCGGCTGGGGAGTGGGAGCTTCGCTTCGTATGCGCCGGGGCTAAGGCGCGCTGTGTCTACTGAACCGGCATCCTCTAGTGGATCTGAACTCCCAGATGAAGGTTCGTTGGTGTCTTAGAATCGCTGTTCTCCTCGTCCTGGGTCAGGATGTTGGGGTCGTCGTGGATCTCTTCCTCGGAGCTGCCCTTGAACTCTATGTCCGTTCCGGATAAACCGTTCATGGCATCGACGAGACGTTGACCGAGAGTGGGCGCCAAGGAAACAACATACTGGCGTGAGATATGCATGGTGTCTACATAGACAAAAATGTTGCCGATGAGTGTGGGGCAGAGATTGCCCGAGCAGAACTGGTCGGTGAGGTCGATGTTGGTGAATCCCGCGGATTCGAGGGAGGCCGCGGGGTCGGTTAAGGCTTGATAATCCGGGCGGAAGAGGACACAGCCCCCGGTGAGACTTGTGGAGAGGTTGGTAAGCGAGCATTCCAGGAGACTGTCAGAGTTGCGCAATGTGTCGCGGATTCCGATGACGGGGATTTCCCGCTTGGCGAGTTCCATAAGCAGCGGCTTGAGACCGGGAACCACTTGTTCGTCGGGTGCGCCGGAGGCGGTGAGCGTGGAGAGGAGCAGCATGTAGTCTGGCTGGAAATCGTCAAGGTAGTCCAACGCGGCGTTATTTCGTTCACGGCAGGGCTGCGCGGCGGAGTTATCGAGACCCCAGGCGCATCCGGATTGGTGGGCGAGTTGGATGTACCAGTTATTGTTTTCAGCGAACTCGCGTAATGCGGGAGAAAACTGGGTAAGTTTCGAGTTGCCGACGGCGAGGATGCGCACGGCGGCGTTTTCACTGTCGCCCACCTGGCTGCAATAGCCGAGTTTCGGCCACGCGAACTCTTCGGGAACGTTGTCACCGCAGGGATCGGGCAGTGCGGCAGCCCAAGGATCGGTGGGATCGGGGAGAGGCGCCTCGGTAAAGGGAAAATTCACCGATCCGGTGAGTGCCTGGGCTCCGGGATGTGTCGCTGGATCGACGGTGATCTTCGCGGATGCGGTAAATGCTTCCTTCTCGGCACGATCGTTGACGCGCGAATCCCAGAACCACACGCTACCGAGTCCGATAGCAAACGAGGCAAGGGCGACGCCGACCTTGCGTCCAGTAGCTGCATTCGCCCATGCCCAGGTGCGCAGAGGATCGTCAACCGTCTTGGTGAGGGCCCAGGCGAGGAGGATTGACCCCATGATGAGGATGAATCCGTCAAGGACACTGAGGGATTCTGCGCCAACAACGTTGAGGAAAATGACGAAAATGGGCCAGTGAATGAGGTAGACCGAGTAGGAGATGTTGCCAAGGATGACCAGTGGCCGCCAGGAAAGGAATTGGCTGGCACCCCACCGGCTGTCGCCGGTGGGGAAAAGAAGAATGAGGGAGACCGCCAGCATTGGGACAGCCGCCATCGGACCAGGGTAGTGACCGATGGAGATGAGGCAATAAGTCACGAGGACGGCCAAGCCGAGCCATGACGGGACACGCGCGGGCAGGCGACATTTCGTGATCCACGGGGCAGCGACGGCGAGGGTAGAACCAAGTGCGAACTCCCAGAGACGAGCCTGCGTATAGAAGTAAACCGAGCCATCGGTGGGCGCCTCATTGAGGAGCCACCACAACGAGCCGCCGGTGATGAGAGCGAAAACAACGAAGGCAATGGGACGAATTGGTTGGCGTAGAAGTTTCGCGAGTAGTACGCAGACGGTCATGATAAGTGGCCAGAGCAGGAAAACCTGCCCCTGCATGGACATTGACCATAAGTGTTGGAGAGGGCTGGAGAGCGCACTATTTTCGGCGTAATAATCGGCCGACACCTCAACGAGCCGCCAGTTCTGAGTGTAGGTGAGGGAGGCGATGGCCTGATCAAAAATTTCTGCCCAGCGAGTGCGGGGAAGGAACTGCACTGTGGCCCAGAGTGTTGTGAGGACGACGACGATGAGCGGAGGCAATAGCCGCTTGAACGTGGTGGCCCAGCGCTCGATGAAGAACGGCATCTTTCCGGATTCGGCGCGACGAATGAACGACGCTGTCATGAGGAAAGCCGAGATCATGATGAAGGCGTCCACACCGATGGGTGAACCGATTGTCCAGGCATGATACAGAAGTACCTGGATCATGCAGATGGCGCGAAGGCCCTGAATGTCGAGGCGTTGGGGCGAGCGCCTGAGGGGTCGGGTTATAGCTACTGAAGGCTGGACGAGGGCCGCCGAGTCAGTTTGTGTGTGATCGTGACTCGTGGGATCGGAGACTGTGCTCTGAGGCGTGGAGTGAGACATCGTTTTCCGAGTCTAGCCAAAGATGACTAGCGAATCGACCCATGAGATGATATACAAGGCCGATTCACATGTGGTACAAGACATGTCTGCGAGGTCAATGAAAGTAGGCGTGAGCGTGTGCACAAGTGACGTGACGACCCCCACCGAGAGAGCGTTCGAGCAAAGGATAGAATGCAGAGGTTTATGGAACAACGCGGCACAAGGCCGCGAAGTACAACACTGTGGCGGCCCAGGGCCGCAGAATAGGCGGGATTCATGCGCTGGTTGATTGCCGGAGCCAAGGGAATGCTCGGACAGGATCTCGTGGAGCGAGTCCTGCGCGATGGACACGACGTCGTCGCCGTTGATCGTGATGAGATCGATATTACCGATCCCCACAGCGTTGCTCAGGTGGTCAAGGATATCGACGTGTTGGTGAACGTTGCGGCTTTCACCGCCGTGGATAAGGCCGAAGAAGAAGAGGCCGCGGCTTTCACCGTGAACGCTACCGGCCCGGAGATTCTTGCGCGTCGCTGCGCTGAGATTGGCGCTCGTATCGTGCACATCTCCACTGATTACGTCTTCGGTGGCGACGCGACGTCGCCCTACCGGGAGAACGAGCTCATGGAGCCCAAGGGCGCGTATGGCCGCACCAAAGCCGCGGGCGAGTGGGCCGTGCGCGTGAACACGGACAACTACCTCATTGTGCGTACCGCGTGGTTGTACGGCAAGCATGGTAATTCCTTCCCCGCCACGATGAAGCGCCTGGTGGAGGCTAACGGAACGGTTGCCGTTGTGACGGACGAGGTTGGCCAGCCCACCTGGACCGTGGACCTTGCCGATCTCATTGTTCGTTTGATCGACACCGAAGCTCCTTCCGGTATCTACCATGGCACTTCTTCAGGAGCCACCAACTGGAATGGCTTCGCGAAGGCTGTCATGGAGTCGATCGGAAAGGATCCGGAGGTCGTCAAGGAGACCACCGCCGCAGCCTTTAACCGTCCGGCGCCCCGTCCCCACTACTCGGTGCTCGGCCATCTTGCTCTCGAACGCATCGGTGTTGAGCCGATTGCCAACTGGGAGGATCGCTGGAAGGAAGCGGCCAGCGTGGTTCTTGCTGAGGACTGATTTCTCAGGGCGAAAGGCTTGTCTTATCTCGATGGGTTCTGCCTGCTTTGCCCAACCCATACCACGTGAGTGAAGGTCCGTGACAGATCATTTGCCGTCGTCGTTGAATGGAGGGTCCGTCGTGTCCATTTCCCAGAGAGAAGGGGATGTGGATGTGGAGGGCCCTCGTCCGCGTATGGCTGCGAAGAATCCAGTGGAGAATCGTTTGGCGGGCGATGATATGTCGCGAAAGTTTGTTGCCGCGACCTGTGTTCTCACATTGGCCTTCTTCGTGTGGCAGGTTGTATGGGCGATTCTTACTCCTGCGTTTCGGGCGCCGGATGAGCCTTTGCATGTCAATTCGGTGGTGCGAGTAGCGCAGGGTCAGGGGTGGCCTGATCCAGGGGAAGCGCGCGTTAGTTCTTCTGTGGTGCAGGCGGTGCAGGAGTCAGGATTAATCTCCGCGGATTCCGAGAACTTCAACTCGAAAGAACGTACTCGCGTTGTGGGTAGCCGAGAGATCTACCCGAGAATTCCTCGCTTCGGTGATAATCCGGTGACGCCACATGCTGAGCGAATCGCCATGAGCGCGGTTGATGGCTCTACCACAATCGTTGATCAGATGACGCAGCATCCGCCGCTCTTTTATGAACTGCAAGCGGTGGCATTTCGCGCTGTGGGAGCGGATGACTGGCCGTGGGACCGTCAGCTTCTTTTGATGCGCGTGGTATCGGCGCTGATGACGATGCCCCTTGTGCCCTGTACAGTTTTCGCAACTCGACGGGCGGGAGCAAGCCGACGTATGGCACTCACCGCAGGTGTCCTTGTTTTTGCTGTTCCCCAGTTGGTCTATGTCACGGGATCGTTGAACAATGACGCCCTCGCGATTGGGGCTGGGGCCTTGTGCCTGGCAGCCGCCTCGGCCGCGATGTTTGGGAGTGGGGGCTGGCGAACGGTATGGGCGGCAGGCCTCGCCCTCGGGCTCGGCCTGTGGTCCAAGGGCACATTCATTCCTATGGGCCTGACCGTGGGGCTCGCTTTTCTGGCCAATGTGGGCAGTCTGACGTGGCGGCAGCGTCTTGTCCGGGCTGTCAGTGCCGGCGGCATTGGTATCTTGACCGGAGGCTTTTGGTGGGGGCGCAACATTGTGCTCTTTGGTGTGCTCCAACCGGCTGGTTATCAGAGTGCATTTCTCTTACCGGGTTCCAGCGTCAGGTACTTTATCAGAGCTGCGTCGACCAATCTCATCGAGTCATTCTGGGGGCGTTTTGACTGGATGGATTGGCCGTTGGACACCGCGTTGGTATGGAGCCTTGCTATTGCCACCTGGATTGTGATTCTTGTGTCGGTGGCTACTGGTCCGCGCAGGATGCAGCGACTGGTGTTGCTGTCCTTCTTCGTGTTCGTCAGCGGGATGTTGTTGGCGCAAGCATGGACTCAGTACAGTGGAGGCGGCGTCATTCCTGGAACCCAAGGCCGTTATCTCTTCCCGGGTATCGTAGGTTTGTTTGTGGTCTGTGTGCTGAGCCTTGGTTCAATTGGACGGGCATTGAGGCGGATTGTCCGTTGCTTCCTGCGGCCTGCTCAAGTCTCTGATGCTGTTCTGGGACCCTCGATACCTTCGTCAATGCCCCCGCAAGAATTCTTGGGATCTCTTAGACAGCGCCTTGCGCCGCTTCTTGTGACGATCCCGGCGGTTCTTATCGCAGCCTATTCGGCCGGGGCCTGGGCACGAGCGTGCTATCCGATGCCGCCTGAGGGAAGTTCACCTGCTTCTTCTACCCTTGCGCATAGCACTGCCAGTGGTGTCCTCGAAATGTTTGGGAGCGTCGTCGTTGCTGATACGGGCCGGTGGCTCCTCGTTGCTGGGCTAAGTCCCGAGCTGCTGGCAGCCGTCGTCGTCCTCGGGGCGTGCGCGTTGCTCATCGCGGTGGTGACCCCGCTCGTCGTCGCTCCGTGTGCCCCAAAGACGTTCCTAAAGGAGTGATAGTCCAACAAAGGAGTGATAGTCCGGATACTATCCGCGCTATCACTCCTTTGCCGGGGTGTCATTTCTTTGAATCCGCAAGCTGGCCGAGCTACAACCAGAGCCTACTGGCCGGTCTTGGCGTACTTAGCTTCGACGGCGTCCTTCTGTGGACGCCACCAGGCTTCGTTGGCCTTGTACCATTCGACGGTGTCGTGGAGGCCGGCGGCGAAGTCCTTGAAGGACGGCGCCCAAGCGGTCTCCTCGACGAGCTTGGAGTTGTCGATGGCGTAGCGCTGGTCATGGCCGGGGCGATCGTTGACATGGTCGAAATCGTCTGCCGCGCGGCCGAACTCGGCGAGGATCATCTGGGTGACTTCGAGGTTGTTCTTCTCGCCGTTGGCGCCGATGAGGTAGGTCTCGCCCATGCGGCCCTTGGTGATGATGTCCCACACAGCGGTGTTGTGATCGAGCACGTGGATCCAGTCACGAACCTGTTCACCGGTGCCGTACACACGCGGGCGAATGCCGTCGATGAGGTTGGTGATGGTGCGTGGGATGAACTTCTCGATGTGCTGATAGGGGCCGTAGTTGTTCGAGCAGTTCGAGATAGTGGCCTCGACTCCGAACGAACGCACCCAGGCGCGCACGAGAAGGTCCGATGCTCCCTTAGAGGAGGAGTACGGGGAGGAGGGGATGTAGGGATCGCCGGGCTGGAAGCGGCGCGGTTCGCCGATCTCCAGGTCGCCGTACACCTCGTCGGTGGAGATGTGGTGCAGGCGAGTGCCGTGGCGGCGCACTGCTTCGAGGATCTGGAACGTTCCTTCAATGTTGGTGCGAATGAACGGGGTGGGATCGTTGAGAGAGTTGTCGTTGTGGGACTCGGCAGCGAAGTTCACCACCACATCCGCATCCTTGACAAGGGGATCGACGGTGTCGCGATCGGCGATATCGCCCACGACGAGTTCGACCCGATCCAGTCCTTCGATCGAGGCGGGGTTTCCCGCGTATGTGAGCTTGTCGAGAACGACGACGTCGGCATCTGGATATGCCGCTACGGTTGAATGCACGAAATTGGCACCGATGAATCCGGCGCCTCCGGTCACGAGGACACGCATAGAAGTCCTTTCTGGGACGCTTGAACAAGTTGATCTTACCCGAGAATTTATCCGAAAAGTACGGACATGATGCGGTTTATGTGGAATGAGATGGGTGCATCATCGGCATTGTATTCTGGTCATGATGATGGGAAAAGCGATACAACCTGACACGCCACGACGGTTCGCCACGGCGGTGGCCTTCATGACCTTGTGTTTTGCCGTGTGGCAATGCTTGTGGGCCATTGTGACGCCCGCATTCCGTGGCCCGGATGAGGTGGAGCACTTTAATTCCGTGTTGCGGGTAGCCTCCGTCAACGCCCAGGGGGTTCCCGGTTCGGGGAGCGATCCCGCCTCAGGTAGGGAGATTCCTGGCTCTTCCCCATTTTCTGGACTGTCGGACTCCTGGCCCGCACCTGGCACGGCAATGATTGACGCCCAGGTGCTGCGCGCTGTCCACGAGTCCGGTTTCATGGCAGGGACGGACGACCATTACGCACTGGCCACCAAAACCCCCTTGCGTGGCGGGCTGGGCGAGGGGGAAGGATTCGCGCCGCCGTATGCTTCGGTTGAGCTAACGGAACCGGCGCAGCGTCTCGTTATCTCCTGGGGCGACGACGGCGCATTGGCTTACGTTGATCAAATGACCCAGCATCCTCCGCTTTTCTACTTTGCCGCAGCGAAGGTCATGGAGCTGTCTGGCGCGCTGGACTGGAGTTGGGATAGGCAGCTGCTTCTGTTGCGCTTGTTCTCCGTGATGTTGACGCTTCCGTTGGTACCGTCGCTGGCGTACACCGCGCGTCGTGTTGGCCTCTCGCGCGGTGGAAGCCTGGTAGCTGCGGGACTACTCTTTGCTGTGCCGCAACTGGCGTTTACCTCAGGGACTTTGTCGAACGACTCATTGGCCATTGGGGTGGGGGCGCTGACCATGGCGGTATGCGCTCACGTGATGTTTACGGGGGCCTCGTGGCGAGGGGTGATCCTCTCGGGTGTCCTGCTCGGCCTTGGCCTGTGGAGTAAGGGGACGTTTATCCCCATGGGCCTTGTCGTATTCCTTGCTTTTATGCTCAACCGCGGCGCGGGGAGTACTCGTCAGCGTCTCCTTCAGGGAGTGAGTGCTGGCGGTATTGGCGTACTTGTGGGAGGCGCTTGGTGGATTCGCAATCTTGTGGTGTTTCATTCGCTCCAGCCGGCAGGGAAGGAGCGCGATGCCCTGGGGCAGGGAACCGACTTTATGGAGTATGCACGGCGCTCGTTTAGCCTCTTTGTGGATTCTTCCTGGGGTAACTTCGGGTGGCTGGAATGGACTCTCCATTCTTACGTGGTGGGAACGTTGGCGGGTGCAACGGCGTTGGCCCTGGTGATCAGTGTGGTGCGTGGCCCCGATCGCCTGCGTCGGTTCAACCTGCTGACGTTCCATCTGGGGGTAGGCGCACTTCTTCTGGTTCAGGCGTGGAATGCCTATAGCGAGGCGGGGTACGTGTCTGGCGTGCAGGGGCGTTACCTCTTCCCCGGCATTGTGGGATTGCTGGCGGTTGCTGGTGCGGCATGGATACCGGGGTGTGAACGCCTTGCTCACACAGATAGAGGGAGATTTATCCGCTTCCTGCCCGCGGCAGGAATCTCTGCGGTGGCGATGTACGGGATTCTCGCGTGGGCGCGTGCGTGCTATCCAGGCGCTGGAATTTTTGGACTTGACTGGTCTCGCTGGGCCATGGCTAGCGCTGTGACCAGCCCTAGCATCTTTGTGACCGTGGGAGTCTTGGCTCTGTTTGGTGCCGTTGCGGTGTTGGTGCGAGCGGTGCGGGCATAAGGGCATGCGGGCATGAGGGCATAAAAATCCCGCGGCATGTTTGGTCAGCGAGACGATTTGTTCATTCACAAACTCACATGGGCCTCCTCACCTAGACTCAGACGGTGGCAGTTACTCAAACGTGCCATGTTCGATGTCCACGACAGCAAGGGACGGCTCGGAAAGTGAAAACGCGTAGGGGAACCGCGGCGCTGGGGATTGTGGCCGCTTTGTCGCTGCTCATGCCAGCCGCGGTGTCAGCCGAAGGGGTAGACCCGAGGGGCGAGGCGGATTCATCCGGGGCGCCCACTCAGGTAGGACAGTCGCTGAATATGAACGACAACGGCGTCCCGGCAGGTCCCGTGGATCCGCGTTCTGCAGCGCCGAGTCCCAAGGTGTCACCATCTCCAAGCGCCACGGAGGTTCCGTCGGCGAGTCCGTCGCCTAGTGAGGCAGCAACTCATGTGCCGGTTCCGACGAAGACTCCTTCTCCTCGGGCATCAGCGAGTCCCTCCCCGAGTGAGACAATGAGTCCGGAGCCATCCACTCCAACGACGAACTCGACGGATCCGGGTGAGCCTCGGTCGAGCGGTTCTGCAACTCCCTCACAGAACAGCCCACAAGCTCACATCACACCGCAGACTCGACCCGCCGCCTACACGCCGCTCCCACAGGGCCGTGTGGAATCCGTGTCGATCGGTGTGGGATCTCGGGCGAGTATCTCCGGCTGGGCTTTTGACTATGACGCCACAGGGCCGATCATCGTTCAGGCATATGTGGGTGGTACGTCCTACTTGACGTGGGCGAGTCGCGAGCGAAATGACGTGCAAAAGGTGAAGGGGCTCTCCCATAACAAGGCCGGTTTTGGTTTTGATCTCCCCATTCCCGAGGGAAGCCATTCGCTTCAGGTGTTTGCTATCAACGTCGGAGAGGGTTCTTCTCGGCTCATTTATACTGGTTCGATTACGGGCCGCTCTCATCACCCCGAAGGGCGTGTGGAATCTGTCTCGGTGGGAGCGAAATCCCGCGCTAGCATCTCAGGATGGGCGTTCGATTATGACGCGTCCGGCCCAATCATCGTGCAGGCTTATGTGGACGGCACCTCGTATCTCACATGGGCGAACCGCGTTCGCGGTGACGTACAGAAGGTCAAAGGCTTGAGCCACGACAAGGTGGGTTTCTCTTTTGACCTTCCTATCCCTTCCGGCTCTCACTCGGTCAAGGTGTTTGCCATTAATTCAGGTCAGGGTTCCTCTCAGCTCATCTACTCGGGCACGGTGTATGGGCGTTCCAGTGATCCGCGGGGTCGCGTGGAGTCAGTGAGCTACAACGCGGATAAACGTGAAGTCTCGCTTTCCGGGTGGGCGTTTGATGCCGATGCTGACGGTCCCGTCATTGTCCAGGTGTACGTGGGAGCCACGTCGTACCTGACGTGGGCTGATAAGCCTCGCTCAGATGTTCAGGCCGCTCTCGGAATGTCTCATAACAAGGCGGGGTTCCGCCTTTCCGTGCCGGTTCCGACGGGATTCCAGAGCCTGCGGGTTTTCGTCATTAACGTGGGTGGAGGGAACAGTCAACTTGTGCACTCTCAGACGATTGGTGAGCAAATCCCGCTCTTCGTTTACGGCACGTTGCGCACCGGTCAGGAAGCCGAGTTTGTTCTCAGCAACTACACGCGCAGTAAAGTGACCACGCGATCGCCCGAGGTGGATCTGTGGGTGACGCCGGATCCTCGTGACGGCAGCCGTTGGCCATGGATTATGCCCGGCAGCTATGGAACCACGGGTGAGGCGCTGTACTTCTACCAGAACGTGGCGTCACAGGCCCTCGCTCGGGCCGATAGTTGGGAAGGCTACACGCCCGGTGGAAATCCTAACGCCATGAATTACACGCGTGAGGTCATCTCCTCGAATCAGGGCCGCGTGTACGGCTACGTTGCCACTCCTCATCGCCAGGCCTATATTCGGGCAAATGGCGTCCGTGTGATCAGCGGAGACTTCAACCGATTCTGATGGCTGGCGAACGTTGTGTCATGAACAAGAAAAAGATTCTCGGCTGGGCAGGGGTGGGGTTACTTGTCCTTGTGGTGGTTCTCGCCGCCTCCCGGTGGTTTTCGCCGAGCGCCCCAGCTCCGGTCGCACCCACGCCCACAACGCCCGTCCCCGCGACGCCCATTCCCGTGGCGACGGCGAAGCCGGGTGCCTCACCTGGCCAGACCGATGCCCCTCGGGTGTTCGAAGGAGAAGATGGAGTAGGCGACGTCGTCGGCGAGATCGGGGTCCCTTCCGGTCTCGTGGGAGCCGACGGAGAACCGGTGTTCACATTGATGGTCCAAGATATTAGCTTGGAGCCCACCTGCCCGGCCCGCCTCGACGGCGCGGTTTTCACCGCTGACTCCGGCCAGTTCCTCATTGCGCGAGTGGAGGCAACTATGGCCCCTTCTTTCGCCGAGCAAACGCCGGACACTCCCTTCCTCACCGTGGATTCTGATGCTTTCACGATCCTCGATGCCACAGGAAAAAGTGCGGGCGCCGCGTTCACGGAGAAAGCATACGGATGCTTTACGTTGGACGAACGCATCCAGCCTTTCGTCAATCCGGGGGAGACCGTGAGTGGCATGGTGGTCCTGGAGTCCTCTGTTGATCACGGTTATCTCCAGTACAACCCGTGGGGAGTGGCTGGCTCCGGTTGGGTGTGGGAGTTCTAAGAGATCCCTGGCTCTGGTACAGGTGTTTCTGATACTGAAGGGGAGTCGCGTTGCCCGTAATCCGTCGTCGTCGCCTCTACGCTGTGAGCCGTTGTGGTGAAACTCAACGGGTAATCCGTAGCGCGCACCGGCCGGGTGTACCACAATAGAGCAAGTGCCGACCCGCCCGCCGCGGGTGTGCTGGACGAACGAGGTAGTGGTGAGTAAAACCAACGTACGGGTGACGCAGCCTTTTTGGAAGCAGTGGAACCTGATCAGGGCCTTTGGCGATCGTGATCTGAAGTCGAAGTTTAACGGAACGGCTCTGGGATGGATATGGTCCCTAGTTGTGCCTCTCGCCTCCCTAGGCATCTACACGCTGATTTTTGGTGGACTTTTTAAGATGCCGTCGCCGGAGATGGCGGCTCGTCACGAGGGTATCGGCATTTTTGCGATCTGGCTCTTTGCGGGCCTCACCGTGTGGGGATTTTTCCAGAACTCCATCAACGCGGGCATCAACGGCCTGTTGAGTTCGGGCGGCCTGTTGCAGAAGGTCTACTTTCCGGCCTATGCGCCAGTATTGGGTGCGGGTATGGCGGTGGCGGTGCAGTCGCTTATTGAGGTGAGCATTCTGTTTGTCGCGCTCGCGATCCTTACCAATATTGGCTGGACGTGGCTGCTTGTTCCTGTCCTCTTTGCGCTGCTGGTGATCTTCACCGGGGCGATTGCCACGATGATTGCGATCTGGAATGTGTATGTTCGCGACCTCGCCCATCTGGTGGGCGTGTTCTTGCAGCTGATGTTCTACGCCACCCCGATTATTTACAACCCGGATATTCTTCCCGAGAAGAAATTCGGAATTCCGATCCATGACATCGTCACCTCGATGCCGGTGGCCGAGTTTATCGGTCTGTTCCGTTCCCTCGTCTACGAGCTCAATCCGGGCTCGCTCGGTACCTGGGGTGCTTGCGCGCTCTGGGCCGGGGCAGCTCTGCTGGGAAGTATGTGGGTGTATCGCCGCTGGGGCGCCGATCTTGGTGAGAGGATCTGATATGTCTGAGTTGAAGCACGACGACGAATACGCCATCGAAGTCGCGAACGTCACCAAGACCTTCACCATGCACGCTGATAGGCGCGATACTTTCAAGGAGCGTTTCGTGCGAGGGCGCTCCAAGCACAAGCAGGAGTTCCGGGCGCTGGACGATGTGTCCTTCAGGATTAAGAAGGGCACCACCTTCGGTCTCATCGGGCACAATGGTTCCGGCAAGTCCACGATGCTCAAGATGTTGGCGGGCGTGTACCGCCCTACCGAGGGCGAGATCATGGTGTCGGATAAGGTCGATGCGCTGCTGGAACTGGGGGCCGGTTTCCACGGCGAGCTCACCGGGCGCGAAAATATCTACCTCAATGGCGCGATTCTGGGGCGTAGCCGCAAGCAGATCGAGGAGTCGATTGACTGGATCATCGACTACGCGGATATCGGCCACTTCATTGACGAACCGGTCAAGGTGTACTCCTCCGGAATGACGGTGCGCCTCGGCTTCGCCGTCGCCGTCGCTATTCGCCCCACCATCCTCATTGTGGACGAAATCATCGCGGTGGGCGACGAAGAATTCCAACGCAAGTGCTTCGACTACATGCGCGAGCTGCGCCATTCCGGCACCACGATCGCCCTGGTCACCCACTCGCTGTCTCTCGCGCAGGATATGTGCGATGAGGTGGTGTGGCTGGATCACGGCAAGGTGAAGCAGGTAGGTCCGGCGGACGACGTCGTCTCAGCGTATCTGCGTGCCGTCAACGAAAAGGAAGCGGCCAAGCGTGCCGCCGCCCGCGCCGCCGAAGTGCATGAAGAGAACGAGTTCCCCGAGGAGGAGCAGTACAAGCTCAACCAGGGGAACGGCGATTGCCGCATGACCGGGGTGGAGCTGCTCACTGCGAGCGGCGAACGGGTGGACTTCCTGACGGCCGATAAGCCGGCCACGTTGCGCGTGCATGTCAAGGCGAAGAAAGATCTGTACGACGTCGAACTGGGCCTTGCCTTCGTGACCGACGGCGGAGTGACCATCGCTGGCCCCAACTCGCGTGCCTCGGGTGTGCTTTACAATCTTCCACGCGGGGAGTCGTTCGTCGATTATGCTATGCCGGACGTTGTGCTCCAAGCGGGGCGTTACTGGCTCACCACCTGCTTTGTCCGTGACGGCGAGATGTTTGATTTCTCGGACCGTCAAACTGAACTCGTCGTCCACGCCGATGCCATCTCTACACAGCCGGGACTCGTCAGTTTCCCGGAGGGTTCGTGGAGCAAGCGCAGCGGTGAACCAGCTACCCAAGGGAGTCATAAGTGAATGAGTTGGAGATGAACGAGGAGATCCGTCAGCTTCGTTCAGCACTGCGCCAGGCGCAGAAAGATATGGCGGTTCTGGGTAAGCGGAACGAGGAACTGGAGAGCGAGTTGCGCCGCGCGAAGCGCACCGTGGACGGCGCGTGGGAACAGCTGGAGACTCTGCGTCATTCCACCTCGTGGAAGCTCACGGCCCCTATCCGTTTGGCTAAGGGCACAGTCCGAGGAGCTCTCCGGTGAAAAAAGCTGGACCTTTCGTCCACGAGGTTTCCCGGGGCCAGGTGCGTATTGAGCACGGTTCTCGGGAGGTCCTTGTGGGACGCGAGCGGGTGGCCGTCGTCGCCCAATTTTCGATGGGACCGGCCCAGCCGCGCTCTCTTTCGGAGTATCTCACGGCGCTGACGGCGTCCGGGTACGTTGCCGTTGTGGTGTCTACGTGCGACGATCCGGCGCCGCTGGAGTTCCCGTACGGGCTTCCCGACGACGTCGTCGTTCTGCGCCGTCCGAACCTGGGGTACGATTTCGGCTCCTGGGCTACGGCGCTTGGCTGTTTTCCAGAGGTCAGGAGCGCCGAGGTGGTGCTCCTGACCAACGATTCGCTTCTTGGGCCATTTGCTCCGATCGATCATCTGCTGGAATGGGCCGCGGCACCCGGGCCTGACGTGCGTGGCCTCACCGCGTCCTACCAGTTCGCCTATCACATGCAGAGCTATTTTCTTGCGTTCCGGGGCGGAATCCTGGCCGACGATGTGTGGGTCCACTTTTTCAACTCTATCCGGGTGGAAGACGACAAGGATTCTGTTGTACTCTCCTACGAGATCGGGACGGCACGTCAGTGCTTCTCGGAGGCATATTCTTCGGAAGTGTGGGTCACCGGCCCCGAACTGGGCGTGCCCTTCGGCAACCCGACGGTCGATGGATGGAAGAATCTCATGGAGTCAGGTGTTCCGTTCCTCAAGCGCACCATCATGACTCACCCCTCGACCGTCAACGCCGCGGTTGAGGCTGCCGGATACATCCAGCGCCGGTTCAACACCGACGTCGCCGAATGGTAAGGACAAGCATGCGACAGTTTTCGAAGGTCGGCCTCTCGCGCCGCGTCCAGTATTTCGCCGCCCGCGGGAAGAACGCGGCCGTCAACCTGCTGACAGCGGGGGACGTGCGTGGCTACCGCAGCCTGCACCCCGCGGATTTTAATGATTACGTGGCACGCCTTGGCGGGCGCCAAGATTCGGGTTTCCCGGACAAGTGGCGGGTGGATGACCAGTTCACCATTGAGGATCCGGCCCGAGTGGGTGTGGTGATCCACTGCTTCTACGATGATCTGCTGCCCGAGCTGTTGGAGCATCTGAAGAATCTTCCGGTCGATTTCGATCTCTTCATTACCAATGCTTCAGGCAAAGAGCTCTCGGTTCCGGCCGATCTCACCCCACACCTGGGCCACGTGGTTATTGTCGAGGTGGAGAATCACGGCCGAGACATCTTCCCCACGGTACAGTTGGTGAATTCTGGGGTTCTCGACCCTTACGACATGCTGCTGAAGCTACACACCAAGCGCAGCCCGTGGCGCGAAGAGCACGCGGAGCTGGAGGGCACCGGCGAGGCATGGAAGGAACGCTTCCTCAGTGATCTGGTAGGTTCGCGCGAGCGCGTTGAGGTGATTCTCAGTGCTTTTGCGTCGGATACCTCGCTTGGATTGATGACCGCCAACGAGACGATCGTGGGCAAGGAATTCTGGGGTGGGGATCAGCGTATCGTTGAGCAGCTCATGCGCCGCATCGAGATGTCTATCGATCCCGAGGCGCTGCG
>RRZU010736220.1_pt1 | contig 24940 bp, 20 predicted proteins | sample 2165561 | NCBI WGS metagenome assembly RRZU01 (sample SAMN10456909, study PRJNA506462) | wastewater metagenome | isolation source: wastewater sludge | place: USA: Moscow, Idaho | reverse complement strand
GTGAGAACCCTTCGCATCGGAAACAGTGATGGAAGCGTATACACGCTTCAGCGTTTTGCGCAAGCATTCATATATATAAACGTATATGTCGCTTGTTCCGGGAGGTCGTCGGGCCGGCTGTGTACGATCCGACGCATGCCGGGAGCGCGACCATGAGCCGTGAGGCCGCCGGCGCGGCCATTCGGACTCTGCGCGAGGCCCGTGACTGGTCGCTGGCCGATCTGGCCGAGGCCACCGGCGTCAGCATCATGGGACTGAGCTTCCTCGAACGCGGCGCCCGTAAGCCGCACAAAAGCACAGTTCAGAAGGTAGAAAATGGGCTCGGCGTGCCGCCGGGGACCTACGCCCGACTGGTCGTCGCGGAGAACCCGGCCGCCGAGATTGGCGAGCTGCTCAAGCCCCGGCCCGCAGCGGCTCCCGCCACGGCGCCCGATTCCATCGTCGTCACCCGCAAGAACGACACCGTCGTCTTCGAGGGGTACGCCGAGGCCCAGATCGAGGCCCTGAACGCGTTGATCGCTCGTCTCCCGTCGCCAACCTCAAACGAATACGAAACGTATATCCGTACCGTCGTCGCGCAGTGCGTCAAGGCCGAACTCCTGACCGCCAACTCCTGGCGGGTGGCGGTCAACGCGGGTGCCGATGCCGACGGACCGTTGTTGGCGCACGTACGCGCCCTCGAGTCGATCCGCGCGTCGTTGATGGGGCTGCTGCCGGAGAGCCTCGCGGCGCAGTTCGACCGTGCCTGCACGGTCGCCGCGCTCCCCGAGGCCGTCCTCGCTGCGTTGCTCGGGATCACCCCCGAACAGCTGTGGGACATCCGCAATCAGGGGCCGGTGCCGCCCGGGGCGCTGGCCCGCATCCGGGCGTTCGCCGCGACTGCCAGCGGCATATCGTGACCGGGTGAGTGAACCGGACGAGCCGACCGCCTTCTTCGATGTCGACGGCGACGCCCTGGTGCCCAGCCCGTGGGCGCAGGGGCCGTGGGGGGCCACCGTCAGCGGCCACGTCATGGGCGGCCTGCTCGGCTGGGCGGTCGAACGCGCCGGCGGCGACGCGGATCTGCTGCCCGCCCGTTTGACGGTCGACCTGTCGCGGGCGAGTTCGGTGTTCCTGCGCCGCGGCGACCACCCCGATGGCGAGGTGTGGGGTTCGCCGACCCTCATGCCGCCCATCCCCGACGACAGCGCGGTCTCCGTCGACGAGATGCCGTTCGTGTTATGGGCCTTCGGTTCCGACGCCGAGGCCGGCACCCTGGGCGGCACCGGAGTCGAATGGGAGCTGGCCGGGCTGCGCAAGTTCGCCTGGGTGCGCGAGCTGCGTCCGCTCATCGCCGGCGATCCGATGACGCCATTCGTGCGGGTGGCGCTGGCCGGTGATGTGACCAGCGCGCTGACCCATTGGGGCACAAGCGGATTGCGGTACATCAACGCCGACTTCACCATGACCCTCAGCCGGTTGCCCGACGGCCCGTACATCGGTCTGGCCTCCGACGGCCATCACGGCAGCGACGGGATCGCCCTCCGGGTCGGCGACACTGTTCGACCGCCTCGGAACTATCGGCCACAGCATCGCCATCGCACTGGCCCAGCCGGCCGGTTCGTTCCGCCCACCGCGGCGGTTGGGCCTGAAGTAGCCGCACTGCTCCGTTCGACCAATCCCCGGGAGCCAACCAGTGACCTCCGTCATTCCTGTTCTGATATCGACCGACGAACTGCACCAACAACTTTCGTCGGTTATGCCGCGGATCCTCGATATCCGCTGGACCCTGGCCGCCCCCGATGGGTCGGCGGCGTATCGCGCCGGCCACATTCACAGCGCGGTCTACGTCGACCTCGACGCCGAGCTGTCCGATCACACGGTCCCCGGAGGTGGCCGCCACCCGCTGCCCTCCGCGGCGGCACTGCAGGACAGTGCCCGGCGATGGGGTCTGAATCCCGGGGATCCCGTGGTCGTCTACGACGACTGGAACGCGCAGGCCGCCGCCCGCGCCTGGTGGCTGTTGCGCGCCGCGGGCCTGCACGACGTCCGGATCCTCGACGGCGGATGGCCCGCCTGGCAGGCCGCGGGCCTACCCACCGAATCCGGCGACGTCATCCCGCAACCGGGTTCGGTGGTCATCACCGCGCTGGATGCGATGCCGGTCGCCGACGCCGATGAGGTTGCGGTGCAAGCCGGTTCGGCCGGGCATGCGGTACTGGATGCGCGCGCTGCCGCCCGATACCGCGGTGACGAGGAGCCGCTGGACCCGCGGGCCGGCCACATCCCTGGCGCGGTCTCGGCACCCACCACCGACAACGTCACCGCCGACGGCCGATTCAGACCGGCCGCAGATCTACGCACAAGGTTCGCCGAACTCGGCGTGGACCGTATGCCCGTGACGGTGTACTGCGGATCCGGGATCACCGCGGCTCATCAGATCGCCGCGCTGGCGATCGCCGGGTACGAGGCCGCGCTGTTCCCCGGCTCATGGTCGGAATGGTCGAACGATCCCACCCGGCCGGTCGCAACCGGTCCGTAGTCCTCGATGGCGAATCGCGTTCCCGCCCAGCTGATCAGAACGGCGGGGGTTGGGGTGGGTGCTCGAGGAGATTGCGTTTGCGTTGAGCGTTGATGCGATAGGTGCGTTGTTGGGTGCGGGTGCTGCGGCGTTTGGGCATCGTGTGCCCGTCCGCCTTCGGTGGGGGCGCAGTGGTGGGTGCGGGTAGTGGCGCGGTGGCGGTATTCCACTGTGGGAACAGCAGGGCGCTCAGGGGCCTGGTGATATAGGTGTGACCAGTGGGCGTCGTGAATTCAATTGTGCCATCTGGGTTTTGCCGATCGGAGAAGCCGGGCCAGAAGGTCTTTACCAGGTGGTGCTTGCGGCAGTACGCCTTGGTGTTGGACGGGTGGGTGGGTCCGTAGGGCCAGGGGACGGTGTGGTCGATGTCGGCGGTGGATGCGCGTCGATCACAGCCCGGGGCGCGGCAGATGAGGTCGCGGTGGCGAATCCAGGTGGCCAGCGGCGGGGTGGGCCGATGGCCTTTTTGTGGATCCGCGGCGGGTGCCTTCAGGTGGTCGACGGTGGCTCCGCAGGCGACCAGATCGGCCAGCAGGGCGGCGGGGATGATTGGGCCGCCGGGAATGTACCCGGCCGAGTTCCGCCGTTCGGGAGATTCGGGGGCCGCGGACGCGTCGGTCGGAGTCGCGGCGGGTCCGCGGGTTTCCGCCGGGCGGTGCCTGTCACCGTATTCGCGAAGCGCGTCGGCGAAGTCGACGGCGGATGTCGGCGGGTGCTCGCCGTGGATCGCAGTGTCCACCGGGGCGGCCACCCCGTCGGAGTCGGCCACCACGTGGATGGTGATGCTCGAAACGCGACCGTCGTCGACCACTGCGGTACAGGTTTCCCGGCCACACGCACAGGACAACACGAAGTGCCCGGCGCCCAGCGCACCCAGGGAGTCCGCCCGGCGCTGGGCCAGAGTGCGCGGATCGTGAGCGCAGACCATAGCGGCCATCCCGGACAGGCGCGCATCCAGAATCTCGCCGTCGGTGGCCAGCAGCATGGCCCAGATCGATGTCAGTCCGTCGCGATCGTTCTCGGCATCGCCGATCTGGACGTCGCGGTCACGGGCCCGAGAGCGCGTCCGGTGCACCGCGGCTGGATCGACCGCATTGACCCACAGGTCGATGGCCGCTTCCAGTCTTGCCTGCGAGAGCCGTCCCCATCCCGGCGCGGCGGCAGCGATCTTCGCGTCCACGGTGGCGATGGCGTCCCGGTCGAGGATCAGATCGGTCCGCGTGGCCGCGGTGCGTGCGACCTGCAAACTCACTTTCCCCTCGCACAACAGTGCGGTCACCCGCGGTAGCCGGGTGCGCAATTTGAGCGCGAGGTCCATCTGTGTGCTGGCCCGCCCCATCGAGACGTCCAGGGCGGCGCCGATTTCGACACTGGCCGCGTCCCAGTCATCGGTCGCCCAATCGGCGTGTTCCCCACCCAGCCGCCGGACGGCGAATTCGGCGATGATCACCAGCCGCCGCCCCGCTGCGGCTGCTTCGGCGGCTGCACATTGCGCCATGGTGTCCACCAGCGCCGCATCCGGCAGCCCCACCACGGTGGCCGGCTCCGGCAACTGCTGATCGAACATGTGTGCGATAGTAGTCGATCGGTCCGACACGGCTGGACGTCTACGCGTGGGCTTCCTTCTTCCCGATCGGCAGCACGTGCACGATCGCGAGAACGACGGAGCCGACGATCAGGCCGAGGATGGCCGACGCGGTGGTGTTGACCACCCAGCCCAGGATTCCACCGAATGCGCCGGTGGCCTGATGCACGGCTTCCTCGAGGTGGTGCACCTGGCCGTAGAGCCAGTGCCAGCCGAGCGTGTCGGTGCCGGCCAGCAGGATGTGCCCGCCCACCCAGAGCATCGCCACCGTGCCAATGGTCGACAGTGCGGAAAGCACCATCGGCATCCCGTTCACCAGTGCGCGGCCAACCCGTTGCGCGAGCGCGGACGGGCGCTGCGCCAAGGCCAGGCCGACGTCGTCCATCTTCACAATGCCCCCGACCACGCCGTAGACGGCGACGGTGATCACCAGGGCGACCACGACCAGGATGATCAGCCGCGGCAGGAACGCCTGACTGGCCACCTCATTCAGGGCGATCACCATGATCTCGGCGGACAGGACGAAGTCGGTCCGGATCGCGCTGGCGACCGTCTTGTCCTCGATGCGCTTCTCATCTGCATCGGGTGCTTCGGCGACGGTGACGCCGTGTTCCGCATGGCCCAGGAACCGGCCCCACACCTTCTCGGCGCCCTCGTAACACAGGTACGTCGCTCCGAGCATCAGGATCGGGGTCAGCAGCCAGGGCGCGAACTGGCTCAACAACAACGCCGCCGGCAGGATGAAGAGCAGCTTGTTGCGCAGCGATCCCTTGGCGATGCGCTTGACGATCGGCAGTTCCCGATGCGCGGCAATGCCCTGCACGTACTGCGGGGTGACGGCGGTGTCATCGATCACCACGCCGGCGGCCTTGGCGGTCGCCTTGCCGGCAGCCGCCCCCAGGTCGTCGATCGAGGCGGCGGCCAGCTTCGCCAGCGCGGCGATGTCATCGAGAAGAGCGAAGAATCCGGATGCCATTTGGCTCGCAGGCTACCGGGTCCTATCGACCGTCGTCGTCATGATCGTCTGGAGCATCTCGACGATCTGCTGCTGGCCTGCGCTCGCGGCATCGAACTTGCCGCGCATCACGTCCCCGCGGTGCCTATCCGGCGTTCCCGGGCAGGTGGTAGGCGAACGACTTCTGCTGGCGCTGCCTCATCTTCTCCAGGCACTCATGTTGCTTGCGCGCATGATAGGCCAGCGGGAAGTAGGTCAACCGGTCCGGCAGCACGCGGTACGCGGTGCGCACCAGCGCGTAGGCCCCGGTGAGTTCGCGTTCCTCGCGGGCACTCCAACTCACCCCGAGCTTGTCGCGCAGTCGGGGGTCGAGGAGCCCGACCACGGACAGATAGTTGAACCTCATGAACGGGCGCATCGCCCGACGCACGACGGGCCGCAGCGGAGCGGGGATCGCCGGCGGCAGGTCCACCCGCCCGGTCTTCAGGTCATTGATCAGACTGAGCGCCTGAGCGTTGCCCTCCAGCGTGGGCACCATCTTCTCGAAGTACTCCTCGAACTCCGCGTGCGTGCGCGGGTAGCCCTGCAGGGGAACATGCAGCAGGCGCGCCAGCCGAAGGTTGTCCCGCAGCAGCTCCTCCTTCTCGGCATCGGTGAAATCCCGGCCGATCAGGAGCCGGCCCGACTGCGAGTTGACGATGTAGCCGGTGGCGATAACCCATTGGTACGCCTCGGGATTCAGCGCACTGATCTGTTTGCCGGTGCGTTCGCTCTTCATCTTCAGCGGTTTGTGGAGGTCGCGCACCCGATTGCCCTCGGCCACCGCCTCGGTACCGCCGTAGATCCACCGCAGCACGGAGTCGACGGAGCGAATCGCACGGCCGGCCGGGTCACCCTGGAAGGCCGCGGAGTACTTGCCGGTGACCTCGCCGATCACCGGGTGCATGGCCTGCATCATGAACGCCGCACCGTCGAGGATGAGGAACGTCCACCGGCCGGTGTGCTCGGCCGTGAGCGAGTCCATGGGGACGAGCTCCGGGGCGCCGGTTGGGTCGTCGTCCAGCTCGGCGACGAGGTCGCTGTCGCGGTTCGCAGTGGCAGTCATCGTTGGCCTACCTCCTTGTTGGGCTGGTGCGAAGGACCGTAATCTGACTCGTAGGTCGCATTCAAGTCGCATAGGAGGACCGCCGTGAACGTTGATCACCGCAGTTCAGGGCAGCGCAAGGCGCCGAAGCAGGAACGTTCTCGCGAGATGGTCGCGAAAATCGTCGCCGCCACGGTGGCCCTGCTGCGCCGAGTGGAACCCGACCAGGTCACCACCAATGCGATCGCCGAGAAGGCCGGCGTCAGCAAGGGCTCGATCTACCAGTACTTCGCCGACAAGGACGCGATCATTGACGCCGCCATCAAGGTGATCGCCGTCGAGGAGGCTCCCGCGATCGAGGAGATGTTGGGCACCATCACCCTGGCCGAACCCGCAGCAGGCATGCACACCGCGATCGACATGCTCATCGACTACACGTTCAAGCACCGCAAGATCATTCGCTACTTCGCCGAACGCCCCGCCCACTTCCGCACCTTCGACGACGTCTCCGGACTGCCCGCCACGCTGCTGACGATGGGCACGGTGCACACCAATCATTACCGCGATCGGTACCGCGACGAGCTGCCGCCCCGCTCGCACGCCTGGCTGTTCTTCAACATGGCCGTCGCCACCACCCTGCGCTACCTCGAGGCCGGCGATCCGATCCCCCTGGAAGACCTGCGGAATGGGCTCAAACTCGCTGCCGGGGGCCTGCTGAAGCCGACGGCGTAGCCGTCGGTCAGCGTTGCCGGGATGACTCGTTCATCGGTTCCGGATCCGTCGCATACCCGATCGGCATCGCCGGGACCCCCGCCCGGGCCGGTTCGGGGTCGGCCTGCCGGTGCAGTTCGCGCAGGTGCTCGGAGTGTCGGGACTCCATCGCGGCAAGGCACGAGCGCACCTCGGTGTGAGCTTGTTCGATCTGCTGGAACATCTGGTCGAGGCGGCGGCTCAGTTGGCCCACCTGATCCTGCAGCGCGGTCACCATCGCGCTGTCGATCTCGGCCGGATCCGTTGCCCCACCGATGTTTTGGAGGCCACGCACAGCGCCGATCGGAATTGCTGGTTCAGGGCCGGCCGGAATGGCCCGGCGGCGCGCGAAGAGGTCGATATCCCGCGCCGAAGGCGCGCCCCGTCGTCGCGCCTCGCGCGGTGCCACCTCGCGGAGCGGTCCGCGCGCAAACAGGGTGTCCTGCACATTCATCACCCGATACGGGTCATTGGTATCGGTGTTCCACTGGCTGACCCAGAAGTGCATGCCGTTCTCCTCGTTGAGGCGGCTCAGCGGCGAGATGTAACCCCCGTACAGCTGGGGGATCTGCCAGCCGAAGGCATAGTCCACGATGTTCGCCCCATCGAGCCAATTGTGTTCGGGCGCTTCGACGGTTCGGGCCTGCTGCCGGTAGTTCAGCCTGTCGAAGTAGGACAACACGCAGTTGCCCTGGATGTAGCGGAAGCACAGCTCACCGAACTGGCCGCCGAGGATCGGGGTCTCCTCGTTGGGAATTCCCCAGTCCCAACGGAATCCGTCCCACCCCCACGGTTCCCACCAGCCGCGCGGGAAGTCACGCACCGGGTTCCGCCACATCCAGATGCCCCGGTCCCGGTGCAATCCGCCGGTCCCGAAAATGTAGACGTAGTCGCCGATCTGGTCGAAGGTGAGCATGACGTTGCCCGGATGGCTGGGATGGCGCAACGTCAATTCGGGTTGCACTTCCCAGGTCAACAGATCGCGACTGCGGTGGAATTCGGTTCGCAGTTCGTTGCCCAAGCCCGCCGTCACCATCACCGCGACGTGCCACCAATCGCCGATGCGGATGAAGTCGCACGGCAGGATTGTCGAATACTCGTGGTTGTTGCGTTGATACGGCCACAGCTGGCGACGAAATGTGTTGGGCTGGATCGATCTATTCGGCCCCGGGATGCCACGCACATTGTAGTTGGTGTCGTACATGACGATCGAGGGCGACTGCGCCACTCCCCCGAATCGCGGGAATTCGAAGTTGTCGCCGAACATCGCGGCAATGGCCTGCCGGTCCGGGTCCCAGCGCATGATGCCCAGATCGGCTCCCTCCATGTGCACCGAGCTGGTGACGCCCGGACCGGTGACGTCGCGCGGTGCGACCGCGGACACCCGGGCCACCGGCCAACCGTTGGTCGGTGGCGCAACGTGCCCCTTCCCGGAGAACAGTTCGTCCCATGTCGTGGCTCCGATCTCGCCGTCGGAGATCAGCCCCCGCTGGGCCTGGAACGCGGCCACGGCGTCGGAGGTCACGTTCCCGAAGTCCCCGTCGACCAGCAGCCCCGCGGCGGCGGCGGCGTTCAGTCGGGCCTGGATGTCGGCCACCTCCGGCCCGGTCGCACCCCGCGCCGTCGACGCGCCCGGATAGGCATGGGCGGTGTGTGTCCGTCCCCGTTCCCGGGTCGCCGTTCCGGCGTACTCCGCCACCTTCTGGTTGAAGTAGTCCCAGGGGAATCCCGCCCCGACATCGGTGTGCGTGCCGACCCCCGTCGCGATCCGGACGCCGTTGTGGTCGGTGATCCCGGATTCGCCGCGCCGGGCCTCCTCGGGGCTGATCACCCGCACCTGCAAGCCGTAGCGGCGCGCGTCACGAACCGCGATGTACGCCGCGACGTCGATCCCCCGCTGCATCCGGTTCAACCACGTCTCGCGCGACCAGCCCGCCTTGGAGCCGGCGAAGGCCAGATTGACCGACTTCGAGTTGCCGGGCTCGAAGACCGAGTTCGCGTAGTACTTCGTATCCACGACGTCGTACACGTGCCCGTCGTTGTCGACGGTGTAGTGGTAGGAGACCGACTTCGGATTGTCCGAGAGATACTGCGCCAGGTTGCGCGCCGAACCGCCCTCACCCGGGCCGTCCTGGGTGTGCAGGACGAACCACAGGACCTCGACGCCGTCGCGGGAACCGCGATACGGACTGCGGATTTCGGTGCTCTCGTCGAAATCGGGCCGGACGGGGATCACCCGGTCGTAGTCCCATTGGCCGAAGTCCTCGGCCAGCACCGCGTTGGAGTCGACGCGGACGCCGTCCACCAGCGGTCCCGGGTTCGATGCGGTGTCGACCACGTCCTGGAAGAGCACGGCTGCGGGTTCGGTGCCACCGTACGACCACGCCTTGGTCTGCCACGCCCATTGCCGCCCCGGGGTCGACGAGTACCCGACGACACGGTCCTGGATCGCCCACGCGCACACCCGGGAATGCCCGTAGATGCCGGTCCGTCCGACACCGAGCACGGAGTTGATCCCGCGGAACCATTCCACGCCGACGTCGTTCCAGGTGTCGAGGTCGATGTCCTCGTCGATGCTGAAGATGATGGGCGCGGTGTCCGGCCCGCCGGCGGCCGCGTGCAGTCGCAGCGCTGACCGGGCGTCCTCGACTCCCCCGTCGAACCCCCGGGTGAAGTCCGACGGCGCCGAGCCACCGGGCTTGCCGTACTGAAAGTTGCTCACGATGTGCAGACCCGCGGCTCGCAGCGAGTCCGCGTACTCGCGCGTCAGGGGCTTGGCCAGGAAGTTCGTCCCCGGCCGCGCCTCCGCGACGTAGCCGACGATGCCGTCATAGCCCGCGGCCCTGATCTCTTGCGCGGGAATCGGGCGCGCGGCAAAATCGATGATCCTCATGCATTCCCCCAGTCTCGAATCCCCAAGCTGGCCAGTATATTTCGCGGCACCATCAATGAAGTCAGGCTAGACGCGGGCGCGCAGAGGGACACGAGTAGACGGATACTCGACTCTGCGGGCGCGGGGCGGATCAGTCGGGGACGCCCGCCCGCGCCCTAGGCTACGAGAATGACGAACCGGGCATCGACCGTCGCCGTGCCGACCCTGATATTCCTGGCAGCGATGGCCGCCGGGTGCGGCACCACCACCGGTGCCCCGCAATCTTCGCCGGCCGCCGCGAGCACACCAAAGTCCACCACGGGCGAATCCGCCTCGGCAGCGCCGACGGCCGCCAGCACCACTCCGTCCGGGCCGCCCATCGGCACGGCCACGATGCAGATGCTCGGCACCGGGAGCGGGCCCGTCACCATCCGTTACCAGATCAACGGTGGCCCGGAACAAGTCGACAACAACGTCACCCTGCCCTGGAGCAAGGACTACCCCGTCTACAACGAACTGTCCTCATCGTTCACCGCCGACGGTGCCGGCCAGACCGTACTGGTATGCAGCATCACGATGGACGGAAAGCTGCTCGCCTTCCGCAGCGAACCCAACCCCACCTGCACCTTCGCCTACTGGGGTTGAGCCGATCGCCCTGCGCCTCGCCGATGACCGTGAACGCCGCGGTCTCGGCCGGTCGCAATCGCGCCGCGCGACACCCCGGGACACAACGCCCCCGAACATGAAGTTCGGCGAACCGCTCAATGTGAGCAGTTCAGGTGTGCAGGTCGAATGGCCAAACCATCGAGCGGTTCCACAGACTTTCTCGCCGATTTCCACAGCGTTTTCGGCGGGCGGGACGCGGTGGCACCGGTGGGTTGCCGGGGCTTGGGGGTTGGCTGCTGAGCTCTCGTGACGCAGGCCGAAAAGAGTGGTGCTGCGCGGGGAATTCGGGCCGGCGGGTGACCAAGGTCGGCGGTGAGTTGCCGCGCGCCGCGGGTCAACGGCCGCCGTGTCGATGTCGATTCTGGTGAACGCCAGCGGTTTTCCTCGGCGATCCTGCCGGCGTGGGCGCGTAAGTCCCCGCAGATGGCCGAGGTGCTGCCGCTGCTGTACCTGCACGGCCTGTCGACCAGCGACTTCGGGCCAGCACTCGAGCAGTTCCTGGGCTCGGGTGCGGGGTTGTCGGCCACCACGATCACCCGGCTCACCGCGCAGTGGCAAGACGAGGCCCGCACGTTTTCCGCCCGAGACCTCTCGGGCACCGACCACGTGTACTTGTGGGTCGACGGCATCCACCTCAAGGTCCGCCTGGACCAGCAGAAGCTGTGCCTGCTGTTGATGCTCGGGGTGCGCGCGGCGCAACCATCAGTTTGACCATCGGACCACTCCATATGTATCAAAACTTATGATTCCACGGATATCGGCGTTGCCTTCCGTCATAACAATGCATAATCGAGCCGTGGACACCAGTGCCGTCCTCGATGCCGGTGAGACGCTGACGACGGAGTTCAAGTCCGCCATCAATGACAAAGACCTGGCGCGCGCAGTCGCCTGCCTCGCAAACGGTGACGGCGGCGTACTCCTAATCGGTGTCGAAGACGACGGGACCGTGGTCGGCGCTGCGCCGCGGCATGGCACACGAACGGATCCCGCCCGAGTTGCCGCGTACATACAAGCCAATACTGAGCCCGCCCTTGCCGTCGACGCCAGTGTCGAAGTGATCGACAGCCGCGAGATCATTCGCATCGACGTCCCCCGAGCGGATCCTGGCCCGATCGGCACCAAGCTTGGCGTATTCACCAGGCGAGTGATCGATACGACCGGGAAGCCAGCCTGCGTCCCGATGACAGCACACGAGATCGTCAGCATGGGCATGGTCATGCGTGGGCAGGACTTCGCCGCCGCAGTTGCACGCGGAGCGGCCCTCGATGACTTAGACCCGAATGAGTTCGACCGCTTGCGCAGCCTCTGTCGAGGCGCTGGCGATGATTTGGGAGAACTGTCCAACAGCGACATACTCCGAGCACTCGGACTCGTTCCGCTCAACGACCCGTTGAGCCTCGGAGCGATCCTGCTGTTCGGAACTGAAGACGCTGTCCGCCGTTGGGTTCCTAACGCGGAGTTTCTGTTCCAGGATCTTCGCCCCGGTGACACCTCGGCCAACACCCGCATCGTTGCTCCGCTACTACGCGCGGCCGAGGCCCTGCGCGACCTCATCGATCGGCGCAACAGCATCACCGAACTCATGGCGGGCATGCAACGCGTAGAGATCTCGCTCATCCCCTCCGTGACACGCCGGGAAGCGCTCGCCAATGCCCTGGTGCACCGCGACTACGCGGCGCTCGGACCCACATCTGTGCAAATCACCGGCACTGAGTTCGTGGTGTCGAACCCGGGTGGCTTCCCTCCCGGCGTCACCACCGCGAACATTCTCGATCAGTCCCGCCCCCGCAGTCCGATACTCGCTGCGGCGTTCAAACGGGCTGGCCTCGTCGAACGTCGGGGCAAAGGCGTCAATGACATGTTCGAGCAGCAACTGCGCGCCGGCCGGGACGTGCCCGACTATTCCCGAAGCAACGCAGAGTCGGTCATGGTCACGGTGCCTCTCGGAAATGCCGACGTCGACCTAGTGAGATTTCTCTTGACCTGGGAGAACCAGCGTCAGCAGCCGCTGAACCTGGACGAGCTTCGCCTTGTCCATGAGGTGAAGTCGTCAGGATCTGCCACGAGCCTAGAAGTCGCCGAGACCCTGAATCTGATTCCGGCGACGGCCAAGAGTCTCCTCGGCCGTCTCGTCGAAGCAGGGATATTGGAATCCCGTGGGGTGGGTCGAAGCCGCAAGTTCCACCTCACCGCGCGCTTCTACGACTTGGCGCAGGATCGCAATGCCTACGTTCGTGTCAAAGGGGCCGACCCCCTCCAACAGGAGCGGATGGTCCTCGATTACGTCAGCGCCTACGGATCAATCAACCGGAGCCAGGCCGCCCAGCTCTGCCAGACAACTCCCGTACAAGCGCGTGCAATGTTGAAACGACTGGTCGACGACGGGCGCCTGACTCTCCAAGGAGAACGCCGCGGGGCCCGCTACGTTCTGACCTAGCCACAAAGTCCTCAACCCGAGAACGGGTCTGTGATTGTGGGGATCTGCCGGCAGAAATCCCCCACGCCCCGCCAGATCCACATCAATCCGACCACCCCCACCAAACACAAAGGTCACGACCTCTTTCGGAGTTCGTGACCTTTGCGCCTGCAGTTCGTAGAACCGCTCAATGTGGGCGAAGGGGGACTTGAACCCCCACGTCCCGAAGGACACTGGCACCTGAAGCCAGCGCGTCTGCCATTCCGCCACTCGCCCGAATGACCGCGGAAGCGTATCACGCACCCCGGCCCGAATCCCAAACCGATCGCAGCTCCTCCCGACCGGCCCCTCCCCCAAGATCAGCGCGCTGACCTGCGACAACACGATTCTCAGAGTTACCACGGTGCCGTCTGGGCACTCCCGCCCGATAACATGCAGGTGAGACAAACACAGGGGCGCGGTAGACGCATGGCCGCCAGCAGGTGTCATGCGCGCGGAATAAGAAGGTAGGCGGTGAGATGGGTCTGGTCGAGCGGTTCGACCGCAAGCTGGAATCCACCGTCGAGGACGCCTTCGCCCGCGTGTTCGGCGGTTCGATCGTCCCCGAGGAAGTCGAGGACCTGCTGCGTCGCGAGGCCGACGACGAAGTCCGGACGCTGGCCGGTGGTCACCGGTTGGCTCCCAACGAATATGTCATTACCCTCAGCGTTTCCGACTATCAGAAAGTCCTTTCGGACCGCGATCTCACATCGGACACATTTGCCAAACATCTGGCCGCGTACGTCGGTGAGCGTGGGTGGCAAACGTATGGTGATGTGGTCGTCCGATTCGAGCAGTCACCGGCCCTGCACACCGGCCAGGTACGCGCGCACGGAGTGGTCAACCCCGACGCGGGCGCCCAGACACCCCCACAATCAGAGCAGGCGTTGACCGCAGAACCAGGAGTACCAGCGATGAGCGACAACCCGACGTACCGCCCCGGCCAGGACCGACCCGACCGGCCCGCCGATGAGTACTACGACGACCGCTACGGGCGCCCGCAGGACGATCCGCGGTATGCCGCCCAGGGCAGCTACGACCAGGGCTACAACCAGCCCCCACGGCCGTCGTACCCGGAGCAGGGGGGCTACCCGCAGTCCTATGAGCAGCGGCCGCCATCCGGTTACGGTCCCGCGCCGTCGTACGACCAGTACCGCGGCGGCTACACCCCCCAGGGCGGACCCCAGGGCTACGGCGCTCCCCAGGGCCAGCCGCAGGGCGACTACGGCGATTACGGCCGCCCGCCGGCTCCCCGTCCCGACGAGTACCGCCAGTCCTACCCCGACCAGGGCTATCCGGACCAGGGCTACAACGCTCCCGCGTCCTATGACCGGCCCGATTACGGTCGTGCCCCCGGTGGCTACGGCGAACCGGGCCGCGGTCCCGCCGACTACGGCGACTACGGCCAGCCCCCCGCCCCGGCGGGCTACGGCGGCTACGGCCCGGGCGGCCAGACCGATTACCGGCCGGCCGGCGTCGGCGCCGCGGTCACCCTGCAGCTCGATGACGGCAGCGGCCGGACGTACCAGTTGCGCGAGGGTGCCAACGTGGTGGGCCGCGGCCAGGACGCCCAGTTCCGCCTGCCGGACACCGGCGTCTCCCGCCGGCACCTGGAAATCCGCTGGGATGGCCAGGTGGCGCTGCTGAGCGACCTGAACTCCACCAACGGCACCACCGTCAACAACGCGCCGGTGCAGGAGTGGCAGCTGGCCGACGGGGACGTCATCCGGCTCGGCCACTCGGAGATCGTCGTCCGGGTCCACTGATCCCGCCGGTCCGGCCCGGGCGGAGCCGGGCGAGCTTCCCGTACCGCTGGTGGTCGCCAAAGTATCGTGACGTTGCCGCCGCGAACCGAGGGCGACATCAAGGGAAGGACGGCCAGATGCAGGGACTGGTTCTGCAGCTGTCCCGTGCCGGATTCCTTCTCCTGCTGTGGGTGTTCATCTGGTCGGTGTTGCGGATCCTGCGCACCGACATCTACGCCCCCACCGAAGCGGTCATGGTCCGCCGCGGCATGGCGCTGCGCGGGACCCTGCTGCCCAACCGGCAGCGGCGCACGACGCCGAGGTACCTCGTCGTCACCGCGGGCTCCCTGGCCGGCACCCGGATCACGCTCGGCTCACAGCCGGTGCTGATCGGCCGGGCCGACGATTCGACGCTGGTGCTCACCGACGACTACGCGTCGACGCGACACGCACGACTCTCCCAACGCGGGTCGGAGTGGTACGTCGAAGATCTAGGCTCGACGAACGGTACCTACCTGGACAGGGCAAAGGTGACTACGGCGGTACGAGTTCCGATCGGGGTGCCGGTCCGCATCGGCAAGACGGCGATCGAGTTGCGCCCGTGACGCTCGTACTGCGCTACTCCGCCCGCAGTGACCGCGGCCTGGTGCGCGCCAACAACGAAGACTCGGTCTATGCCGGTCCACGGCTGCTGGCCCTGGCCGACGGGATGGGCGGGCACGCCGCCGGCGAGGTGGCCTCCCAGCTCGTGATCGCCGCGCTGGCCCACCTCGACGACGACGAGCCCGGTGGCGATCTGCTCTCCAAACTCGACGACGCTGTGCACCAGGGCAACTCGGCCATCGCCGCCCACGTGGATGCCGAGCCCGAACTCGAGGGCATGGGCACCACGCTGACCGCGATCCTGTTCGCGGGCAACCGACTCGGCCTGGTCCACATTGGCGACTCCCGCGGCTATCTGCTGCGCGACGGCGAACTGACCCAGATCACCAAGGACGACACGTTCGTCCAGACCCTCGTCGACGAGGGTCGCATCACCGCCGAGGAAGCCCACAGCCATCCGCAACGCTCGTTGATCATGCGCGCGCTGACCGGCCATGAGGTGGAGCCCACCTTGATCGTGCGGGAAGCCCGCGCCGGGGACCGCTACCTGCTGTGCTCCGACGGCCTGTCCGACCCGGTCAGCCAGGAGACCATCCTCGAGGCCCTGCAGATCGAGGGTGTGAACGAAAGTGCCGACCGGCTGATCGAATTGGCGTTGCGCGGCGGCGGCCCGGACAACGTCACCGTCGTCGTCGCCGATGTGGTCGACTTCGACTACGGCCAGACCCAACCGATCCTCGCCGGCGCCGTGTCCGGCCACGACGACGACAGCGCGGCTCCCCCGGACACCGCCGCGGGCCGGGCCTCGGCCATCACGGCTCGGCCGGCAGCTGCCAAACGTGTTGTGCCACAACAGGAGATCACCGCCAAGAAGCCGCGGTCGCGGCGCCGGATGCTCATCGCCGCCGTGGTGGTCGGGCTGTTACTGCTGGCCGGCCTGGCCGTTGGCCGCGAGATCATCCGCAACAACTACTACGTCACCGCGCACGACGGCACCGTGTCGATCATGCGCGGCATCTCCGGCTCGATCCTGGGCATCCGCATGCAGAATCCCTATCTGCTGGGCTGCCTCAACGACCGCAACGAGCTGTCGCAGATCAGCTACGGCCAGCCGGTGGAGAACCTGGACTGCCGCCTGATGAAGCTGCAGGACCTGCGGCCGTCGGAACGCGCGCAGGTTGCCGCGGGCCTACCCGGCGGCTCGCTCGACGACGCCATCGGGCAACTTCGCGAACTGGCCCGCAGTTCGGTCCTGCCGCCCTGCCCCGAAGCGCCCCCCACCCCGGCGCCGACGCCAACCCCCACGCCGACCCCGGCGCCGCCGAACAATCCCAGAACCGCACCCGGACAAGAGGATTCGCCGGCCTCGGCTCCACCGCCGTCCCCGTCGCCCACCCTGACCGCCCTGCCCGCGCCACCACCGGAACCGGGTACCGACTGCCGGGCGGCGGCATGACCCGCCGGCGGCTGGGGACACCATGACCACCGCACCGCAGTCGCCGGTGGCGCTCACCCCGCCGCTGCCGAACCGGCGCAACGCCGAACTGTTCCTGCTGTGCTTCGCCACGGTCATCACCGTGGTGGCCCTGCTGATCGTCGAGATCAACCTGGAGCAGGGCCTGTCCTGGGATCTGCTCGGCTATACCGGCTCGTTCCTGGCTCTCTTCGTCGTCGCGCACCTGGCCATCCGCCGCTTCGCGCCCTACGCCGACCCGCTGCTGCTGCCGGTGGTCGCCGTCATCAACGGGCTCGGCCTGGTGATGATCCACCGGCTCGACCTGGCCAACGGCGGCCAGCTCCCCTATGACGGCCCCAGCGCCGGGCAGCAGACGTTGTGGACCCTCATCGGCGTCGGCGCGTTCACCGCTGTCGTCGTCCTGCTGACGGATCACCGGCAGCTGTCCAGCTACGGCTACGTGTGTGGACTGACCGGTCTGATCCTGCTCGCCATTCCGGCGCTGCTGCCATCCCATTTCTCCGAGGCCGGCGGGGCCAAGATCTGGATTCGCCTGCCCGGCTTCTCGATCCAGCCCGCCGAGTTCTCCAAGATCCTGCTGCTGATCTTCTTCGCGTCGGTGCTGGTGTCCAAGCGCGACCTGTTCGCCAGTGCGGGCACGCACGTGCTCGGCATGGACCTGCCCCGGCCGCGCGACCTGGCGCCGCTGCTGGCCGCCTGGGCCATCTCGGTCGGTGTGATGATCTTCGAGAAGGACCTCGGCACGTCGCTGCTGCTGTACGCGTCGTTCCTGGTGATGGTCTACATCGCCACCGAGCGGTTCAGCTGGGTCGTCATCGGCCTGGCCCTGTTCGGCGCGGGAGCCGTTGTCGCATATCACCTTTTCGCCCATGTCCGCGTTCGCGTGCAGACCTGGCTGGACCCCTTCGCGGACCCGGACGGCGCCGGCTACCAGATGGTCCAGTCGATGTTCAGCTTCGCCACGGGCGGGGTCTTCGGCACGGGGCTGGGCAACGGGCAACCCGGCAACGTCCCGGCCGCCTCCACCGACTTCATCATCGCCGCCATCGGCGAGGAGCTGGGACTGGTCGGCCTCGCAGGGGTTCTCATGCTCTACACCATCGTCATCGTCCGCGGCCTGCGCACCGCGATCGCGGTGCGGGACAGCTTCGGCAAGCTGCTGGCCGCCGGCCTGGCGTCCACGCTGGCCATCCAGCTGTTCATCGTGGTCGGCGGCGTCACCAAGCTCATCCCGCTGACCGGCCTGACCACGCCGTGGCTTTCCTACGGCGGTTCGTCGCTGCTGGCCAACTACGTCCTGCTGGCGCTGCTGGTCCGGATCAGCCACGCCGCCCGGCGGCCCATCGTCACCGGGCCCATCCCCCAGCAGCCGATCGCCGTCGCGCGAACCGAGGTGATCGACCGGGTATGAACACCTCATTGCGGCGCATCTCGATCACCGTCATGGCGCTGATCGTGCTCCTGCTCGTCAATTCCACTGTCACACAGGTGTTCCGGGCCGACGGGCTGCGCGCCGATCCACGCAACCAGCGGGTGCTGCTCGACGAGTACTCCCGGCAGCGCGGCCAGATCACCGCCGCCGGCCAGTTGATGGCCAACTCGGTGTCCACCGACGGGCGCTTCCGCTATCTGCGGGTCTATCCGAATCCCCTTGTGTACGCGCCGGTTACCGGTTTCTATTCGCTGACCTATTCGAGCAGCGGGCTCGAGCGGGCCGAGGACACCGTTCTCAACGGCTCCGACGAGCGGTTGTTCGGGCGCCGTCTCGCCGACTTCTTCACCGGGCGCGACCCGCGCGGCGGCAACGTCGACACCACCATCGTGCCGCGGGTCCAGCAGGCCGGCTGGGACGCCATGCAGCAGGGCTGCCCCGACGGCCCCTGCAAGGGTGCGGTGGTTGCCGTCGAACCGTCCACCGGCCGGATCCTGGCCCTGGTGTCCTCCCCCAGCTTCGACCCCAACCTGCTGTCGTCCCACGACCTTTCCGCGCAGTCGGCGGCCTGGCAGCAGTTGCGCGACGACCCGAACTCGCCGTTGACCAATCGCGCCATCTCCGAGCGCTACCCGCCGGGCTCGACGTTCAAGGTCATTACCACCGTCGCCGCCCTGCAGAACGGCCTGACCGAGGACGAGCAGCTGACCGCGGCGCCGTCCATCCCGCTGCCGGACAGCACGGCCACCCTGGAGAACTATGGCGGCACCCCGTGCGGTTCCGGTCCGACGGCATCGCTGCACGAGGCGTTCGCCCGGTCCTGCAACACCGCGTTCGTCGAACTCGGCCTGCGCGTCGGTGTCGACGCGTTGCGGTCGGCTGCCGGTTCGTTCGGCTTCGACTCCGAGCCCGACCCCATCCCGCTGCAGGTCTCCGAATCCACCGTCGGACCCATCTCGGACCGGGCCGCGCTGGCGATGTCGAGCATCGGCCAGAAGGACGTCTCGGTGACGCCCCTGCAGAACGCGCTGATCGCCGCGACCATCGCCAACGGCGGCGTGATGATGCGTCCCTTCCTGGTGTCCAGCCTGAAAGCACCTGACCTGGCCAACCTGGCCGCCACGATTCCGATCCAGCAACGTCGTGCGGTGTCTCCGCAGGTCGCGACTAAACTCAGAGATTTGATGGTCGCCGCCGAGCAGAACACACAGCAGAAAGGGGCTATCCCCGGCGTGCAGATCGCATCCAAGACCGGTACCGCCGAGCACGGCGCCGATCCCCGCAACACCCCACCGCACGCGTGGTACATCGCATTCGCGCCCGCGCAGGCACCGAAGGTGGCGGTCGCCGTGCTGGTGGAGAACGGCGGAGACCGGTTGTCCGCCACCGGCGGCGCGGTCGCGGCCCCCATCGGCCGGGCCGTGATCGCCGCGGCCCTACAGGGAGGATCGTGATGGGCCCCCGAAGGCGACCGCGCGTGGGAGACGAGTCATGAGCCCCCGCGTCGGCGTGACCCTGTCCGGCCGCTACCGCTTGCAGCGCCTGATCGCCACCGGCGGCATGGGCCAGGTGTGGGAAGCCGTCGACAGCCGGCTGGGCCGGCGGGTCGCCGTCAAGGTCCTCAAGGCCGAGTACTCCTCGGATCCGGAGTTCGTGGAACGCTTCCGTGCCGAGGCCCGCACCGTCGCGATGCTCAACCATCCGGGTATCGCGGGCGTGCACGATTACGGCGAAACGGAGATCGACGGCGAGGGCCGCACCGCCTACCTGGTGATGGAACTCGTCAACGGCGAACCGCTGAACTCGGTCCTCAAACGCACCGGCAGGCTGTCGCTGCGGCACACCCTGGACATGCTCGAGCAGACCGCCCGTGCGCTGCAGGTCGCGCACGCCGCGGGTCTGGTGCACCGCGACGTCAAACCCGGCAACATCCTGATCACGCCCACCGGGCAGGTCAAGCTCACCGATTTCGGTATCGCCAAGGCCGTCGACGCCGCCCCGGTGACACAGACCGGAATGGTGATGGGCACCGCGCAGTACATCGCGCCCGAGCAGGCGCTGGGGCATGACGCGACTGCGGCCAGCGACGTGTATTCGCTGGGAGTTGTTGGCTACGAGGCGGTTTCGGGTAAGCGGCCGTTCACCGGCGACGGTGCCCTGACGGTGGCGATGAAACATATCAAGGAGAACCCGCCGCCATTGCCGGCCGACGTGCCGCCCGAGGTCCGCGAGCTCATCGAGATCGCGCTGGCCAAGAACTCCAGCATGCGTTACCGCAACGGCGGCGCGTTCGCCGACGCCGTCGGGGCGGTGCGCGCCAAGCGCCGGCCGCCGCGGCCCAACCACACCCCCAGCATCGGGCGTGCGGCACCGGCGGCCATCCCGTCGACCGGCACCGCCCGGCCCGTCGCCGAAGCCCGGCCCGCACCCGCGGCGCGGCCCCGTTCCCAGACTGGCACCCACCGGCCCCCGCCGGCGCGCAGCACGTTCTCCCCCGGGCAGCGCGCGCTGCTGTGGGCGGCCGGCGTCCTCGGCGCGCTCGCGATCATCATCGCGGTGCTGATCGTGATCAACGCCCGCAATGACAACCTCGATCAGAACCAGACCCCGTCGACGGTCACCGAGACCACCATGGCGCCACCGGGCAGCCCGGCCCCGGCGCAGCCGACGGACTGGACCGAACAACAGCCCCGCACGCGGGTATCCCCGCACATCATTCCCGTTCCGCCCGGCCCCAGCGAGACAGCCACATGACGCAGCCCCAGCCACCCCAATACCTTTCCGACCGTTACGAACTGGGGGAGATCCTCGGATTCGGCGGGATGTCGGAGGTCCACAAGGCCCGCGACACGCGCCTGCACCGCGACGTCGCGGTGAAAATCCTGCGTGCCGACCTGGCCCGTGATCCGAGTTTCTACCTACGCTTCCGCCGCGAGGCCCAGAACGCCGCCGCCCTGAACCACCCGGCGATCGTCGCGGTGTACGACACCGGCGAGGCCGAGACCGGGTCGGGGCCGCTGCCCTACATCGTGATGGAGTACGTCGACGGGGTGACGCTGCGCGACATCGTGCACACCGACGGTCCGATCCCGGCGCGCCGGGCCATCGAGATCATCGCCGACGCCTGTCAGGCGCTGAATTTCAGCCACAACCACGGCATCATCCACCGCGATGTCAAGCCCGCCAACATCATGATCAGCAAGAGCAACGCGGTCAAGGTGATGGACTTCGGAATCGCACGGGCACTTGCAGATTCGCACAGCGTTACCCAGACCGCGGCCGTCATCGGCACCGCGCAGTACCTCTCTCCCGAGCAGGCCCGCGGCGACTCCGTCGACGCCCGTTCGGACGTCTACTCGCTGGGCTGCGTGCTCTACGAAATCCTCACCGGGGAACCACCTTTCGTTGGCGACTCACCGCTGGCGGTGGCCTACCAGCACGTGCGCGAGGATCCCGTCGCGCCATCCAAGCGCAACCCCGCCATCGGGCCCGAGCTGGACGCGGTGGTCCTCAAGGCGCTGGCGAAGAACCCCGACAACCGCTACCAGACCGCCGCCGAGATGCGTGCCGACCTGGTTCGCGTCCACAACGGCGAAGCGCCCGAGGCGCCCAAGATCCTGACGGACGACGAACGGACCTCGCTGCTGGCCGCCAACTCCGGCCGGGGCCTGGCCGACACGGATCAGATTCCGCGCCAGGGCAATCCGTACGACGACCGCCGGGCCGGGTGGTCGGTCGCGCGCTGGCTGACCGCACTGGCCGTGCTCGCGGTCCTCACCGTCGCCGTGACCGTCGCCATCAACACGTTCGGCGGCGGCACGCGCCAGGTGCAGGTGCCCGACGTCAAGGGCCAGGTGTCCGCCGATGCAGTGGCCACGCTGCAGAATCACGGGTTCCGGACCAACACCCTGCAGAAGCCGGACTCCGTGGTACCGCCCGACCACGTCATCGGCACCGACCCGGCCGCCAACACCTCGGTGAAGGCCGGCGAGGAGATCACGGTCAACGTCTCCACCGGGCCCGAGCAGCGCGAGGTCCCCGATGTCGCCACGCTCAGTTACGGCGATGCGGTGCAGAAGCTCAAGGCGGCCGGCTTCAGCGTGTTCAAACAATCGAACGCGCCGTCGACGCCCGAGCAGAAGGACAAGGTGGTGGGCACCAGTCCGCCGGCCAACCAGACCTCGGCGATCACCAACGAGATCACCGTCATCGTCGGTTCGGGCCCGGAGAGCAAGGAAGTCCCCGACGTCACGGGTCAGACGGTGGCGCAGGCGCAACAGAACCTCACGGTCTACGGCTTCACCAAGGTCACGCAGGTCGACGTCGACAGTCCTCGCCCCGCCGGCACCGTGCTGAGCACCAACCCGGCCACCGGCCAGAGCGTTCCGCTGGACACCATCGTGGAGTTGCGGGTGTCCCGCGGCAACCAATTCACAATGCCGGACCTGACCGGCCAGTTCTGGGACGACGCGTTTCCCAATCTGCGGGCACTCGGCTGGACCGGATCGCTCATCAAGGGCGCCGACGTGCCGAACAGCGGTCAGCGCAGCGCGGCGGTGGTGACGCAGAGCCCGGCGGCGGGCAGCGGGGTCAACTTCGACGCACCGATCACGCTGGCGTTTGCGCAGTAGCCGCCCGCACAGTATCTGCAATCTCGAGTTCCAGTCGGCGCACCAGATTCTCGTCGGGTGCCGCACCGCACACCGCCAGCCAGTTGGCCAGCATCCGGTGACCGCCCTCGGTGAGGATCGACTCCGGATGGAACTGCACTCCGTGGATCGGCAGTTCGGTGTGCCGCACTCCCATGATGACGCCGCTGCGGGTGCGTGCGGTGACCTCGAGTTCGGCCGGGACCGTCTCCGGCAGGATCGTCAGTGAGTGGTACCGCGTTGCCGTGAAAGGGTCCGGAAGGCCTTGCAGCACACCGACATTCGTATGAAAGACGGTGCTGGTCTTGCCGTGCAGCAATTCCGGGGCACGGTCGACGGTGGCACCGAACGCCACCCCGATCGCCTGGTGGCCCAGGCACACGCCGAGGAGAGGAGTGCCCGTCGCCGCGCTGGCCCGCACCATCGGGATGGTGGCGCCGGCCCGTTCCGGTGTGCCCGGGCCGGGGGAGAGCAGCACCCCGTCGTACTGCCCGGCGACGGCGTCGGGGTCCGCCAGGCGATCGTCGTCGTTGCGCCAGACCTCGGCAGCCACGCCCAGCTGCCCCAGATACTGGACCAGGTTGAACACGAAGCTGTCGTAGTTGTCGACGACCAAGACGCGCATCGGCCCAGGCTACCGGGTGGGTTCAGTAGGGGATCGGTCCGGCGGGCTGCGCGTAGCGCATGCGGACCGGCTCGTCGTAGCCGGCAACCCGGACGTCGTCGCGGGCGTCCTCGGTGTAGCCGAGCCCGAACCGGACCACGTACTGCTTGTAGAGCGTGACCAGGGGAGCGGCGGCCAGGGCCGCCCGCATCGCGGCCACGTCACCGATTGCCGTCACCGTGTAGGGCGGGCTGTAGGTGCGACCGTTGAGCAGCAGGGTGTTACCGACACAGCGCGGCGCGGACGTGGCGATCAACCGCTGGTCCTGCATCTGGACGGCCTCGGCACCGGCGCTCCACAGCGCGTTGAGCACGGCCTGGACGTCCTGCTGGTGCACCACCAGATCGTCGGGGGCCGCGTCGCGCGGGAAGCGGCCGTTGGCGTCGCGTTGTGCGTCGGTGAGGGTGATGACCAGACCGGGACCGTGCACAGGGCCGAGCCGAGCGGCCAGCTCTTCGGCCCGGGCCTGCATGGCGGCCAGCGCCAGGTTCGACGACCGGCCGTGGGTGTTGTCGAGTTGTCCGGCCAGGGCGTCGCGCTGCGCATTGAGGCGCTCCACTGCGGTCTGCGCCTCGCGGACCATGTCGACCAGGCGGGGGGAGTCGCTGCTGCGGATCTCCGTGCCGCCGGACACCCCGTGGGTGGCCGCCAGCAGCAGGCCCGCCAGCAGGCACACCACCGGGACGCCCCACCGCCACGGCGAGCGTGCGGCGTCGCTGGTGCGGGCCATTTGCTCCTCCCGGGGATTCCGGCTTTGGGGCTGGACTCGGCTAATCTCATAGCCAGCCTCATATCCTGACTCCGAAGATATCCCCTCAGAAGGTTGCCATGCCCAAGTCCAAGGTCCGCAAGAAGAACGACTTCACCGTCAACCCCGTCTCGCGTACCCCGGTAAAGGTCAAGGCCGGTCCTTCGAGTGTGTGGTTCGTCGTTCTGTTCTGCGGCTTGATGCTGGTCGGGCTGGCCTGGCTGCTGGTCTTCCAGCTGGCCGGCTCGGAGCTGTCCTGGATGAGCGATCTGGGTCCGTGGAACTACGCGATCGCATTCGCTTTCATGATCACGGGGTTGTTGCTCACGATGCGCTGGCACTGACGCCGATCGGCCGCGATAGGCCGTGCCTGGGTGAGGGATTGGTCACAGTTTGCCGCCAGCTCCCCGACCAGGCAATCACACGCGTGTTATTCATCCCCATTGTTGATAGCGTCTGTGGATAACCGCATTAGCCTTGGTAAGAGGGCCTATGTATCCCCAGCAGCAGACTCATTGGCAGCCGAGGACGGGCGGCATCCTGGCATTCGCGGCACTCGGTCTGATCCTGGCAATCGTCAGTGTGACCGGAATCACAGATCCGCCGGGCCGGGCGCTGAGCGGCGTTGCCGCAGTCGGCCTAGTCATGTTTGCAATCACCGCCCTGCGGGCGCGGCCCAAGCTGGCGATCACGGC
>RRZU012983786.1_pt1 | contig 24945 bp, 19 predicted proteins | sample 2165561 | NCBI WGS metagenome assembly RRZU01 (sample SAMN10456909, study PRJNA506462) | wastewater metagenome | isolation source: wastewater sludge | place: USA: Moscow, Idaho | reverse complement strand
TGCTGCTGCATTGCCTGTTGTGCCGATTGTAATAACTGCAACCCCCTCACCATCATTCAGCAATCTGGATGTACCGGGTATTATCTCCTCAAAAGGCAGATTCTTCCATGGAACTCCCTCTCCATTCCCTCTGGGATATCTGATTGTTGACATCCCCCAGGATGGGAGCTGTGCCGAATAGAGCATGTTCCTAAGCTCGGCCTCATTCATTGGTGCAGCTATTGTCATACCGGGGATACATCTCATATATGAGAGATCATATGCTCCGTGGTGAGTTGCACCATCCTCACCTACAAGACCTCCTCTGTCAAGGCAAAAGACAACCTTTAAATTTTGTGTGGCCACATCATGGATGACGCTGTCAAAAGCCCTTTGCATAAAGCTGGAGTATATATTGCAGTAGGGCAGGAGCCCTTTGGCAGCCATTCCTGCAGAGAATGTAACAGCATGCTGTTCTGCAATTCCTACATCAAATGACCTCTCCGGAATCTCCTTCATTACAATATTCATTGAGCATCCGGAAGGCATTGCGGGTGTTACTCCCACTATCCTTGTGTTGATTTTTGCAAGTTCCAGAAGAGTCTCTCCAAAAACATCCTGGTATCTGTCTGCAACGGCAGATCCGTTTGACTTTCTGAGTCCTGTGTTTTTATCAAAATTACCGGGTGAGTGCCATACCACCTGATCATCTTCTGCAGGTTTGTAGCCCTTTCCTTTCTTTGTTACAATGTGAAGTAATTTAGGGCCGTCAATGTTTTTGAGCTGAGCAATTGTTGTCATAAGTTGCTCAATGTTATGACCATCTATTACACCAAAATATCTGAATCCAAGAGATTCAAATACGGAGCCGGATTTGAAAAATGCAGCCTTTGTGCTGAAAAGAAATTTTCCGGCAAGATCTCTTAGTTTTTCTGAACCGAGATATTTCCAGACTCTCTTTTTTGTTTTATTGTAAAAGTGGGAAGTTGTAAACTTGATCAGATAGTTGTGCATTGCCCCAACATTGGGATCAATGGATATTTGATTGTCGTTTAGTATTACAAGAATATTGTTTTTGTTGGCACCTGCATTGTTTAGCCCTTCATAGGCAAGACCTCCTGTTAGTGCGCCATCGCCAATTACTGCAACAACTTGTTCATCGCTTCCCTCAAGTGAGGCTGCAACAGCCATACCCAAAGCTGCAGATATTGAGGTTGACGAGTGGCCAACACCAAATGCATCATAAGGAGACTCGCTGATTTTTGGGAAGCCGCTTATCCCTTTGTATTTTCTGTTATTGATAAATGCCTCCCTTCTTCCTGTTAAAATTTTATGTGTGTAGGCCTGATGTCCTACATCCCAAATAATTTTGTCCTTAGGTGCTTTATAAAGATAGTGCAGCACAACTGTAAGCTCAACTGTTCCAAGACTCGCCCCAATATGCCCGGGATTCTCGGCACAAGATGAGATTATGAACTCTCTGATCTCCGAGCAGAGTTCTGGCAACTGATCCGGAGAGAGCCTCTTTAAATCTGAAGGTGAATCTATCTTGTTAAGATATTTCATATCGTTTAGCTCCATACATTCTATTAACAACCAACCCCCCTGTTTGTTGGAAGGGTTGCTATGAAAAACACGGCAAGTTACAACATATTTCCCATTTGATAGCCGGGAAACTTTATTTTGCAAATAGGATAAAAAATCATAGTTTAGCTAATCCTTAATTAATCTAACTTATCTAAAATATTTAACTGTGGAAACAAAATCGCTTCTGTTGAAGGACAAGTTTTATGTCAGGTGGTCAGTCCTGATTCTTCTTGCCCTGATGATGTTCTTTGCCTATATGTTTGTGGATGTACTCTCTCCGCTGCAAAGTTTACTTGAGAGTGAAAGGGGATGGTCTCCTGAAAATTACGGAACTTTTGCAAGCTCAGAGTATTTCCTTAATGTATTTGCGCTTTTTTTAATTTTTGCGGGTGTAATCCTTGATAAAATTGGAGTTCGCTCTACGGCACTGCTTTCAGGAGGTCTAATGGTAATAGGAGCTTCACTGAAGTATTATGCTGTCAGTCCTGCTTTTGCAGGAACCGGTCTGGATGTTTGGCTTGGTAGCTGGTGGACTTCGTTTCCTGCCTCTGCTAAACTTGCATCTTTAGGCTTTATGATTTTTGGATGTGGAGTGGAAATGGCCGGTATTACAGTATCTAAAGGTATTGTAAAATGGTTTAAGGGGAAAGAGATGGCTCTTGCAATGGGTATTGAGATGGCCATAGCAAGACTTGGGGTATTTGCAGTATTCAGGATATCTCCCAGAATTGCCGAGAGCTATTCTGAATTAAGTGCGCCTGTTCTGTTTGTTGTTATTCTTCTTCTGATTGGTTTAATCTGTTTTACTGCATATTTCTTTTTTGATAAAAGACTTGAAAAACAACTCGGCGAGAGAGGTGATGAGCCTGAGGAGCCATTTAAAATCAGTGACCTGGGAATTTTATTTACCAGTAAAACATTCCTTATAGTATCTGGACTTTGTGTACTTTACTATTCAGCAATTTTCCCTTTCCAGAAATTTGCAGCCAATATGCTGGAGTGCAGACTTGGCATATCAAATACAGAGGCTAGCGATATATTCTCATATTTTCCTCTGGGAGCTATGGTGCTGACACCACTGCTGGGAGGTTTCCTTGATACAAAGGGTAAGGGTGCTACTATGCTCATGCTGGGTGCTATTCTCATGACTGCTTGTCACCTTGTTTTTGCACTTACTCCGGATGCTCTCTTTACAAAGCCGGTTGCATACTCTGCTATTGTTCTTTTAGGTGTGAGTTTCTCTCTGGTGCCGGCTGCTCTTTGGCCTTCTGTACCAAAACTTGTTGAAAACAGATATCTTGGAAGTGCATATTCAGTAGTATTCTGGATCCAGAATATTGGACTTATGGTTTTCCCAATGTTAATTGGATGGGCACTGGCAAAAACAAATCAGGGGGTTATGAATCCACTTGAGTATGACTATACTGTACCAATGCTGATATTCTCATCTCTTGGAGTTTTTGCATTTATCCTTGCTATATGGCTTAAGGCAGAAGACAAGAAGAAAGGCTATGGTCTGGAGTTACCAAATATTGAAAAGTAGAACAAATAATAATTTCAAAAACAAACCCCAATGAATTCAGCAATTAAACTACTGAAAGATTCCAGGAGCGCAAGATGGATTGTACTGCTTGCTTTGTCAATCCCTATGTTTGCCTCCTATTTCTTTGATGATCTTTTTACTACTATCTCCCATATTTTTCAGAATCCCCAAATGCTTGACCTCGGATGGAGTATATCCGATTATGGTTTTTACGGCGGGGCATACTCTCTTTTGTGTGTATGGGGAGGCCTTGTTATATGCGGTATGCTCCTTGATAAATGGGGCGTAAGAATTACAGGCTCCCTCTTTGTGGGTCTTATGGTGATTGGCTCAATAATAGTAGTTTATGCTATTTCTGAGAGCTTTTCGCAAAGTGCTTTGGCATTATGGATGGGAAAATTCTTTTCAAAACCATCATTGGCACTCGCATATGCGGGATGTGCAATATTCGGCCTTGGAAGTGAAATTGCCGGAGTTGCAGTAACCCGTTCAATTGCAAAATGGTTTAAAGGAAAGGAGATGGCTCTTGCTATGGGATTACAGCTGGCATTGGCCAGACTCGGAACAGCTACAGCACTGATTGTTGTTCCCAGGCTTGTAAACATTAATCAAAGCTATGTTCCCTATTCAGAAACCAGCAAACCTGCTGTTGTTGGGCTTATTCTAATGTCTATTGCAATTGTACTGTGGGGATTCTTTGTCCTTATGGATAGCAAATTTGACAAACAGACAGCTGATGAGGCTAAAAGAAACAATACACAGACTGTAAAAGAGGATAAATTTAAATTCTCAGATATTTTCAAAATTCTGGGCAATAAACATTTTATTCTGGTTTCTCTACTTTGTGTATTCTTTTATGCATGTATTATATCATTCAGGAGGTTTGCCACAACCATAATAATTCCAAGATTTGAAATTGACAGTGAGATAGCATCTCTTATGGTCTCGCTAATTCCATTTTCAACTATGATTTTTACCCCGATATTCGGGTCTCTGGTTGATTCAAAGGGCAAGGCTACAAGATTTATGATTCTGGGCTCTTTCCTTGTGCTTGTTTCTCACCTTATAATTGCGTTTGCTCCGGGTAATCCGATATTCGGTTATGCAGGAATAGCAATAATGGGTGTGGCCTATGCACTTGTTCCAGCAGCAATGTGGCCATCTGTTCCAAAGATTATACCTGAGAAAAATCTGGGAACTGCCTATTCACTTATATACTGGATTCAGAATATGGGAATGTTGCTGGTGCCAATAGTTGTTGGAATAATCATTGCAAGAACAACAGAGTCTGTAGCAGATCCTGTTGAAGCAGGTGTGCGATCTGCTGTAAATGCAGAGTATTTCTTTATTCTGCTCTCAGTAATTGCAATAGCTGTATCGTTTATTCTTGGAAGGTCTTCTGATAAAAATCCTCAACTTGCGCTGGATGTGCCTAATAAGAAGAGAAAATAGATTTCCCTGCTGTTAGCAGTCGTTTAAGCTTTACATTTTAGTTCTCCTCCTCAGTAGTTCTTTTACATTGAGGAGGAGTTCTTTTAAACATGTAATGTTGCTGGATTCATATCTTCCCAAGTCACCCGCAGCCACTCAGGAACTTTTCTTCCTCGCTCACTTCGTTCGCTGTTGCGGAGGTTCCTTCGTGTCTAAAATCTGATCCTCATCCCTACCTGAATCACCCGCAGCCCCTCCGGAACTTTTCTTCCTCGCTCACTTCGTTCGCTGTGGCGGAGGTTCCTTCGTGTCTCGGTTGATTCAGGTAGGGAAATGGCAATCTTTTTACATAGTTTAATTAGCAGATCATCCGCAAAAAGTGCAAATTAGTTGTATATCTGCGTATTATAGAGGCGGTGGTTTGACAGGGATATTTGTTTATCTAACAGGTAGTTAGGTGTTTAGAAATTGGTTTTTTGAAAAGTTTTAAAGAAAACGATTTGCAATTACATGGTTTTTAAGCACATATACGAATATCCCTGTCAACACATTTCTCGTTCTGTTGCAGAGCGGAGGCGATTATATGGTACCGGGCGTGAAGTCCTGGCGGTTATCTGGCGGATACCCGCCAGCCCGGCCTGAGTTGGCCATTCGGCAATAGATTTAAACAGATGCGCGCCAGATCCTAAAGGTTGTTACTTGTAATCAGTGTGTTACAGCGGTGTGGGTATATAGTTACGTGGGAAACTTTAGGTCAAGGCCAGCGAACTACAGGTCAAGCTTTTTCTTCTCCATATTGGCGTGCTGTAGTCTGTAGCCCATCTTCTTGTCTGTGAATTTTAGAATAACTGACAGAATGATTGATATTGAACATATTGCTGTAAAAATGGTCATTGTTAAAGTATAATCATAACGGTTAACAGCGACTCCATCTTTTACAACAGTACCAATGATACTATACTCGTTAAGTACATACCCGACAAGTATCGGAACCACCATTAACCCAATGTTTTGTATATAATAGGTTAATGCGTAGGTAGTTCCCAGTTGTCTTTCAGGGATGATTTTTGCCAGAGAGGGCCACATTGCAGATGGGACCATTGAGAATGCGATTCCAAGCAAAACCATTAATATAATTGCAACCCACCACTGGTCCAGAAAAGGTAAAGTGAAAAGGAGATGAACTGTTGTGAGTAATACAGAGCCCCCTATCATAAGATCTGCACCATGGCCTACTTTGTCATAAATTCTCCCAAAAAGAGGTGTCAGAACAATTGCACCAAATGGGAGCAAGCTTGGTATAAGCCCCGATAGTTTGGGGTCTACTCCAAATTTGAATTCCATCATTCCGGCTGCATATTTCAGATATGGAAATACGGCAGAGTAAAATACCACGCACAATAAAGCTATTAACCAGAATCCCTTGTTGTTTAATATTGCTTTAACATCTTTGAAATTAAAGCTCTCTTCACTCTTAGTCTCCTGCTCTTTTATCTGTGTATCCAGTTTTTTATCGTAAATGGTAAATATTATAAAGGAGAGCAGTCCTACAACCAGCAGAGACAATCCAAAAAGGACAGATGAGCTGACATTTCCAAAATAGGATACAATCATTGGTGATACGGCAAGTGCTGCGGCTGACCCAAGCCTGGCCAGAGAAAGTTGCATCCCCATTGCAAGAGCAAGCTCTTTCCCTTTAAACCATTTTACTATAGATTTGCTTATTGTAATACCTGCAACCTCTGAACCAACTCCATAAATACCAAATCCAACTACAGCCCAGACAACTTGCATCTTATACTCACTCCCAAAAAAAGTGATTGAACTTTCCAGCAGTGATTCATTAGAGACAGCCCAGTATTTCAGAGCTATTCCACCTACCATTAATATACACGAAAGAGTTCCACTAAATCTGATCCCTTTTCTATCCAGTATTATCCCTCCAAAAATGAGCATACCAAGGAATACATTAAAAATGGAATATGATCCTGAAAACCATCCGTATTCAGATGGATTCCACTGATTGTGCCTCTCCAATATTGTCTGGAGAGGAGAGAAAACATCCGATGCAACATAGGAGGCAAACATCGTAAATGAGACCAATATAAGTACCAGCCATCTTATGGACGCTGATTCCCTAAGTTGCACAGTTTTGTTTTCCATATGTTAGTTTTGTTAATTAGAGCGTATGATTGTCTGATCTCTGTCAGGACCTACTGATATTATTTTAACAGGGACTCCTGTCTCCTTTTCAATAAATCTTACATAGTTCATGAATTCAAATGGTAGCTCGCTCTCATCTGTTATTTTGGTGAGGTCTCTCTTCCATCCTTTGAACTCTTTGTAAACCGGTTCAATTTCTGCGAATGTGTCAAATGGCACCTCGTTTGACTCTATACCGTTTACTTTATATCCTGTTGCAACCTTGACTGTTTCAAAGGTGTCCATTACATCAGACTTCATCATTATAAGCTGGTCAACGCCATTGATCATTATAGCGTATTTGAGTGCTACAAGATCCAGCCATCCGGTTCTGCGGGGGCGGCCTGTTGTTGCTCCAAATTCAAAGCCCAGTTTGCGAAGTTCCTCTCCGGTTTCATCATTAAGTTCAGTTGGAAATGGTCCGCTTCCTACTCTTGTGCAGTATGCCTTGAAAATTCCTGAAACCACACCTATTTTGGATGGAGATATGCCGAGTCCTGTACAGGCTCCTGCACAAGTGGTTGTGGATGATGTTACAAAAGGATATGATCCAAAATCTACATCAAGAAGTGACCCCTGCGCCCCCTCTGCCAGAACCCTTTTATTTTCAGAGAGAAGCCCGTTAATAAGATACTCTCCGTCAACAAGATTAAAACTCTTTAGATACTCTACTGCCTCAAGCCACTCAGCCTCTCTTTCGTTAATGTCGTATTCGTAGTCAAACTGCTTTAAGAAAGATATATGCTTATTTTTAAGAGCATTGAACCGTTCAAGGAAATTGTCGGCAAGGATATCACCAACCCTTAGTCCATTCCTGCCGGTTTTATCCATATATGTAGGGCCGATCCCTTTTAGTGTGGAGCCGATTTTTGACGCCCCCTTGGAGGCCTCTGATGCTGCGTCAATTATTCTGTGAGAGGGGAGAATAAGGTGAGCCTTCTTTGAAATAGCTATTCTCTCTTTAGCCGGTACTCCGCTCTCTTCAATCTCTTCACACTCGGCTTTGAAAATAATGGGGTCAATAACTACGCCATTCCCTATAATATTTAGTGTTCCTTTGCGGAAAACTCCGGAAGGAATGGTGTGGAGGACAAATTTTTTGTCCTCAAAATGGAGGGAGTGTCCTGCGTTTGGTCCACCCTGAAATCTGGCCACAACCGGATAGCCCTTGGCCAGAACATCTACAATCTTTCCTTTCCCCTCGTCGCCCCACTGAAGGCCTAGAACAACATCAACTTTCATAAAGTTTTAATTTATTAAAATGGTAGATCCCCATCGTCCTGGGGTATAATTTCCTGTATATTAGGCTGACTCTGCTGGTTTGCATTATCATCCTGTCTTCTTCCCAGAATCTGGATTGAATCTGCGACAATCTCAACACTGTATCTTGCTTGCCCGTTTTTATCCTCCCAGTTTCTTGAACGAAGTCTCCCCTCAATATAGAGCTGGGACCCCTTTTTTACAAACTTTTCTGCTCTCTCCGCAAGAGACCTCCAGCATACAATATTATGCCATTCAGTCAGCTCCTGTAGCTCTCCGTTCTTGTCTTTGTATCTCTCAGTTGTTGCAAGTGAAAACCGTGCAAGAAGAGAGCCTCCCTCAAGATGGCGCACCTCAGGATCTTTACCGGCATTGCCGATAAGCATTACTTTATTCAATGCCATAATTTGTGATTAAACTCTTTTGCAAAGATAGCAAAATTTACCATTCAGATGCCAAGATTTCCATAGCATGGATATTCGGCTCCTCTCCTGTAAAAATTCTAAATGAAGGTATAGCCTGATGAAGCAACCAGCTGATTCCGCTGATATATTCTCCTCCGTCTCTTATAACTGATCTTTTGAGTGTAGGGTTATTGTATCTTGCTTCCAGTACAACTTTGCCTCTGAAGTTGAATGAAGAGAGTTTTAAATGCCTGACAGGGATTGCATCAACAATAATATGAGATTTTTTTGCAAACTCTTTTACGGAGTCCATCCTGCAATATCCAATTCTTTCAGCAAATGCAAAGGGCTCTCCTGTGAACTCATCCCTTGTTGATATTATAACATCAACACCCATATCTTTAAGGGCTACTGCAGCAGCTCTCCCGGCTCCTCCACATCCAAGAATAACTGCTCTCATTCCCTCTGATACATAATCTTTAAGGGAATCTTTTACTCCACAGTAATCTGTATTGAATCCGTAAATCTTTCCACTCTTGAAATATAGAAGGTTTGAGGCCCACGCTCTCTTTGAAGATCCATCCAGAGCATTTGCAAGACCAGCTGCAGTATCTTTAAATGGCGTTGTTACATTGATGGCTGTAAAACCGTTTGAAATGGCGTACTCTATTCCCTCTTTTGCGGATTTAAAATCCAGCAGTTCGTATGAGTGTTCTCCCAGCGGATAACCTGCCTTAAATAATTGCGGACTTTTACTGTGCGAAATTGACTCGCCCAATAGACCAAATTTCATCTCTCTCCTCCCTCTGTTTTTTATTTAAAATTTCTTTGTCTAAGTGCTTCATAACACAGGATTGCGGTAGAGACAGATACATTCAGAGAGTCAAGCTCTCCTCTCATTGGAATTTTAATCCTCTGATCTGCCCTCTCTCTCCAGAACTCCTTAAGCCCTTCTGCCTCTGTGCCCATTACAATTGCCAAAGGGGTAGTCATATCTGTGAGGTGATACCACTCAGAGGCCTGTAACTCGGCTGTGAAAATACGAATTTTATTCAATGTCAGCCACTCATACGCCTCTTTTGATGAGCAGGCTACCACCTGGTTGGTGAAAACTCCGCCTAAGCTTGATCTTATAGTGTTGGGGTTGAAAATGTCAGTCAATGGATCACAAACTATTACGGCATCTGCTTTTGCTGCATCTGCTGTTCTTAGTACTGCTCCCAGGTTACCCGGTTTCTCTACAGATTCAAGAACTATAATGAGAGGGTTCTCAGAGAGCTGTATCCTATCCAGTTTTAAATCATGTTGTCTTACAGTTGCAATGACTCCCTCAGTTCCTCCTCTGTATGCTACCTTTTCATAGAGTTGTGAAGTTATCTCAATGACTCTTACAGCCTGAAGGGATTTTACAAATTCTTCACTAACCATATCCCTTACCCATAAAAGGGTCTCAATTTGATATCCGGCTTTACAGGCCGCTAGAGACTCTCTTCTGCCCTCAACAATAAATAGTCCGTATTTTCTCCTCTCAGAAGATTTAGTTCCAAGAGATACAAACTCTTTAATTCTCTGGTTTTGCAGAGATGTTATAGGTTGGTCATTCATCCTTTGTTTGTTGCTTTTCCGGCCTCATTTGAGGGAAGAACAGCACATCCTGAATGGATGTTGAGTTGGTCATAAACATAGTTAACCGGTCTATACCAATACCCATTCCTGATGTTGGAGGCATTCCGTACTCGAGTGCTCTCACAAAATCCATATCTATGAACATGGCTTCGTCGTCTCCCTTGTCTTTAAGCTTTACCTGATCCTTAAACCTTTCAAGCTGATCAATAGGGTCATTTAGTTCGCTGTATGCGTTTGCGAGCTCCTTCCCGTTTACAAAGAGTTCAAACCGCTCAGTAAGCGCAGGATTTGACCTGTGTCTCTTTGTCAGGGGAGATGTCTCAACCGGATAGTCAGTTATAAAAGTTGGCTGAATGAGATGCTCTTCGCAATACTCCCCAAATATTGCATCAATAAGTTTTCCAACTCCCATGCTTTTGGAAACAGGAACATTAAGTTTTTCACAAACAGTGCGCAGTTCGTTTTCATCCATTCCGGACACATCAACTCCTGCATACTCCTTTATGGCGTCTAACATAGGAAGCCTGCGAAAAGGAGCTTTGAATTCTATCTCTTTTCCCCAAAGGGTGACATTAGTTTTATTATGCAGAGTAAGGGCAACTCTCTCTATCATCTTCTCCACGAATTCCATCATCCAGAAGTAGTCTTTGTAGGCTACATATATCTCAAGAACAGTGAACTCCGGATTATGGGTACGGTCCATACCCTCATTTCTGAAATCTTTTGCAAATTCATAAACGCCGGTATAACCTCCAACGATAAGTTTCTTAAGATATAGTTCGTTTGCAATTCTCAGATATAGAGGAATGTCAAGAGCATTGTGGTGTGTGATAAAGGGTCTGGCTGCAGCACCTCCCGGTATAGGCTGAAGAATTGGTGTCTCAACCTCCATATAACCATGCTCATTGAAGAAGCTTCTCATTGTATTCATAATCTGAGTACGCTTCATAAAAGTCTCCCTTACCTGAGGGTTTACTATGAGGTCTACATATCTCATTCTGTATCTGAGCTCGGGATCAGAGAATTCATCGTATTTCTGACCATCTTTCTCCTTAACAATAGGGAGCACTCTTAAGGATTTACTCAGTACCGCAAGCTCTTTTGCGTGGATTGAGAGTTCTCCGGCCTGTGTAATAAATGCATATCCCTTTATACCTACAATATCACCAATGTCCAGCAGTTTTTTGAAGACTGTATTGTACATTGTCTTATCTTCATCCGGGCATATCTCATCTCTCTTTAAATAGACCTGAATCCTTCCCTTCTCATCCTGAATCTCCATAAAAGCGGCAGCTCCCATTATTCTTCTGGTCATTATTCTGCCTGCTATTGATATATCCTTTAGGTTTCCCTCTTCAGGGTTATACTGCTCCTTTATCTGGCTTGTTGTAATATTTACTTCGTAAGCGGCAGCGGGGTAGGGGTCGATGCCCAATTCCCTCATCGCCTTCAGCGAATCCCTTCTGATTATTTCCTGTTCGCTGAGTTCTGTGTAATCCATACAATTGAAGATTTTGGTAAAGTGCAAAAGTAGCTTTTTTTATCTAGTTTTTGAAATATAATAGCTATCTTTGTCAAGATATGGCACTGGATAAGCAATGGATAGTAAAGGAGCCGGGGAATCCGGCACTGGTTCGAAAACTCGCGGAAGATCTGGGAGTAGATGAAGCGCTGGCTAATTTGCTGGTTCAGAGAAATATAAAGACTTTTGCAGAGGCGAAGTCTTTTTTTCGCCCCAGTCTTGAGGAGCTTCACGATCCCTTCTTGATGAAGGACATGGATCTGGCAGTTGAAAGACTGGATATAGCTCTTAATAAAAACGAAAAAATTCTGATTTACGGGGACTACGATGTAGATGGAACAACAGCTGTTGCTTTGGTTTTTTCATTTCTCAGAAATCTTCATAAAAATCTCGGGTATTATATACCAGACAGATACAATGAGGGCTATGGTGTCTCTTACAAAGGGATTGACTGGGCTCATGAAAATGGTTATACCCTTATAATTGCACTGGATTGTGGAATCAAAGCTATTGAGAAGGTAGCGTACGCTCAGACATTGGGGATTGATTTTATAGTGTGTGACCATCACCTTCCGGACGAAAGGCTCCCGAATGCATCGGCAGTTCTGGATCCTAAAAGGTCTGATTGCTCATATCCTTTTGATGATCTATCGGGGTGCGGAGTGGGATTCAAGTTTATGCAGGCATTTGCAAAGGTAAGGAATATCGATTTTTCTGAATTGATTCCCCTGATGGACCTGCTTGTTGTGAGTATTGCCTCAGACCTTGTTCTTATGACAGGTGAGAACAGGATACTTGCTCATTTTGGTCTTAAACAGCTTAACGAAAGTCCAAGAAAAGGGCTGCTCTCTATTATAAAGCTTTCCGGTCTTGAGAAGCATATGATTACAATTGACGATATTGTATTCAAAATTGGTCCCAGAATCAATGCAGCCGGTAGAATGGAGTCAGGCAAGACAGCGGTTGACCTTCTGATAAGCAGGAATGATGACGAGGCGAGGAATATTGGTGATACTATAAATACTCATAATAATGACAGAAAGAGTATCGACAGGGAGATAACTCAGGCTGCGATAGAGATGGCTGCATCTGCAGCTGATTACCATGAGAGAAAGTCGACAGTACTTTACAATCCTTTATGGCACAAAGGTGTCCTGGGTATTGTGGCATCCCGTTTGGTTGAAACATACTATCGGCCTACAATAGTATTGACTGAATCGAATGGTTTTATAACAGGATCTGCCAGGAGTATTCCCGGTTTTGACCTTTATGAGGCTATTGAGAGTTGTTCTGATCTTCTTGAGAACTTTGGAGGGCATATGTATGCCGCCGGATTGACACTTAGAGAGAGTAACTTTGAGGAGTTTTGCACAAGATTTGAAACTTTTGTAAGAAATAAAATCACTAAAGAGCTTCTTACTCCAATAGTTAATATTGACACTTATCTTGAATTCAAACAGATCACACCTAAGTTTTTCAGAATTCTTAAACAATTTCAGCCGTTTGGCCCGGGGAATATGTCGCCGGTCTTTATCACCGAGAATGTTTATGATAACGGAAATGGCAGAAAAGTGGGATCTGATTCAGGTCACCTGAAACTCGAATTGATTCAGGAGAATGAGCCTCACAGACATATCTCAGCTATTGCCTTTAACAGGGCGGAGCACTTTGAGCACCTTAAATCCGGTAATCCTGTTGATATTTGCTATTCAATAGCTGAAAATTACTACAGAGGGATTGCCAATATACAGCTGAGGGTAAGGGATATAAGACTCAGGGAGGAGATTATATAGAACTCATAATCTCAGACAGAATTTCCCGGATATTTGTATTATCAACACTGATTGTAAGGTCGGCAGCGCTTTCGTATCCTGTTTTTCTCTGATCAAAAAGTTGTGCAATATGTAATCTGAGTTCAGAATCTGACTTCTCTTTCACAAGGGGTCTTGTCTTCTTAGCCTTGACAAGTCTTTCAGTTATTGTCTCCAATGATGCTTTCAGATAAATGCAGAATGTCCTTCTTTTAATAAGGTCTCTGTTTTTCTGAGATAAAAGGGCACCTCCACCAAGGGATAATACAAAAACTTTATCACAACATCCGTTTATTAGCTTTTCAAGATACTCCTCTTCAAGTTTTCTGAATTCTTGTTCTCCACGAGTGGAAAAGATTTCATCAATAGTTGCTCCCTCTCCCTCCTCAATTGCCAGGTCAAGATCTTTGTGCCTGCAGTAGAGATACAAAGCCAGTCTTGAGGCAATTGTGCTTTTGCCTACACCCATAAAACCTGTAAGAGTGATTATCATATTATTTTAGAACAGAGTGGGTGAATCGTTCTCAGATTCATTTCTTGTCTCCTCCTGGATATTCTCAATATTTTCAATCTCCTCTTCCTTTTGAATTGGCTCTGTAAATTTTACTGATTCAACTTCAAAAGCAGTAACTCTTTTCCCTTTTGCCCTGATGCTTTTTCCGGCGATAAAGGAGTCTACATCAATTGTTTCACTTCCTCTTTTTGCGTGCCTGCCGCCAAATACAATCTCTGCCTGAGGATATCTGTCATCACATATATCCAGAAGATAGCTTCCCGGGCTTTCAGAGATAAATGAAGTCACAATATTGTCATTGGGTTCAAATGGAAACCTTTTTATGTAAAAAGCAGATTGCTCTCCATCAAAGTATATTGCAGTGTAGATTTTTTCAATATCAAGTTTCTCAACAACTTTCAAATCCCCCTGATATCTGTTGCTTAAATCAAAGTTGGTAGTGTAGTACTCTCCATTTTTACATATCGCAAGTATCCGGTCACCTGGAAGATACTCTCCCAGATACTTGCCTCTTGAGTCAGTGTTAAGTCTGTTTATATCAGTATCAAACCATATTGATACTCCTCCAAACTGGGAGACCCCTTTAGATTTAAGCTGGATTTTATGAACAGGATTTTTACTGAATACATTACCTTTTGAGCCTCTGTTTTTAATGGCGAGGGTTGAAAAGTCATATTCAATAATCAGCTTTTTGAGTTTTGGCCTTGGTTTGAGGAATACTTTAAGGATTTCTGCCTCTCCGTTGGGGTTAGCAGTAAACCATAAAATCTGTGACCCATCTTTGCCTTGTGTAAGATCGTACTCTTTATCCCTGGTAATACTGGTTACTGAGAATCTCTTTACAAAATACTCTCCGCTCTTGCCGTGACGGTAAACTGCGTTATAAATTGTTCTTTCGTCGTTCTTTTTAAAGACACCTACATGGATAATTCCCTTTCCCACAAATGCCTTATCCTGTATCTTTGTTACAATATATTTCCCATTTGACAGGAAGACAATGATATCATCAATATCTGAGCACTCGCTTACAAAATCGGCATTCTCGTCCCTGCGAAGGTCCATTCCCACAAAACCCTCCTCTTTGTTTGCATACAATTTTGCATTAACTGCAACAACTTTAGTTGCTTCAATTGTTTCAAAGTTTGTGATTGTGGTTTTCCGGGGGAACCTATCTCCGTATTTTTTCTTTAATTGCTGGTAATATTTGATTGTATGATTGTTGAGGTGCTCCAGATTGTATTTGACTTCCGACATCTCCTCTTCCATCTTTCTGATGGCTTCGTCAAGTGTTTTTATGTCAAATACTGAAATTTTACGGACCGGTTTTTCAACCAGTTTAAGAACATCCTCTTTTGTAACAGGTTTCCTGAGTATATGCTGATATTTAAGAAGTTCGGACTCAATATTGTCCAATTGCTCTTTCCAGGTTTGTGTTTTCTTCTCAAGCTCTTTGTAAATCTGATTCTCAAAGAACAACTTCTCAAGTGAAGTGTAATGCCATGAGTCCTCTAGTTCAGAAAGTCTGATTTCAAGTTCTCTTTTAAGAAGGTTTTTTGTGTATTCTGCGTTATGTTTAAGGATTTCATCAACTCCAAGAAAGCAGGGGTGATTATCTTTTATAACACAGGAATTTGGTGAAACAGATGTTTCGCAATCTGTAAATGCGTATAGCGCATCAATGGTTTTATCAGGAGAGACTTCATTAGGAAGATGAACAAGAATCTCAGCACCAGATGAGGTATTGTCATCTACTTTGCGGACCTTGATTTTCCCTTTGTCATTTGCCTTAAGGATAGACTCAATTAGTTTTCCGGTTGTTTGTCCAAATGGAATCTCTGTAATGGCAAGAGTCTTTTTATCCAGTTTGGATATTTTTGCTCTTACTTTTATTACTCCGCCTCTGAGGCCCTGATTATATTTTGTACAATCTGCAAGTCCTCCTGTTGGAAAGTCCGGCAGAATAGTAAACTCTTTGTTGTTAAGATATGCTATACAGCTGTCAATAAGCTCGTTAATGTTATGAGGGAGGATTTTTGAGGCTAGGCCAACAGCAATTCCCTCCACCCCCTGTGCCAGGAGTAGTGGAAATTTAACCGGTAAATTAACAGGTTCCTGGTTTCTTCCATCATATGATGACATCCACTCAGTGGTTTTATTATTAAAAACCACTTCGTTGGCAAATTTACTGAGTCTTGCCTCTATATATCTTGGAGCTGCCGCACTATCACCAGTAAGAGTGTTACCCCAGTTACCCTGACAATCTACAAGAAGATCTTTCTGACCAAGCTGAACCAATGCATCACCAATCGAGGCGTCTCCGTGAGGGTGAAATTGCATCGTGTGGCCTATGATATTTGCAACTTTATTGTACCTTCCGTCATCCATCCTTTTCATTGAGTGGAGTATTCTTCTTTGTACAGGTTTCAAACCATCATTAATATGAGGAACAGCCCTTTCAAGAATAACATAAGAGGCATAATCGAGGAACCAGTCTTTGTACATACCTGTTAGTTTGTACTTTTTGTCTCCCTCGTTTATGAGTTTGTCATATTTACTATTCTCTGATTGTTCGGAAAGGTCGTCTGATTCCTCCTGAAGTTCGGGTTCGTAGTCAAGGTCGGGGATACTCATTCTGGTAATTGGGTTTTTCTAATCTTGTATGTAACCAAACTGTTTAAGCTTTCTCTTGTCTTCTCTCCAGTCCGGGTTTACCTTTACAAATATCTGCAAAAAAACCTTTTTTTCAAAAAAGGATTCCATATCCTTTCGTGCTAAAGTGCCCACTTTTTTAATTGCCGATCCTCCCTTTCCAATGATAATCCCTTTTTGAGAATCTCTCATTACATTTATCACAGCCTCAATTGAATAGAGTTCCGGCCCCTCTGTAAAGGTATCAATTGTTACCTCTGTTGAGTATGGAATCTCTTTATCATATGTAAGAAGAATTTTTTCTCTTATAATTTCTGAAGCAAAGAATCTGAGATTTCTGTCTGTGAATAGATCTTTATCGTACCATGCAGGACTCTCGGGAACAAGTTCAAGTATTCTGTTTAAAAGAGGTGACACATTGAATTTCTCCTGTGCTGAGACCGGGAAAATCTCAGCTCTTGGAACTAACTCCCTCCACTTTTCATAAAGGGTTTCAAGCTCTGCCTGATTGGAGAGGTCTATCTTGTTTATTACCAGAATGACAGGTGAGGAGACTCTATTTAGCTTCTCTATATATTCCTCATTTTTAGTACTTTTCTCTACCACATCGGTAACATAGAGGATAACATCTGCATCTCCTATTGCGGTCTCAACAAAGTTCATCATACTCTCCTGCAGCTTATAGCTGGGCCTGAGTATGCCAGGGGTATCCGAGAAGACTAGCTGATAATCCTCCCCGTTTACAATACCCATAATTCTGTGTCTTGTTGTCTGAGCTTTTGCAGTAACTATTGAAAGCTTCTCTCCAACTAGGGCATTCATAAGAGTAGATTTGCCAACATTTGGGTTACCAATAATGTTGACAAATCCAGACTTGTGAATTTTTAAAGAGTCGTTATTCATAAGAGCCCATTTTGAGCATTGAGACTTCGTTTTCTGTTAAAAAACGCCATTGCCCCCTGCGCAGATTCTTTTTTGTAAGTCCTGCGAAGTATACTCTGTCAAGCCTTTTGACTTTATATCCAAGATGTTCAAATATTCTTCTTACAACTCTGTTTCTGCCTGAATGAATCTCAAGCCCTACCTGGCTATTATCTTCATCAACATATGACAGTGAGTCTGCGTGAATCTCTCCGTCCTCAAGTTCCAGTCCCTCTAGTATTTGATCGAAATGGGGCTTGGAAAGGTTTTTGTCAAGAACAACATGGTAGATCTTTTTCCTGTTGTACGAAGGGTGTGTCAGTTTGTCTGCCATCTCTCCGTCATTTGTAAGAAGAAGGACTCCGGTTGTCTGCTTGTCAAGTCTTCCTACCGGGTATACCCTTTGAGGACATTTTCCTGCAACCAACTCCATAACAGTCTTCTCTGCGTTTGGATCAGAGAGAGTTGTTACAAAATCTTTTGGCTTGTTCATTACGATGTAAACTTTCTCCTCTCCCTTTAGCCTTTCGCCATTGAACCTGATGTCATCTGCAGGATTAACGCGTACTCCTAGCTGATTAATAATAACTCCATTTACCGTAACAAGTCCTGCTGTTATATACTCATCGGCCTCTCTTCTTGAGCAGATGCCTGAATTTGCAATGAATTTGTTAAGTCTTACCAATCCATCCTCTCTCTTTTTAGTAGCAGGTTTCTTTTTGATTATTCTGGTAGGTTTATCAAATGATGGTCTGCCGTAAGATGGTCTGTCGTAAGATGATCTTTCATAAGATGGTCTGTCACCGGAGGTCCTTCTTGATGATGGCCTTCCAAATGATGGTCTCTCTTCTGATGATTTGCTGTAAGAAGGCCTGCCTGAGGAGGGCCTTCCGGATGATGACCTTCCAAATGAAGGCCTGTCGCTCGATGGTCTGCCATAAGATGGCTTTCCGTAAGACGGCCTGTCAGAAGACGGTGTTTCAGATTTTCTGTAAGGTCTTGCATCACTGCGACCTCTTGATGGTGACCCTGCGGACCTCCCGGCTCCCGCTTCTGATGGGCCTCTTCTGCCTGGAGCTCCCGCTCCGGCACTCTTTTTTAGTTCAAATTTTCTCATTGATATAGAATTCGGGTGCAAATTTATGTTATTAAGATAGATTTTCCTACTTTTACAAACTTATTCAGCAACTTCCTGTAATTATGAACGGCCTAAAGGCGCTCCTGGCGCGAAAATTTGGAATTAATCCTCTGATGAGGGAGAACCTTATTGTATCTCTTCGTTCAATAAAGAGTACTCGCCTTCGTTCATCTCTTACAATACTCATAATAGCGATTGGCATTACCTCATTGGTAGGAATTCTGACCGCTACAGATTCTCTTAAAGCTCTTATGACTGAGAACTTTGGGAAAATGGGTGCAAACTCTTTTTCAGTCAGATCTGCTTTTTCTGAGGTTGATAATGCCGGGAGAAGACCCAGAGTGTTAAACAGCCGAAATATTTCTTATGCTCAGGCGAGGAGTTTTGCAGAGAACTACAAGATTCCTTCAATTATTTCTATATCTGCTACAGCTGTTGGAAACGCAACAATTAAATACGCTTCCAATAAAACAAATCCTAATATCAGAGTTACTGCAACGGATGAACATAACCTTGCATTTTCAGGAGCTACTATTGCAAAGGGAAGAAACTTCAGTAAACAGGATATTGAATCGGGCTCTTTTACCTGCCTTATTGGCTCCGGAGTTGAAACAGCTCTTTTTAAGGGTGTAAACCCTGTTGGGAAAATAATAAGTGTTGGTGCTGCAAGGTATGAGGTCATAGGAACAATAGCTAATCAGGGAAGCTCTTTTGGAGGAGGACCCGATAACCAGGTGTGGATCCCTGTCTCTAATGCAAGAGGAGTGTTTTTGTCAGATAACTCTTTCTATCTGATTAATATTATTCCAAAAGAGGGGGTTAATCAGGAGAGGGCCATTGAGGCAGCAGAACAACTTTTCAGATCTATAAGGCGCCTTAGTCCACTTGATGCTTCTGATTTCAGGGTAACCAAGTCCGACGCCTTCCTTGAGGATATAATGCAAATAATGAGTTATGTTACGATAGCTGCATTTATTATAGGAATAATTACTCTTCTGGGTGCGGCAGTAGGGCTGATGAATATTATGTTAGTCTCTGTTAAAGAGAGAACCAGAGAAATTGGGACAAGAAAGGCTCTGGGAGCAAACTCAAAAACTATTAAACAGCAGTTTCTTTTTGAATCTGTTGTTATTGGTCAGATAGGGGGATTAATGGGCATTCTGCTTGGGATTTTAATTGGCAATCTGACTGCTCTAATTATGAAAAGCCCTTTTGTAATGCCTTGGATCTGGATGTTTATGGGTGTTATGGTCTGTCTAATTGTTAGTGTACTCTCCGGTTATTTGCCGGCGGTAAGGGCATCCAAACTTGATCCTATTGAGGCTCTCAGATACGAGTAGCCTATTTTAATCTGAAAATATATGTAATTGTTCCCTCCTGGACAGCAGGAGCAGATGAACTTAAGTTGAACTTAGCCTTTAGAGCAGCTCTTTTTGATGCCTCCCAAAGTGTCCTGTTCTGAACCGTTGTGCCGGGAGCTCCCGGAGATGCATCAATAACTGTCCCGTATTGGTCCACCATAATTTTAACAACTACTTTCCCAGCTGCGTTTACTGAATAATCCGGTTCAGGAAGGTTCCCCATAAGACTCCTTCCGGCCAGTCTGGCAGATGGCTCCCCTTCTGTTGATCCAATCTTAGTATTACCCTGGGCATGCCCAGCAGAAAGGCTCTCACTTATCTGTTTTGATACTTGAGGATCCTCAGAATTTTGATTCTGGGCGCTTGGGAACAGAGCTCTTCTGTCAATTGGTTTTGGCTTAGGGGGCTCATAATGTTCCACATCCCCGGTCTCTCCGGATGATGCCTCGGCACCAGTATTTGCTCTGCTCCCTTTAATTGCTGATTCCGAACGCTGAACTAATTTCACCTCCTGCTCAGGATTTGGATTTTCAACTCTGGGCTCATGCCCACTCTTTACCTGAATGGGCCTTGGTGGCTCCATCTCCAGATCAACTTCAATCCCCAGTTCTGCGGGAGGTGGGTAAATGACCTTAAACCCGGATGAGAAAAGAACTGTCATGGCTGCTATATGAACGGCCAAAGTTAGACCAGCTCCAATAACCTTGGCTCTGGCCTCCTGTGGGGTATCGTTTTTAGGCACCTTGGACATCTCTTCCTTTATAATAATTATTTCTATTCTGCAGCTGTTGCAAGAATTATTTTGTATTGATTCCTTTTTGCAATATTCATGACATTAACGACCTGTTCCATTGGAACACTTTTGTCAACATGGAGAGAAATTGTTGGATCCTCTCTGTCCATCAGCTCCTGCTGAATCATAGCCTCAATGTCGTTAAATGCCACAGGAGTGTTTTTACCGTTTAAATGGTAGGAAAATGTATTTGATGGTAAATAGTGTTTTATTGATATACTAACCATGGGCTTTGCAGAGACCTGGTTAGTGCTTTTTGGCAGTAACAGTTTGAGAGCATTGGGATTAACAAGGGTAGATGTAACAAGGAAGAATACAAGCAGCAAAAAGACAATGTCTGTCATTGATGACATACTGAATGTAGAATCTACTTTAGAACGACGCTTAATTGACATTTTATTTACTATTTGCCTGCAGGTTCATGCAGGAGATCCATAAATTCAATGGTATTGCTCTCCATTTTATAAACAATATTGTCGATTCTGGCGACAAGATAATTGTATCCAAAATACGCAATAATACCAACAATAAGACCGGCAACAGTAGTTACCATTGCTGTGTAAATACCTCCTGAAAGAAGGGTGATGTCCACATTGCTACCTGCTTGTGACATATTATAAAAAGCCTGGATCATACCAATAACAGTTCCAAGGAATCCAATCATTGGAGCGCCTCCGGCAATTGTTGCAAGCATTGGAAGACCCTTCTCGAGTCTGGCAACCTCAACATTGCCCATATTCTCAACAGCAGTTTGAATATCATTCAGCGGCCTGCCTATTCTTTCTATTCCCTTCTCAATAAGTCTGGCAATAGGTGTCTCCTGAGACTGACATAGGTTTATAGCTGCTTTGATCTTACCTTCATGAATATAGTCGTGAATATTTCTCATGAAATTTTCATCTATCTGAGATGCTTTTCTGATTGCCCACCATCTCTCTCCAAAAATATAAATAGTCAGAATAGATAGTATTAGCAGTGGAATCATTATCCATCCACCTTTCAGAGCCATTTCAATAAGTGAAAATGATAGCTCCTCTTTAACCGGAAGAACTGCTTGAACTGCAACTTCTGCGGCATCTTGTGCCATTGCTGCCAAAACTGGAAAGGTCATATTTTAGTTATTTTATAATGTAGTTCACAAAAATACAACAATTGGGCCATTTATAATGGCCCAATTGCAAAAAAACTATTTGCTTTCTGAGATCATTGATTTTGCCTTATCAGAGAGATTGATAATTGGCTTAACAGATGCCTCTTCAGATTCAGTTATTATCTCTTTTACCTTTAGCCTCTCTGCAAGAAGTCTGTAATAGCCCACCATATCCTCTTTCAAAGAAAAATCTGGGTTGAAATTTCTAAAAGCCCTCTTTGGAGCAGGGATAATACTCGCAAGAAAAATGGACTCGTTAATATTTAGCTGGTGAGGCTCTTTATTAAACCAAAAGAGAGATGCTTCTCTAACTCCGTAAATTCCCGGCCCCCACTCAATAATATTCAGATAGACTTCAAACATCCTCTCTTTAGAGACCAGCCTGTTATTTTCTATAAGCCATACAATAAGAATCTCTTCAAATTTTCTCGCTAATGTTTTATGACGGTTAAGATAAACATTCTTTACGAGCTGCATTGTGATTGAACTTCCTCCTCTGGCAAATCTTCCTTTTTTTAAATTTTCTGTTATTGCACCTCTTATCCCTTCAGGAACAAAACCATTGTGATAAAAGAATCCACCATCCTCTGACTGGAGCACAGCCATTTGAAGATATGGCGATATCCTTCCAAGTGGTGTGAAATTGGGATTTGATTCCCCAACAGTAAAACTTCTTACGGGTTGCCCCTTTTCGTAAACTGTATGCAAAAAATCACCGGTCATTAGCCTAAGGTCTGCCCTCCCCATCTTTCTGATCATAAAATCTCTTTTATTAAGGCTCGATTCCAGTTTTAGACTGTCAACATTATTAAAATCAACTAGAAGAAGAAATCTGTAATCCATATAACCTGAAGTTTCAATGTTTTCCAGATTTAGAAATAACCCTTTTGGAAGAGATGAAAATAGCTCGTCAGCATTTAGGTTCTCTTTTATAAGTGATGCCGTTAATATCCAGTTTTCTCTCTTTTCTGCTCTCACGAAGGGAGAAAATGAGAGAGCATTAATGGTTATTACTGATGAGGAATCCAATTCAGCATAATTGGCTCCTATATTTACATTATAATCAATAATTCCCTTTTTTAATACAACCTCTTCCGGAGAGATATCCGGATGAAAGAGAGATATTGATGATGCCGATGCGTTCCCTGAAAAAATTATTTTCTCATTTTCTCGCAGCGTTGATTTTATGTTCAGGGCGAGTGTATCAAATAAAAGTTTAGCCCCCCATCTGAACTCCAGAAAGGGGACTTTAAACATTGTACTCTCTTTTGGTGTGAATATTGCCGATACGCTTCTCTCTTCATCGTTCAGAGTCCCTGTTGCCCTTAAATGCTCCTTTCTCCCGTTTTCATCTGCTGTTATCAGCGAAGTATATTTGTCATTTTCAACAGTAGACTCTGTTAATCTTATATCGAGTTTATAATCATTATTAATATATGTAAGATAAACATCTTTTAAAACAGCATCTGATGGCATCAAGTCCAGAAACAGGTTATAAAGAGAAGCTGCTATTTTTGAGTAATCAATGGTTATTAAGGATCTTTTTTCATCTGATTTAATGTTCTCCTTTTTAGCAATAGAGTCAGAATTTATTTTGTAAAGAAAGTCAAAGTTAGATGTTGAGTCTCTCTTTACGAATGTAAGCCCCCCTCTCTCAATTTCCAGATATTTTAGGTCCGGTCTTAGAATGATTAGTCTCCAGGGATTGAGCCTTGCAATAATTTTGTCCGCTTTTAAGAGTGTGTCTCCCCCTTCTGGCACAACAGAGAGTCCCATAATCTTAACTCCGGATAATCCGGAGAGGCTTAAATCATCATAGTTGATTTCTATTCTGAGACGGCCTTCAATTCTTTTGATTTTTCTCTCTGCTGCAAATTCAATAATAAAACCTCTCAGGAGAATTAATAATAGTAGAGTAATAAGCAGCGCTCCGCCAAAAATGATTTTCTTGTTTTTTTTCATATAAAATAGAGAAGGTAACCGGCTAAAGCCCCTCCCAACACTATAAACGCACTGTTTAATTTTTTAAAATAAAGAAGAGAGGCCATTGAAAGAACTGCAATAATTGTGCTCTTCCAGTCCGTCAGAGCGTCCATTCCCATTTTTATACATACAGTAATAATTACAGCAACCGAGGCTGCATTTACTGCTTCAAGAAAGGCCGAGAAAATTTTTGATTTTTTGAGCCTCGGTAAAAGAGGATTAAGAAGGGCAACAAAAAGGAAAGAGGGTAGGAAGATACCTAGTGTAGCAAGGAGAGAACCGGTTATACCTCCCATTTGCCATCCAATAAATGTGGCTGTGGAGAGGACAGGGCCGGGTGTGAATTGACCGGCTGCTACGGAGTCAATAAGCACCTCTCTGGAGAGTAGGCCTGTTGCAACAAGTTCGGCATCAAGAAATGCAAAGAGGACATATCCGCTTCCGTACAGCAGAGCACCGGTCTTAAAGAATAGCAAAAAAATCTGCAATCCGGGAACTATCGAAAGAGTCTTCTCTTTGGCACTCTTTCCAAAATATAAGAGGACTCCTGCTGCGCCTGCTGCAAAAAGGGCGTAAATTTCGTTAATTCCAAAAAGGGTGGCTATTAGAACAGCTAATCCAAGGAAAATTAAAGTTATGTTTTTGAATGCTTTTTTTCCAAGAGGTATTGCAGCATTAGCTATGATTGCAATTACAGCCGGCTTAATCCCGTAAATATATTTCTCAGCATCAGGTAATGTACCATATAATTGATATAACCATGCAATTATTCCGGTTATTAAAACGGCAGGTGCGATAAAAGAAGCTCCTGCAACAAACAGCCCTTTCCATCCTCTCTGTTCATAGCCGCAATGCATAGTCATCTCTGTAGAATTGGGGCCGGGAATGAGATTGGTAGCGCCTACCAAATCAAGAAAATGTTGGTGTGACATCCACCCTCTTTTTCTTACAACCTCGTCCTCCATCATAGCAATATGTGCAGCAGGACCACCAAATGATATCGACCCCAATTTAAGGAAAAGAAGAGATATCTCCCTAAGTGTTGTCATAGTTCATTCTTTAATCTGGCTT
>RRZU011485015.1_pt1 | contig 24954 bp, 19 predicted proteins | sample 2165561 | NCBI WGS metagenome assembly RRZU01 (sample SAMN10456909, study PRJNA506462) | wastewater metagenome | isolation source: wastewater sludge | place: USA: Moscow, Idaho | reverse complement strand
ATCGGCTCAGCCCCCAAGCTGGCGGCGTTCGCCCTGGTGATGCGCGTTCTGGTGGACGGACTCGGCAACCTCCAAGGCGACTGGCAACAGATGCTGATCATCCTGTCGGTGCTGTCCATGGCCTTGGGCAATCTGGTCGCCATCGCCCAGAGCAACATCAAGCGGATGCTGGCGTATTCGACGATTTCCCACGTCGGATTCCTGCTGCTCGGCATTTTGGCGGGCACGCCGGAAGGGTATTCGGCGGCCATGTTCTACGCCATCGTTTACGTCCTGATGGCGGTCGGCGCCTTCGGCGTGGTGATCGTGTTGAGCCGGACCGGTTTCGAGGCCGAGAACATCGACGACTTCAAGGGCTTGAACGACCGCAATCCGTGGCTGGCCTTCGTGATGATGGCGGTGATGATGTCCATGGCCGGCGTTCCGTTCCTGGCCGGTTTCTACGCCAAGTGGGTGGTGCTGCAGGCGGTCGTCAAGATCGGGCTGGTTTGGCTGGCGATCGTCGGCGTGCTGTTCTCGGTGATCGGGGCTTTCTACTATCTGCGGGTGGTGAAGTGCATCTATTTCGACAAGCCCGAACAGAGCGAGCCGATCGAAATCAGCCGGGATGTCGAAATCGTGATCAGCGCCAACGGCTTGTTGCTGATCGTCCTGGGCTTGTACCCGACCGCGCTGATGGCGTGGTGCGCCGCCGCGCTGCTGAACTAGGCGCTTGTCCCAACCCTTCATCTTGGGCCTTTGGTTGGCGCTGGCTGTCGCGGCGGCCAACCTGCCTTGGCTGAGCGAGCGGTGGCTGTTCGTGATCGCCCGCCGAGATGGGCGGGCCAAGCCGTTCTGGCTGCGGCTGGTCGAGTGGGGTAGCCTTTACGGGTTGATCGTGGGCGCGGGGTTTGGCTTCGAGTACAAAACGACGGGAACCCACCACGCGCAGGACTGGGAGTTCTACGCGGTGACGCTGTGCCTGTTTGCCGTCGGCGCCCTGCCGGGGTTTGTCTACCGCTACCAGTTGCGGCGCTTGCTGGAGCAAGCGGGCCGCTGATTTTCCGTCGCGCCCGCTTGGAGGGCTCTTTGGGCGGCCGGCGCGATGCCCGTCGCCTTTTGCATTTTGCCCGCCCGTCCTCGGGGCGGAGCGGGCACTCGCCGGTTGTTGCCCCGCGTTTCCCGTTGCCAAGCGAGCCAAGCCACGGTTGCCGGCCGATTTTGCTGCACTGCAATATAAGCTCGGCTATAATGGCTCCCGCCAACAGTGCAGCGCGCGGAGCGTCCATGTCGAAACAGCATCCCATCATCGCCATCACCGGCTCCTCGGGAGCCGGGACCTCGACGGTTCGGGTGGCGGTGGAGCATATCTTTCGGCGGGACGGCATCAACGCCGCCATCGTCGAAGGCGACAGCTTTCATCGCCATGATCGGCTGGAAATGCAGCGGGAAGTCGAGCGAGCGCAGGCGGAAGGCCGCAACCTCAGCCACTTCGGTCCCGAGGGCAATCTGTTCGACCGGCTGGAAGCCTTGTTCATGGAGTACAGCGAGCAGGGCACCGGCTTGCGGCGTCACTACCTGCACAACTGGGAAGAAGCGCAGCATTTTGGCCAGCCGCCGGGCACTTTCACCCCCTGGATGCAGTTGCCGACCCAAACCGATCTGCTGTTCTACGAGGGCTTGCATGGCGGGATCGTCACCGACAGAGTCAACGTCGCCCGTTACGTGAACTTGTTGATCGGCGTGGTGCCGATCGTCAATCTGGAATGGATTCAAAAAGTGCACCGCGATACCGCCGAGCGCGGCTACAGCCCCGAGGCGGTGACCGATACCATTCTGCGGCGGATGTACGACTACACCCACTACATCGTGCCGCAATTCTCGTGTACCGACATCAATTTTCAGCGAGTCCCGACCGTGGATACCTCCAACCCGTTCACGGCGCGGGACATTCCGACCCTGGATGAAAGTTTCGTGGTGATCCGCTTCAAGGACACCCGCAAGACCCAGCCGGATTTCGTCAACTTATTGCACATGATTCACGACTCGTTCATGTCGCGCCGGAACACCATCGTGGTGCCGGGAGGCAAGATGGGGTTCGCCATGGAAATCATCTTGCAACCCCTGATCGAGCGCTTGGTCCGGCGGGAGCTATAAGCGGTCGCGGCCGGGCCGCTAACCGGAAGCCGCGCCGGTGTCGCGCCGCGCGGGCACGGTGATGACGACGATGCCGGCCAAGGTCATGGCCCCGCCCAACATCAGCTTCCAGGTCAGCGTGTCGCCCCACAGCAGCACGCCGAACGCGACCGCCAGCACCGGAGTCAGCAACAGGAGGGGCGTTGTCACGCTGACCGGATAGCGACCGAGCAGATGGTAGACGATGCCGTGGCCGACCAGGGACGCGCCCAAGGCCGAATAGACCGGCGCTGCCAGATCGAGCAGCGTCGCGGTGCGCACGGCCGCCCATTGCCCGTCCTCGACCAGCAGCGAGAGCAGCGCGAGGGAGGGCGTGGCGCACAGCGCGATCCAACCCTGGAGCGCGAAAACCCCGACCCCGCGCAAGCGGCGCATCTGGATGGTCGCCACCGCCATCGCCAGCGCGCCGGCCACGATCAAGAGCAAGGCGTCGAGGTGGTCGAACACCACCGGGTCCAGGCCGATCACCAGCACGCCGCCGAAAGCCGCCGCGATGCCCGACAAGCGCCGGCGGTCGAGCCGCTCGCCCAGCGCGACCACCGCCAGCAAGGCCGAGAACGGCACGTACAGCTGGCTGGCGATGGCGATGGAGGCGATGTCGCCGCTGGCATGAAGTCCGGCGAAGACCAGGCTGAAATGCACTACCCCCTGCACCAGGCCGATGCCCAGCACGCCGCCCATGCGACCGGGAAGCCAGCGCAGGAACGGCAGCAGCACCAGCAGCAGGACGGCAAAGCGCAGGGCGGTGAACAGGAAGGGCTGAAAGTGGGTAACGCCGGCCTTGCCGGCGATAAAGTTGAATGCCCAGGCGGTGTTGGCCAGCAGCGCCAGCAGCAGATCGCCGGGCTTCATTCCAGCCCGGCGGCGCGGTCGAGCGGCTTCAGGCGTCCTCCCGCTGCCACCAGGTCCGCAAGGCGTGCAGGAATCGGGCATCCAGCTCGGCCTCGGCCTCGGCGGGCAACGCCCCGGTCTGGCACCACTGCTCCTGCAACAGGCGCGGATCGTAGAGCGCGTCGGCCTTGGCGGTGGCGCCGGCCAGCGAAGCCGACAAGCGGGCCACCTGATACTCCATGCGCAGTTGAGCGCACGCCGGCGGCGAATCCACGCCGGCGGCGATTTCCATGCAGACGCACCAGACGCGCTTGCGGTCCAGGTTGCGCTCCAGGCTGGCCCGCAGGCTTTCGGCCTGCGCCGGGGCGACGGTCAGGGATCGAGCGGCGGCGTCGAACCGCTGTCGGATCGGCTCCAGCAGCTCGGCGGGCAGCGCCGGCAGGGTTTCCCAGGTTTCCCGCGCCCGGTCGACCGCTTCGGTGTCGGCTGGCTCGGCCGCGAGCAGCCCTTCCAGCCGCGCGCATAGCCGAGACCGCTCGTGCAAGCGCTGGAAGGTTTCCCGGCCGCTGGTCCGGCGCAAAAAACGCTCGTGGCGAGAAAATTGGCGGATGGCGGTCTCGAAACGCTGATCCAGGTTTCGCTGTTCGGCCTTGGGGATCGGGCCGATGGCGTCCCACTCGTGCTGCGCGGCCTGCAAGCGGGCGCGCGCCTGGGTCAGTTGGGGGTGGTCGATGGCGGCCAGCGTCTCGACTTCCGCGCACAGTTCCAGCCGGCGCGACAGGTTGGATTGACGCTCGCTGTCGGCGGCCTGCTGTTCGAGCTGGCGGCGCGCGAACACCGCGTCGCAGGCGGCGCGAAACTCCTTCCACAAGGCCTGCTCCTGCCGGGGGGCGGCTTGCACGGTCGGGTGCCATTCGGCCTGGGCGTGCTTGGCGGCGTCGATGGCGGCGCGCAGGTCGGGGTTCTCGACCATCGACTGGACGCGCTGGATGAGTTGCTGGCGGCGCTGTACCTCGCGGTCGCGCTCGGCGTCGAGGCGGGCGTCCAGCCGGTGCAGGATCTGCTCGAAGCGCCGGTCGAGGTTTTTCCGATCCGCCCGGTTGACCGGTCCGAGCTTGTACCATTGCTCCCGAGCGCGGCGGCGCAGCCGGTCGGCCTCGCGCCAGTCCACCCGCTGCCAGTCGGTGGCGGTTTCGAACTGCTCCAATTGGTCGCAGAGCGCCAGCTTGCTTTCCAGATTGTGCTGGCGCTCGCGGTTCTGGGCCTCGAAAAAAGCTTGGCAAGGGGCGTAGGCGCGCTCGCAGGCGTCGTTGAAGCGCTGCCACAGGGCCTTGGGCGCGGCGCCTTCGCCGTGGTCCAGGTTTTTCCAGGCTTCGCGGGCTTGCTGGATGCGCCGGGCGATTTCGGGCGGATCGTCCTCCAGGCCGATCAGGCTTTCGGCGGCGACGCACAGCTGTTCGCGGGCCTGGTGGGCGCCCCAGCGCCGCCAGCCGCGCAATTCGCCGATCCGGCCGGCGCAATGTTGCAGGCGCTCCTCGATGGCCGCCATTTGCGCGCGGGTCAGCCCGATGTTTTGCTTGAGCCGCTGGCGGGATCGCTCCTGCAGGTGCGTGGCCTGCTGCAGCTCGCCCGCCTCGAGCGCGGTTTCGAGCTGACCGACCAGGTCTTGGAGTTCCTGCCATTCCTGATCCCGTTGCTGGATTTGGCGTTGCAGGCGCGCGCGCAGCTTGTCGAACAAGCTGTCGAGCCGGTTTTGCAGGTCGCTCGCCAAGTCGCGGGATTCGGGCCGCTCCAGGCCGTCCCAGCGCTGCCGCAAGCGCTTCAAATCGATCTCGCGCACCTCGCTGGGTTGCTCCAGCAGAGTTGCCGCTTCGCGCAAGACCTCGCGCAAGTGTTCGGCGCGAAGGTGGTTGCGGTGCAGGGCGCGCTCTTGCTCGCGAATCTCTTGGCCCAGTTGCTGGAACCGCGCATCCAGCCGTCGGCTGTCGGCATCGTGGGCCGGACCGAGCCGGTTCCAGGCGGCCGGCGCGTCGCGGGTGGCGTATTGGATCGCGGCGGACAGCTCGGCGCTGGGTTGAAGCTCCCGGCCCAGCCGCTCCAGCAGAGTTTCCAGCGAGGCGACCAGCTCCAGCCGCTGGGCTCGGCGGCCGGCGCTGGCCTGCCGTTCGGCCAGGAACCGGGCGCGCGCCTGGGCGTAGCGGTCGCGCAGCTCGGCGGCCGCGTCGGCTTCCCGTTCCCGCCACTCCTGTTCCAGCTTGGGAAACCGGCCGGCGTGAGGACCGCTTTCGCCATCCCAGGACAGGTGTTCCATTTCGGCGCACAATCGCTCCAGATGGGCGGCGCACGTCCGGGCGGCGTCCAGGGCGTCCAGCCGCTCCTTGGCGCCACGGTAGAGCCGCTTGTCGCGGTTGCGGCTCTGGTGGACGATCCGGGCGAGCAACTCGGGATCGCGCACCCGCTCCAGCGCGGCCAGCCGCAGCTCCTGGTGCGGGTTCCGCAGCGCGATCTCGGCCAGCGCCGCTTCCGGGCCGATCCGCTCCAGGGCGGCCAGCCGGAGTTCCGGTTCGGCGGCGTGCTGGAGCAGGAACTCCACCAAGCCGGGATCCGCGTCCTGGCCCAGCCGTTCGAGCCGCTCGGCCAGCGGTGGGCCGTCCCCGACCGCGCCGGCCAGCAAGGCGCGCAGGCGATCCCGGGCGGCGGCGCGCACGCTGTCGTCGGCATCGGCGCCGGCGATGCCCTGCAAGAGATCGAGATCGACCAGCCGTTCCAGCGCGGCCCGGCGGACGGTCGGGTCGAGGTCCTGCCGGGCGAGCTCGCGCAGCGTCGGGTCGGCTTTATCCAGTTCCCGCAGGGCGCGCTGGCGGGTCGCGGGATCGGTGTGTTGCCACTTGGGCTTGAGGAAGCGGCTCAGGATCATGGGGGCAGTCGGGTTTCGGGTGAAGTTCGATCCGGCGAATCGCGGCGGTTTGGCCGAATCGAGAAACTGCCGGCTACTTTAGCATAACCGCGAGCCCCGGGCGGGCGGTTCGGGCGCGCGCGGGAGATTTTGGCAAGACCGGACGGGGAGTTAGGGTGTTTGCACTAGCCCCGCTTGCTACAGTTTAGACGGGTTATTCATCGGAACACGGGCGAGAGCCAAAAGGAGCGCGACATGAGCGACAAAACCGAACGCAACATTTCCGAAGCCGTGACCGATCAAGTCAAGGCGGCGGTGGGCAAGGCGCAGGACGAAGCCGGCAAACTGGTGGATTCGCTGGTCAAGGAGGGCGGAAAAATCCGGGATCAAACCCTGAAACTGGCCGAAGAGGCGGCTGGCGAGGTCCGGGAACGAGCGGATGAAGCGAGGGGCGTGGTCGAGAGCGTCAAGGCCCGGGCCGCCGATACGCTGGACAATTTGGAGCAGTTGTTCGAGGAGCGCGTGGCGCGCGCCCTGAAGCGGTTGGGGGTGCCGACCCGCGACGATTTGCAAGGCATCGCCAAGCGGTTGCAGGATCTCAACGGCCTGCTCCAAACCTTGACCGCCGAGCGGCCCGCCCGCAGCGAACCCGCCCGAGGGGAGGAGCGGGACGATCTGAAATTGCTCAACGGGATCGGGCCGGTCCTGGAAGGCAAGCTGAACGCGGCCGGGATTCACAGCTATCGGCAGCTCGCCGCGCTGACCGATGCCGATATCGACCGCCTGGAGTCGGAAGCGATCAACCTCAGCGGCCGGGTTCGCCGGGAAGACTGGATCGGTCAAGCCAAGGCGCTGTGCTTGCAGAAGTACGGCGAGCCGCTGTAGCCGAGACCCCGCGCTGCGACGGGGAAGCGGAAGCCGTCACGGGCCGCCGAGCCGGACGGCCCTGCCCGCGCGGGTTTTGATCAGGCGTTCAGATCGGGAATCAGCTTGCTTTCCAGATGCGCGATGAGATCCTTGAGCATCAGCTTGCGCTTTTTCAGCCGTTTCAGTTCGAGTTCGTCCACCAAAGGATCTTTGGCGAGGCGGGTGATCACATCGTCCAGGTCGCGGTGCTCGACGCGCAGTTCGACGAGCCGATGTCTGTAGTGTTCGATGTCGCTGGTCTCCATGGTGGGATTCTCCGAGGCAGGGCGGTTAATCGGTCCGGGCGCGGCAAACCGGAACCGGGCGGGTTCTGGCGCGGGCGCGAAGCGTGATCGTCATCGGGGAGTCTAGCCCCCTGGCTGGCGTCCGGCAAGATGCGGAATCTGGCGCGACCGGGCCGGATTTCGGCTAAAGTTCCCCGCCGCGAACAGGGTTCCCGAGGTGAAGGCGATGATGGTGGCGATCAGAAAACAGCAGTTCAATTTCAACAAGCTTCAAAAGCGGCTGCGACGGAACGTGGGCCGCGCGATCCAGGATTTCAACATGATCGAGGACGGCGACCGGGTGATGGTCTGCCTGTCCGGCGGCAAGGATTCCTTCGTCATGCTGGATATCCTGCGCAATCTGCGAGCGCGGGCGCCGGTGCGGTTCGAGCTGGTCGCGGTCAATCTCGACCAGAATCAGCCGGTCTTTCCCGAACGCGTGCTGCCGGACTATCTGCGGAGCATCGGCGTTCCCTTTCACATCATCGAGCAGGACACCTACAGCGTCGTCAAGCGGGTCATTCCGGAGGGTAAAACCACCTGCGGGCTGTGCTCCCGGCTGCGGCGGGGGGTGCTGTACACTTTCGCCGCCGGGCGCGGCATGACCAAGATCGCGCTGGGCCATCACCGCGACGACCTCGTGGAAACCCTGTTTCTCAATCTGTTCCACGGCGGCAAGCTCAAGGCGATGCCGCCCAAGCTGCTCAGCGACGATGGCCGCCATGTGGTGATCCGGCCGCTGGCCTATTGCAAGGAAAGCGATCTCGCCGCTTACGCCGAGGCCCGCCAGTTCCCGATCATCCCCTGCAACTTGTGCGGGTCGCAGGAAAACCTGCAACGGCAGGCGATCAAAATGATGCTGCGGCAATGGGAGCGGCAGTTTCCGGGACGGGTGGAAAACATCTTCGCCGCGCTCCAGAACGTGGCGCCGTCCCATCTGGCCGATACCGCGCTGTTCGATTTCGCCGGGCTGGGCGCGCGCGACGGCGGCCGGGCGCCGGATTGGCTGGTCGGCGGGCCGGATGATGCGGAGGATTTGGGCGGGGATGGGTGAAACGAACCTCTGAGAGGGCGGGAGGGGAGATTCTGCTCGCCCCTCCGCCGCAGACGCGAATTTGCGTCCGATCGACCCGACTGCTCCAGTCTGGCGCTCAGAGCTTCGTGTTGGTCTTGACGTCCCAGCCGGCCTTGCCGGCGGACTTCAGCACGCCCTTCTCGTCCTGGGTGAAGTATTCCTGCTGGACGGAGGTGAAGTTGAGCGACAGGCTCTCGACCGGCAGGTCCTCGCCGGCGCCGCCGGTCTGGTAGCTGCTGACCAGCACGTCCTTGAAGGTGAACTCCAGGAACTTCTTCTGCCCGCCGTCCTTGCCGGTGGGCTTGCGCATCACCAGGATGGCCTCCGGGTAGTGGTGGCCCGAGGCGCAGGACAGCAGCAGTTGGGGCGAGGCCGCGCAGAAGTGCATGGTGAAGCTGAAGTCGTTCAGGCTCACCTTGCTGGCGCCCAAGCCGGTGCCGTGGCCGGCGGTGCCCAGCTGGTGGGCGCCCCAGGACCAGCTCAGCACCTCGATCCAGTTCGGGTATTCCTTGTCCTTGCACTCGCCGTTCACTTCGCCTTTCTTACCGATCTGCAAAAAAGCATCAGCCATGGTCGTATCCTCGCAACAATTGGGTTCGCTCGCTATTGATGGGCCACGCCCATCGTTCCGATCAACGGTGCCTTCGACGCCGCCTGGCGCGAAAGACTCAGAAGTCCGTCGTCGATGTTAAGGTCTGCACTTCCCGTGCCAAAGTTTATGTTGCTGTTTTTATTAATTTTCATTATTTAAAATTGGTTCGATCAGCAATTTGAACGGGCCAGTTTTGCCAGTCCATTCTGGCCCGTTCGGACCCGCTCTCCCCGCCGGCCGGTCAGCCCTTGACCGAAGGCAGCTTGGACACCAGCCGCAGCGATACCGTGAGCCCCTCCAACTGGTAATGCGGCCGCAAATAGAACTTGGAGGTGTAGTAACCCGGATTGCCCTCCACTTCCTCCACCACCACCTCGGCGGCGGCCAAGGGCTTCTTCGCCTTGGTTTCGTCGCTGGAAATGGCCGGGTTGCCGTCCACGTAATTGTAAATCCACTCTTGCAGCCAGCGCTCCAAAGTGTCCCGTTCCTTGAACGAGCCGATCTTGTCCCGCACCATGCACTTCAGGTAGTGGGCGAACCGGCAGACCGCGAACAGATAGGGCAACCGGGCCGACAGATTAGCGTTGGCGGTCGCATCCGGGTCGTCGTATTCGGCCGGCTTCTGCAAGGACTGCGCGCCGATGAAGGCGGCGAAATCGGTGTTCTTCTTGTGGATCAGCGGCATGAAGCCGTTCTTGGCCAACTCCGCCTCGCGCCGGTCGGCGATCGCGATCTCGGTCGGGCACTTGGCGTCCACCCCGCCGTCGTCGGTCGGGAAGACGTGGGTCGGCAAGCCTTCCACCGCGCCGCCGGACTCGATGCCCCGGATCTTGGTGCACCAGCCGTACATCTTGTAAGCCCGGGTGATGTTGGTCGCCATCGCGTAAGCCGAATTGGCCCAACAGTAGCGGCTGTGGTCGCCGCCTTCCACGTCCTCCTCGAAATCGAACTCCTCGACCGGATCGGTCTTCGCGCCGTAGGGCGTCCGCGCCAGAAAGCGCGGCATGGCCAAGCCGATGTAGCGCGAGTCCTCGGATTCGCGCAACCCGCGCCAGCCGCCGTACTCCGGGGTTTGGAAAATCTTGGTCAGATCGCGCGGGTTGCTCAGCTCCTGCCAAGATTCCATCTGCATCACGGTGGGGGACGCGCCGGCGATGAACGGGGTGTGGGCGGCGGCGGAGATTTGCGACATGCTCCGCAACAGCTCCACATCGGGCGGGCTGTGGTCGAAATGGTAGTCGCCGACCAGGCAGCCGAAGGGTTCGCCGCCGAACTGGCCGTATTCCTCCTCGTAGACCTTCTTGAACAGCGGGCTCTGATCCCAGACCACTCCCTTGAATTTCTTCAAGGTTTTTCCCAACTCGCTCTTGGAGATGTTCATCACCCGGATCTTCAGCATCTCGTCGGTTTCGGTGTTGAAGATCAGATAGTGCAGGCCGCGCCAAGCGCCTTCGAGCTGCTGGAAATCGGGGTGATGCAGGATCAGATTGACCTGCTCGCTCAGCTTCCGGTCGATTTCGGCGATCATCGACTCGATCGACTTGAGCACGTCCGCCGAAATCAGGGTGGTGTGTTGCAGGGCTTGTTCGGCCAGGGTGCGGACGGCGTGCTCGACCGCCTCCTTGGCCTGATCGGATTTGGGTTTGAACTCGCGTTGCAGCAGCGAGGAAAAATCGCTGACTTCCAAAGCTTCGGCTTGGGCGCCAGGCTGGGCTTGGGCGCTCGGATCGGTTTCGGCCATGGCTCATCACTCCTCGGCGGTGGGCGCGGCGCTGTCCTGGGGCTTGGGGGCGGCCGCCAGGGATTGCAGCAGGGTCGGGTCGTTCAGCACCTTGGCGATCAAGTCCTCGGCGCCGGTCTTGCCGTCCATGTAGGTCATCAGATTGGTGAGCTGCTGGCGCGCTTGCAGCAGCTTGTTCAGGGCGTCCACCTTGCGTGCCACCGCCGCCGGGGAAAAATCGTCCATGCTCTCGAACGTGATATCCAGGCTCAGCTCGCCCTCGCCGGTCAGGGTGTTGGGCACCCGGAACGCCACGCGCGGCTTCAGCGCCTTCATGCGGTTGTCGAAGTTATCCACGTCGATTTCCAGAAACTTGCGTTCCGCCACCGGCGCCAGCGGATCGGCCGGCTTGCCCGACAGATCGGCCATCACGCCCATCACGAACGGGATCTGCACCTTTTTCTGCGAGCCGTACACCTCGACGTCATACTCGATCTGGACGCGCGGCGCTCGGTTGCGAGCGATAAATTTCTGACTGCTCATCGCCATCGGAATGTCACCTCTCAAAATTCAATTCACCAGACATCGTTCCAGAAACCGGTCCGATCGGGTTTCAATCGCCGGTTTCCTCGTTCTGCAAGCCGAAAATCAGGCTCGCCTGCTCGGCCCCGCCAGGCGCGAGATCGTTCAGGATCGCCATGAAGTCCTTGGTCACCAATTTTTTGGTACGTTTCAGCAAAAAGGGGACCGGACTGGAAGGCTCGTAGCGTTCAAAGTACTCACCTATCTTATCTAGCATACGAATCGCGTCTTCGCGACTACCGATTTCGCCCACCACCAACCGTTGGCCGGCGGTGGCGGCGCCGGTCGAAGCTCCCTCTTCCCCGGTCGCATCCCCTCCTCCCTCGTCGGCAAGGCCAACTCCACGCTTATGCAATTGTTCGGCCAATACCTGGCGAATCTCTTTCAGCACCCCGCTCAAAGCGCTCATATCGGGGGCTTGGGTGACGCCGACCCGATCGGTCAGCGCGGCTTCGATCCGCGCGGCCAGTTCGATGGCCGCGGACACCGCCCCGGCGCTGGCTTGCAGCTCTTCCAGATCGGCGTCCTGGAACGCGCCGTCGATCTTGGCCTGGGTCGGCAATTCCGCTTCGTCGGCGGTGGCGACCGGCGTCAGGGCTCCGCTGGCGATCTGGACATCGCGCAAGCTGAATCGCCCCAGAGCGCGCGAGCTGACCAGCGGGGTTTCCCGCAATCCGCGCAGGGTGGCTTCCTGGTCGCACAGGGCCACGATGGTGTTGACTCGCAGGGTGGGATCGTTGTCGTCGTCGGGATCGAGCAACGGGTAGACGCCATCCCAGTAGCGCTCCAGCAAACCCTGCACCACGCTCAGGCCATCGACGAAACCGGGGAGCCCGTCGGTGTGCAACAAGGAGCGGGTCAGGGTGATCGCGACCCGCAAATCCCGGGTGCGCTGGCACAGCGCCAGCGCAATTTTCTTGACACCGCGCCAGTCGGGTGGTTCGGCCGAAATGATGGTGTCGCCGTACTGGCGTTCCGGCGCTCCCTGGGACAGGGTTTCCAGTTCGGCGAATTCGGGGTCGTATTCGAGATCCTCGCCACACGGCGCGTCGGCCGCGATCTCTCCCAACAGTGCCTCGATATCGATCACGCTCATCGGTGTTGCGCCTCGTCCGCTCGTAAGGCTTCAAGTATAGCCCTGCTTGGCGCGATTACCCGGTCGGTATAGACTGAATCATCATGATCGATCATCATCGACTCCGATAGAATTCCGCCCGGGCGGTTTCCCCCAACCCCCCTGCCAACGGAACGCGCCTCATGCCCCTGAAATTGACCATCACCAGCTATCAGCGGCTCTCTCCCGGCCAGGAAACCAGCAAAACCCTCGACCGCGGGACGATCGGCATCGGTCGCGCCGCGCAAAACGACTGGGTCTTGCAAGACCCGGAGCGCATCCTGTCGAAACAGCATTGCACCGTGCTTTACCGGGATGGCGGCTATTTTCTGACCGACCTCAGCGTGAACGGTACGTTCCTCAACGATTCCGAGCAGCGCATCCCCCGGGATCAAACGGTCCAGCTCAAGGACGGCGACCATTTCGTGCTGGGCGAATACGAAATCGCGGTCACCGTTCAGACCGAGGCCGCCGATTTGCTGGAAGACGGGCTGGAAGGGCCGATGACCGACATCGTACCGATGTCCGGCGGCGATTTGTTCGGCGCCGAATCCCCCCGCGACGGCTCGCGGAAGAGCCCCGGCCCGGACCTCTCCCTGGATATCGCCAAACCGCTCTTCGACGACATTCTCTCGGCCGGCCGCAGCGACTCGGGCCCGAAACCGGGAACGAGGTCCGCCGGCATGGCCACCGCCCCGTCCCCGGATTTGTCTGCGCCGGAACGGATCAGCTTCGAGCTGCCGTCGCTGATTCCCGGCGCCGCGCCCCCCAAACCCAGCCCGGCGCCACCATCCGGGCCGGGCGAGGAACCGCCGGCCGAAAGCCCGATCTCCGTCGTCCCCGCCCGACCCAAACCCGGACTTCCCGCCCAGCCCCCTCCGTCCGATTTTGAATCCCGGACGCCAGCGTCTCCACCATCGCCCCCGCCGGAACCGGCGCCGGCCGGCGCCGAACAGCCGGCTTCCGATCTGATCATTCCCGACGACTGGTGGCTGCGGCCAGCCGGCCCGCCCGCCGCTCCCGCACCCGCCGCCCCGCCGGTGCTCCAGACGCCCGCGAAGGCGCCGACACCTCCGGTCGCACCGCCGCCGATGCCCCCGGAGCAACGCCCCCAGACGCCGAGCCCCGCTCCCCGACCCGCCACGCCCTCCGGGCCGGCGGAGGTCGGCGCGGATGCTCTCCTGCGGGCTTTCTTCGAAGGCGCCGGCTTGCCGCCATTGAAGCTGGCCGAGGACCAGCTTTCCGAGGTCATGGTCAACTTGGGCGCCATCCTGCGCGAAACGGTGCAGGGCCTGATGGAAGTCCTGATCGCTCGCGGCGACGTCAAGGGCGAGTTCCGGCTGGACCGGACCACCATGGGTCCGGTCGAGAACAACCCGCTCAAAACTCCGCCCGGCCGGCCGCCGCTGAGCCCGGAGGAGGTCATGGCCCTGCTGCTGGTCAAGCAAAAGGACGCCTACATGTCGCCGGTGCAGGCGGTCCGCGAGGGTTTCAACGATATCAAGGCCCACCAGCTGGCGGTCATGGCCGGCATCCAGGCGGCGCTCAACCGGCTGCTGGAACGCTTCGACCCCGGCAACCTGGCGGACCGCCTCGAACAGAGCGTGCTCGACAACCTCTGGCCCGCCAACCGCAAGGCAAAATACTGGGATCTGTTCACCGCCGAGTACCAGACCATCGCCCGGGAAGCCGAGGATGATTTCAACCGACTGTTCGGCGACGAGTTCGCCCGCGCCTACGAGCACCGGCTGCGCGGCCAATGAGATGTGGCGACCCGGCCCCGCTGCCGTCCCGCCGTTTGGATGCTAGGATGTGAGGGACGGCAACTCCTCTTTCAACGCAGCGCCGAAACGAGCGACACCCCCAATGAGCTGGTACAGCAAGATCGTGTGGTCCGAAGGGATGTTCCTGCGTCCCCAGCACTTCCAGCAACAGGATCGCTACCTGGAAGCTTTCGTCCGGCAATCCTGCGGCCATCTGCGCCCCTACGACTGGGGCGTCGCGGAGCTGGCCCTGGACCGGGAAGGGCTGGCCTTGGGCAAGGTCGCCATCACCGCCGCCAAGGGCCTGCTGCCGGACGGCACGCCGTTCAGTATCCCCGACCACGACCCGCCACCCGCCCCGCTCGACATCGACGCCGGCGTGCGCGACACCCGGGTGATGCTGGCCCTGCCCCTGCGGCGGACCGGCATGGCCGACGTGGAGCGCGGCGAGCAGACCGACACGGCCGCCCGCTACCGCGCGGTGGCCCGCGAGGTGCGCGACAACAACGTCGATACCGCCAACAACAGCGCCTTCGTCGAGATCGGCGAACCCCGGTTGCGCCTGCTGCTCGACACCAAGGATTTCAGCGAGCACACCTGCATCGGCATCGCCCGGGTGACGGAAAAGCGCCCGGACCAGAAAGTGGTGCTGGACGAACAGTATCTGCCGCCCTGCCTGGACTGCCGGGGCGTGCCGGCGCTGAACGGGTTCGTGGCCGAGCTGCTCGGCCTGTTGCACCAGCGCGGCGACGCGCTGGCCGACCGGGTGGTGGGCGGCGGCACGGCCCGCGCCGCCGCGCTGGATCTGGCCCAGTTCATGCGCCTGCAAGCGGTCAACCGCTTCGAGCCGCTGTTCGCCCATCTGGCCGTCATGCAGTGCCTGCACCCGGAAACGCTCTACCAGATCGCCTTGCAGATGGCCGGCGAAATGGCCACCTTCACCGACAAGGTCAAACGTCGTCCGCCCGCGTTCCCGGCCTACGATCACGACGATCTCCAGAGCACCTTCGCCCCCCTGATGCGGGAGCTGCGGCGCTCGCTCAGCCTGGAGGAAGTGGACGCCGCGATCCAGATTCCGCTGGAGGAACGGCAGTACGGCATCCGGGTCGGAATCATCACCGACCGGGAAAAACCGCTGCTCAGCAAGGCCAATTTCATTCTGGCGATCCGCGCCGACATGGCCGCCGATCTGCTGCGCTCCCGCTTCCCGCCCCAGCTCAAGATCGGCCCGGTCGAACTCATCGCCAAGCTGATCAACCACCACCTGCCCGGCATCGGCGTCAGCGCCCTGCCGGTGGCCCCGCGGGAAATCCCCTACCGGTCCGATTTCATCTATTTCCGGCTCGATCGCAGCAGCGAGTTCTGGAAGCAACTGCTCAACTCGGGCGGCTTCGCGTTCTTCGTCGGCGGCGAATTCCCCGGACTGGAAATGGTCTTCTGGGCCATCAAAGAGTGACCGACCGTGACCATCGACGATCCGTTTGACACTTCCGACGGCGACTCCGGCGAGCGCACCATCATTCGGCCGGTGCCCGGCGGCCGGCGTCCCGGTCAGGGCGAGCCGTCGCCGCCGCGCCCGGTCCCCGCCCCGCCCGAGGAAACGGTCGTGCCGAGCGGCGTCGGCCTCAATCCGCTGGAAGCCGCCGCCGCGCCGCTGCTGAGCCTGGTCATGCGCTTGAAGAACACTCCCTCGCACCCCGATCCCGAGCGCTTGCGCCAGCGGATGATCGAGGAGATGAAAGCCTTCACCGCCAACGCTCGCGAGGCCGGCATCGACGAGAAAACCGTGTTTCGCGCCCGCTACGTGCTGTGCACCACCCTGGACGAAGTGATCCTGAACACGCCTTGGGGCCGGGCCAGCGAGTGGAGCGAAAGCAGCCTGCTGATCACCTTTCACAACGAAGCCTGGGGCGGCGAGAAATTTTTCGAGCTGCTGGACTCGATCATTCTCGACCCGCGCAAAAACCTGCATCTGCTGGAACTGATGTATCTGTGCCTGGCCTTCGGGATTCAGGGCCGCTACAAGCTGCTGGAAAACGGTCGCGGTCGCCTGGAAGAGCAGCGGGAACGCGCCTACAACGCCATCCGCAGCGCCCGGGGGGAATTCGAGCGCGAGCTGTCCCCGCGCTGGCGCGGCATGGTCGAGCAAAGCAATCCGCTGATCCGCTACGTTCCGCTCTGGGTGGTGGCGGGCGTCGCGGCGGCCCTGCTGCTGCTCGCCTACGCCATCTTCAGTTGGCTGCTCAACAGCACCTCCGATCCGGTGCTCGCCGCGCTGGCCGACGTCCGCGGCCAAACCGTGGCGATGGTGCGACGCGGGGGGATCACCGCCGCCCCGGCCCCCGGCAAGCCCAATGCCAGCCTGGCCCAGGTCACCCAAAATTTTCGCACGTTCCTGGACCCGCAGATCCGCCAGGGCTTGGTGGCGGTGGTCGAGGAAGCCGATCAAACCACGGTCCGCATCCGGGGCGACGGCTTGTTCGATTCCGGCAAGGCCGAGGTCAAGCCGGCCTTTCAAAACCTGCTCCAGCAAATCGGGTCAGAAATCAACAAGGTGCAAGGGCGGGTGGTGGTCACCGGCCACAGCGACAACGTCCCGATTCGGACCCTGCAATTCCCCTCGAACTGGCACCTGTCCAAGGCCCGCGCCGACAGCGTGGTGCAAATCCTGGCGTCCGCCAGCAACGCGCCGGGCCGTTTCATCAGCGAGGGCCGCGCCGACACCCAGCCGGTCGCCCCCAACGACTCGCCGCAGAATCGGGCGCTCAACCGGCGCGTGGACATCATTCTGCTGGCCCGCGTCAATTAGGTCGGCCCCATGAAGAAGATCCTGAATTTTTTCAAGAATCCCTGGCTGATCGGCATCACCGGCTTCCTGGCCGTCGTCGCCCTGATCTGGTATCTGGGGCCGCTGATCGCCGTGGCCGGCTCCTCGCCGCTGGCCTCCGATTTCGGCCGCATCGCGACCATCGTGATTTTTGGCGGATCCATAGGGATCTACAGGCTGCTCTACTACATCCAAACCCTGCGCAGCAACCGCGACATGCTGGCGGATTTGGCCGGCCAGATCGGCGGGCGGGCCGGGCAGGCGGGCGGGGCGGGCCAAGAAGCGGGCGGGGGCGCCGACCAGGAAGCCCGCGAGCAGCAAAAGAAGAAAAAGGAGCAAGAAGCCGCCTCGGCCGAGGAGATTTCGACGCTGAAGCAAGGGCTCGACGAAGCGCTGTCGGTGCTCAAGAAGACCCGGCTGGGCGCCAAGAGGGGGCGCGGCCAATACCTTTACCAGTTGCCCTGGTACATCATCATCGGCCCCCCCGGTTCCGGCAAGACCACCGCCCTGATCAATTCCGGCCTGCGGTTTCCGCTGGGTGCCGGCAAGGTGCGCGGCGTGGGCGGCACCCGCAACTGCGACTGGTGGTTCACCGACGAAGCCGTCCTGCTCGACACCGCCGGCCGCTACACCACCCAGGACAGCCACGAAGAGGTGGACCGGGCGGCGTGGCGCGGTTTTCTGGATCTGCTCAAGAAACACCGCCGCCGCCGTCCCATCAACGGCGCCTTCATCGCCATCAGCCTGGCCGACCTGATCCTGCAGCGCGAGGAGGAGCGCGAGGCGCAGGCGCTGGCGATCAAGCAGCGGGTGCAGGAATTGCACGAGCATTTCGGCATCCGCTTTCCGATCTACGTGCTGTTCACCAAGGCCGACCTGATCGCCGGCTTCGTCGAGTTCTTCAACGACCTCGGCAAAGAAGAGCGGGATCAGGTTTGGGGCGCCACCTTCCCCATGGACGACCCCGCCAACCCGGAAGGCGCGATCCAGAACTTCACCGCCGAGTTCGAAGCGCTGGAGCAGCGGCTGAACGACCGGCTGGTGGAGCGCTTGCAGAACGAGCGCGACCCGCAGCGGCGCGACCTGATTTACACCTTTCCCCAGCAGTTCGGCTCGCTGAAACCGGTCGCCGACCGCTTCCTCGCCGAAGTGTTCAAGCCCAGCCGCTTCGAAGAGCGCGTCCTGTTGCGGGGCGTCTACTTCTCCAGCGGCACCCAGGAAGGCACGCCGATCGACCGGCTGATGAGTTCGCTGGCCAACACCTTCGGCCTGCGCCGCCAGGTGCTGAGCACGTTTTCGGGCAAGGGCCGCAGCTACTTCATCACCCGCCTGCTGCGCGAGGTGATCTTTCCCGAGGCCGAACTGGCCGGCGCCAACCTGCGGGTGGAACGCTGGCGGGCCTGGATCCAGCGCGGGGCCTACGCCGCCGCCCTGCTGGTCACGGTGATCGCCGCCGCGCTGTGGCTGACCAGCTACGCCCGCAACGAGCTGTACGTGCGGGCGGTGGAAAAACAGCGGGTGGAAGTCGAAAAGCAAATTCAGGCGCTGTCCCCCGACCAGACCGATCCGGTCGCCGCCCTGCCCCTGCTCGACGCCGCCCGCGCCATCCCCGGCGGCTTCGGCGACCGCGCCGCCGGCAAACCCTGGCTGATGGGCTTCGGTCTCTATCAGGGCGACAAGCTTGGCGGCGAGGCGCTGGCGATTTACCAGCGCTTGCTCGGCCAGGCGTTTTTGCCCCGGATCATCCTGCGCATGGAAGAGCGCCTGCGCCAGAACGCCAGCAATCCCGGCTACCTGTACGACACGCTCAAGGTCTATCTGATGATGGACGACTCGGACCACTTCGACGCCAAGACCGTCAAAGCTTGGCTGGAGCAGGAGTGGCAGACCAACCTGCCCCGGAGCGTCGACCGGGAGCAGCGCGACCATCTGAACGCCCACCTGGACGCCCTGCTGGAGCAGGCTCCCCTGAAATCGCCCATCGCCCTGGACGCCACTTTGATCCAGAACACCCGCGCCCTGCTCAACCAGGTGCCCCTCGCCCAGCGGGTCTACGAGCGGATCAAGCAAAACCAGCGCGCCGCCGGCCAGCCGCCGGACATCGGCCTGACGCTGGCCGCCGGGCCGGACACGCCCCGGGTCTTCGACCGCAAGAGCGGCCAGCCGCTCAACAGCGGCGTGGCCGGCCTGTACACCTATAACGGCTACTACCAGTTTTTTTTGACCGAGAGCCCGAAACTGGTCGGTCAACTGGCCGACGAGAGTTGGATACTGGGAGCGTCGGCTCAGGTTTCGAACACCCCGGCCGACCGGCAACTGATCGCCGACAACCTTTGCCGCCTCTATCAGAGCGACTACCTGCGGCTGTGGCAAGACTTGCTCAACGATATCAAGATCAAGCAATTCGACAGCCCGGACGCGGCGCTCGAAATCTTGCAGGTGCTATCCGGCCCGGCCTCGCCCCTGCGGACGCTGTTCCAAACCGTCGTCCGCGAAACCGGGCTCGACCGGCCGCCCGCCCAACCGGACGCCGGCAAGGCGCCCGCCGACAAGTCGCTTACCGACAAAATCGCCGGCATTCTCGGCAGCGGCCCCACCGCCGGCGATCAAAGCAAGCCCTTGACCTGCGGCGTCGATCCGCGCTTGCTGGGGTTGAACGGACTGTTCGGCCGCGAAATCGGCGGCCCCGAGGGCGCCATTCCCCCGCTCGACAAAACCCTGTCCGCCCTGAACGACCTCTACGGCCACATGAACGCCATCGCCCGGGCGCGGGAATCCAGCCCCGAGGGCAGCGTCGCCCAAAACCTCAAGGACCAGTTCGGCGCCGTGGCCAACCAGCTTCAGGTGGACGCGGCCCGCAAGCCGCCGCCGTTCAACACCCTGCTCGCCAAGCTGGCGCTGGACAGCACCGACATTGTCCGCAGCCTGCGCGACCGGCTGAACGCACAATGGAAAGCGGCCCAAATCGCCGCTTTTTTTCAGGATAACTTGAACGGCCGCTATCCTCTGGTCCGCAGCTCCATTCAATGGAGCGGCGCCGGGCCAGGCGGCGGCGCGGCGGGTCCGGCCGTCCCGACCAACACCATCCAGTGGGTGGGCCAAGGTCCCGCCACCGGCGCCAGCCGCACCGTGCAAGGTCCACCGGATGCCTCGCTGGCGGCCTTCGGGCGCTTTTTCGGGCCGAACGGCCTCATCGATAGCTTCTTCAAGCAGAACCTGCGACCTTACGTGGACACTTCGCAGGGCGCTTGGCGCTGGCGCGGACCCGCCGGCCCGGAGCAGAGCATTCCTCCGGAAACCTTGCAGCTTTTTCAGCGCGCCGCCGCCGTGCGTGACGCCCTGTTCGGCGGCAACAGCCAAACGCCGGCGGTGCGCTTTCAGTTGACCCCGATCGAAGCCAGCGGCGATGTCGGCCAACTGGTGATCGGCCTAGATGGCCAGACGCTCGCCTACACCGTCGGTCAGGCCGCGCGGGTGGCCGATTTGCAGTGGACGGGGACATCCGGCCAAGCGCGGATCGAACTGTCTTCTCCGGGCGGCGGCGGTCCGGCGCAGTACAGCGAAACCGGCCCCTGGGCTTGGTTCAAGCTGCTCGATCAGGCCCAGATGCAGCCCATCGGCACCGGACAGTTCCGGGTGACGTTTCAGGTGAGCGGCCGGCAGGCCATCTACGAGCTGCGCACCCCCGGCGGCGGCAATCCGTTTCGGTTGCGGGAATTGGAAAATTTCCGCTGTCCCGAGCAGCTATAATACGGCTCCTCGGATGCTCACCCCCACCATTTGGTAGGAAACAGGCGACTGCGATGCCCGGAAATACTGCGATGCCGGAACCCTCGACACGACCCGTTGCCGGGTTTTTCGGCAAACTGCCCGGCCGGGGCGATTTCATCGGCCGCCATTTGCCGAAGTCGTTCATCGAGCCTTGGGATACCTGGCTGCAAAACGCCATCGCCGAGAGCCGCGTCCAGTTGGGGGGGATCTGGCGCGAGCGCTATTGCACCAGCCCGATCTGGCGGTTCGCGCTCGGCGCGGGGCTGTGCGGGCCGCCGCCCTACGCGGGCATCCTGATGCCCAGCGTGGATCGGGTGGGCCGCTATTACCCCCTGGTGATCGCCTTGCCCCTGCAACCGGCTTGGCCCTTGCTGGTGCTGCCGGCGACCGCCGACGCCTGGTTCCGCCAAGCCGAGCAATTGGCGTTGGCGGGACTCGATCTGGACCGCTTGGACCTGGACGACTTCAGCCGGCAAGTGGCGGCCCTCGGCGAGCCTCCGGCCCCGGAGCGTGCGGCGGCGGACAGCGCCGCGACCGGCGATGCGGCTTGGTATTGCCCGGTACCGGAAGCGACGGAAATCGCCTCGATGGCGCCGACGCTGGCCGACGATTTGTTGCGGCGCGCGTTTACCCGATTTAGCCTATGGTGGACCGAGGGATCGGAGCGGATCGCTCGCTGCCTGCTGATCTGCGACGGCTTGCCGCCGGTGTCCGGCTTCGCCGCGCTGCTGGCCGGGGATTGGCGACAATGGGGCTGGACAGAAAAACGATTCGCCGGTATCGCTCCCCCTCCGGGGATGCCGCCCGCCGCCGAGGAGAGTTCGATATGAGCGAGAAGCAAGCTTTCCAGTGGTCGTCCGCCGGCCGCAGCCATGTCGGCATGGTCCGGGCCATCAACGAGGACGCCTGCCTGGTCTTGCCCGAGGTGGGCCTGTGGACGGTCGCCGACGGCATGGGCGGGCACGAGGCCGGCGACATCGCCAGCCAAATGATCGTCGAGACCTTGCAGCGGATCGTGCCGCCAAACGACTGGGACGGTTTTCTGGGCTCGGTGCGGGACGGGTTGCGCGAGGTGAACCGGCGTTTGCGCGAGGAGTCGGCCCAGCGTTACCAGCACCGCACCATCGGCAGCACGGTGGCGGTGCTGCTGATTCACGGCACCCGATGCGCCTGCCTGTGGGTGGGAGACAGCCGCATCTACCGGATGCGCGACGGCCAACTCCAGCAGTTGACCCGCGACCACAGCCACGTCCAGGAGCTGGTCGATCAGGGCCTGATCTCGTCGGAGGACGCCCATCGCCATCCCTTGGCCAACGTGATCACCCGCGCCGTCGGCTCGGCGGAAGATCTGCCGATCGACGAGGCGGTGTATCCGCTGCAAGCGGGCGACATGTTTCTGCTGTGCAGCGACGGCCTCAACAAGACCGTGAGCGACGAGGAAATCGCCCGCCTGCTGGCCCACAGCAACCAGAACTGCCAAGAAGCGGTCAAGGCTTTCATCCATCTGGCCCTGATGCGCGACGCCAGCGACAACGTCACCACCGTGGTGGTGCACGTCGGGGAAGCGGGAGGGAATTTCGGCGCCGAGCCGGGCGCCGAAACGCTGGACAACCCGATTCCGCCGGACTGGTACTTGCAGTGACCGGCGCCGGCCGGCCGCAGCGCGCGGGAACCCTCAGCCGCGCGCCCGCCGGTACAGCGGCTGCGGCTGGTCGGCGGCCGGCTGATAGCTTTCGGTGAACTCGTCGAACGCGGCCAGCGCGTCCGCCAAGTCGCGATCCGCCCGCAGCTCGAAGGCGTCGAAGCCGCAGCGCGCCATGAACAGTAGCTGGTCGCGCAGCACGTCCCCCACCGCCCGGATTTCGCCGCGATAGCCGTGGCGCTCCCGCAGCAGCCGGGCCTGCGAATAGGCGCGGCCGTCGGCGAACTTGGGAAACTCCAGGGCCACGACCGCCAGCAGCGGCAAATCCTCCGCGAGATCGGCCACGTCGGCGGTGTTCGGCACGCGGACGCCGACCGGATCGCCCCGCTCCAGCAGCGCCTGCCGCTCGCGCCGCCAGCGGGCCAGCGAGACGATGACCGGTCCGGCCGCCAGCTCGGCGTCGTCGGCGAGGTGCTGCCAGCGGTCCTCGACGATCCGGCGCCGCTCAATAACCGACCGCATAGCGTTTCTCCTCCTGCTTGGCTTCGTTGCTGCCCGGCGCGTAAGCTCGTAACCGGAACGGTTCGAGGCCGATGCGCCGGAAGGTGTCGAGGAAGCGCTCGCCGTCCTCGCGCCGCTCCACGTACACGTTCAGAATGCGCTCCAGGGTGTTGGCGACTTCGGTCTTGGGCACCGATGGACCCAGAATGTCGCCCAGCGCGACATCGTTCTCGGAACAACCGCCCAGCGAAATCTGGTACCACTCCTCGCCCTTCTTGTCCACGCCGAGAATGCCGATGTGGCCGACGTGATGGTGGCCGCAGGCGTTCATGCAACCGGACATGTTCAGCCGCAGCTCGCCCAGGTCGTAGAGGTAGTCGAGCCGGTCGAATTTCTCGTTGATTTGCGCGGCGATGGATATCGAGCTAGCGTTGGCCAAGCTGCAAAAATCCAGGCCGGGGCAGCAGATCATGTCCGCCAGCGTGCCGATGACCGGCGCGGCCAGCTTCTGGGCCTTGAGCGCGCGCCACAGCGGGTAAAGATCGGCCTGGCGCACGTCGGCCAGCAACAGGTTCTGGTGATGGGTGGACCTGATCTGACCGAAGCTGTAGCGGTCGGCGAGGTCGGCCACCGCGTCCATCTGGTCGGCGGTGATATCGCCCGGCGGCGTGCCCGGTTCCTTCAGCGCCACGAACACGTTGCGGTAACCCGCCACCTTGTGCTCGGCGACGTTGTGGCGCACCCAAGTCGCGAACGCCTTATCGCTTTTGCGCCACTGCTCGAAGCTCAGATCGGCGGCGGCATCCGCTTCGTGGGGCGGCGGCGCGAAAAAGCGGCGGACCCGCTCGACTTCGGCCGGGTCCAGCACCAGACCGGAATCCTTGATCCGCGCCCATTCCGCTTCGACCTGATCGCGGAACGCCGCCGCCCCGAGCGCCTTGACCAAGATCTTGATCCGGGCCTTGTAGATGTTGTCGCGCCGCCCGTGCTGGTTGTAGACCCGCAAAATGGCTTCCAGATACGACAGCAGATCGCGCCGGGGCAGAAACTCGCGAATGACTTGGCCGATGATCGGGGTGCGGCCCAGCCCGCCGCCGACCAGCACCCGGAAACCGATGTCGCCCCGCTCGTCCCGCAGCAGGTTCAGGCCGATATCGTGAACCTGGGCCGCCGCGCGGTCGTGCGCGGCGCCGGTCACGGCGATCTTGAACTTGCGGGGCAGATAGGAAAACTCCGGGTGGAAGGTGGACCACTGGCGGATGATCTCGCAGTAGATGCGCGGGTCCTCGATCTCATCTTTGGCGACGCCGGCCAGATGGTCGGCGGTGACGTTGCGGATGCAGTTGCCGCTGGTCTGGATGGCGTGCATCTCCACCTGGGCCAGCTCGGCGAGGATGTCCGGCGTCTCCTCCAGCTTCGGCCAGTTGTACTGGATGTTCTGGCGGGTGGTGAAATGGCCGAAACCCCGGTCGTAGCGGCGGGCGATGCGGGCCAGCGCGCGCAGTTGTCGCGACGACAGCAGGCCGTAGGGAATGGCGACCCGCAGCATCGGCGCGTGGCGCTGGAGGTACAGACCGTTCATCAGCCGCAGCGGCCGAAACTCGTCGTCGCTCAGCTCGCCGGCCAGATAGCGCCGCACCTGACCCCGGAACTGGGCGACCCGCTCGTCCACCAGGGTTTGATCGTATTGGTCGTACTGATACATCGTGGCTGGCCCCCACCTGGAAGTCCGGTTGTTCCGCCTCGGCCAAATCGGGCGCGATCACGGTTGAGTCAGCGACATTATCATTGCCTCTATATGCGAATAAAGTATTTTTTAACCATAAATTTATGCTCAATATTTATAAATCGCGCTCATCGGAACCCGAACTCGAACAAACCGCGCGGGCGGACACTGATTTGTCGCCAACATGAATTAAGCTTTTCCTCATCTCTTACCGCAGGGGGAACATCGGACCGTGGACAGCTTCGCTCAAAAACGCATCGGCGTTCTGACCAGCGGCGGCGACGCCCAAGGCATGAACGCGGCGGTGCGGGCGGTGATACGCACCGCCCTGCACTTCGGCGCTGGCGTGTATGCCATCTACGAGGGTTATCAGGGGATGGTGGACGGCGGCGACCGCATCCGGTCGGTGGGGTGGGACGATGTCGGCAGCATCCTGCATCGCGGCGGCACCGTGATCGGCACCGCGCGCTGTCCGGCGTTTCGCGAGCGGGAAGGCCGCCTGCGCGCCGCCCGCAACCTGATCCAGCACGGCATCGACCGGCTGGTGGT
>RRZU012087361.1_pt1 | contig 24965 bp, 19 predicted proteins | sample 2165561 | NCBI WGS metagenome assembly RRZU01 (sample SAMN10456909, study PRJNA506462) | wastewater metagenome | isolation source: wastewater sludge | place: USA: Moscow, Idaho | reverse complement strand
GCTGGACAGTTCCTTCTTGGCCTGTTCGGCGGCTTCCTTGAGCCGCTGCAGTGCGATCTTGTCCTTGCTCAGGTCAACGCCGTACTTGTTCTTGACTTCGCCGACGAGCCAATCAATAATCTTCTGATCCCAATCGTCGCCGCCGAGGTGGTTGTCGCCGTTCGTGGCCTGCACCTGAATGGTGGAGAAGCCGTCGTCGTCCTTGCCGATTTCCAGCAGGGAGACATCGAAGGTGCCGCCGCCGAGGTCGAAGACCAGGATGCGTTCATCTTCCTTGCCCTTTTCGAGGCCGTAGGCCAGTGCCGCGGCTGTCGGCTCGTTGATGATACGCAGCACGTTGAGGCCTGCGATCTTGCCGGCGTCCTTGGTGGCCTGACGCTGGGCGTCGTTGAAGTACGCCGGGCAGGTGATGACAGCGTCGGTGACGGGCTCACCGAGCTTCTGCTCGGCGTCCCTCTTGAGCTTCATCAGAATCTACGCGGAAATCTCCTGCGGGGTCCACTTCTTGCCGTCGATCTCAACCGTCCAGTCCGTACCCATATGGCGCTTGACGGAGCTCATGGTGCGATCGACATTGGTGACGGCCTGTCGCTTGGCGACTTCGCCAACCAGGATCTCACCTGACTTGCTGAAGGCGACCACCGACGGGGTGGTGCGAGCACCTTCCGCATTCTCGATAACGGTGGGCTCACCGCCTTCCAGCGTTGCGATGCAGGAGTTTGTCGTACCCAAATCGATACCAACTGCGCGTCCCATATGTTCTCCTTTATTGGTTGTTCTGTTATCTACGTCTTCGCTCAAGGAGTGCGGTCCGAAAACCGCACTTTGGAGGTCTCCAAAACTTGAGCCTATATCACTCAACTTTGGATGGTCAACTTTTATTCCCGCTCGTCACGAAATTTTTTTCGGCTCCGCCGAAACGTCGAGATAAAAGACGCAAACGCCGCCGACACGCCGAAACAGACACACCCCGGGGAGGCCTCCGTTCCGCCGCCACGACAGACAGCAAACGCCGGCCGCCCGCGAAACCGCGGACCAGCCGGCGTTCCGCGCCCCGAAGGACGCCACACACTTGGAATTTTCGAAGTAAGAATGAGAAAGGCTCCGCCTGAGTCTCAAGCGCAGCCTCCAGAGTCTCCGGTCTGTTTCGAGCCTGCCACACCGACCGAACCCGACCCGCCAGGGCCAGTCCGGCCAATCAGCCGACCCGAATGCCCCCGGCGCCGCGGCTGCAAGCGTACAGCGCCGGAGAACATGCGGAACCCCTGCTTCAGTTATCGCGGCATTCACCGGAGCCCTTTGGCGGCGCCACCACTGACACCGCCAAGGAGCTTACTTCCGGGCGAACAGTCCACGGCGCCATGCGGCAAGCAGGCCGCCCGCCACCGCAAGGGCGAGGGCGACCATGACCGTACCGAGGATGCGGGTACCGGTCGTACCGAGGGCAACCCACCAGGGCGCCGCCCAGGCCGGCCTGCTTCGCGTTGTCAGCGGCCTTGTCACCGGTCTTCGGCGCGATCACGACGTTGCTCGCGCCGTTGCCGGTGAGGCCGAACTCGGTCGCGATCTTCGTGCCCGACTGCTTGCCAGTGGCGGTCAGCGTGTAAGTCGAGGCGCTCGGGTCGAAGCCCTTGACACCGTTGAAATCGATGGTCGTGGTTGTGCCGGTGTCGACTCGCACGCCGGAGACCGGAGTGTCGTCGTTCGAAGCGGCGAGCACGGTGCCGGTTTCCGTGTCCTGCAGCTGATAGCCGAGCACCGCGTCACCGTCGAAGCCGGTGACCTGCGCCACGCCGTCCTTGACGGACACCTTGGCGCCCGAGGACAGCGCGTTGATTTCCTCGGTCGAGCTGGCCAACCCGAGCGTCTTGGCGCTGGTGGCGTCGGCCTGACCGATCTTGTCGATACCCTCGAGCGTGCCGCCGGGGTCATACAGATAGTCACGGGCAACGGTGATTTCGGAGTCGCCCATGCCATCGCCGATGAACAGGATTACGTTCTTCGCCTTGCCGGTCGCCGTCGTATTGGCGATGCGCTGCGCACCACCGTGGCTGCTCAGCGTCGCAAGGCTCGGGGTGCCCGCCGCGAGCGCGCCGGGGGCCAGGGCCACGCAGACGGCGCCGGCCATCAGGGCCGAGACACCCGCCATGATCTTTGATCGAATTGGTTGCTTCACTTCTATTCCTTTCCTCGACGGAAACCGGCAGGCTCCTGTTCGTTCGCCTACGAACCATGTGGTTGTTGATCCGGTTTTCGTTCCGGTTGCACGCTATGCCGGCAAAGCATCGGGCAACGTTCGCACAGTCGAAGGGCATCCCAACCCTTGGTGAATTCTCAGAGAATTCGTGCTTTCTCGCGATTTTTGAAAGATGGTGACGCAACCATCGGCGCCGAAAGCTGACAACGTTTGCAAATATTATGAAACAGCAGTACAATAGCGAGACGGAATCAGCGTTGAATCTTGATGGCACGAGCATGAAGCAAAGGGGCAGGAATGGCAAAAGCTGGCATTCGAGATGTCGCCAAAGTGGCGGGAGTATCCATCTCAACGGTTTCGCGCGCCTTCACGCGCCCAGAGCTGGTATCGGAGAGAACCCGACGGAAAGTGCTCAGTGCCGCGGACAAGCTGGACTTCAACATCTCCCGCTCCGCCACCGCTCTGAAAACCGGTCAGGCATACCGTGTCGCGCTCCTGATGAACGAGGAGATCACCAGCTGGTTCAACACCGAAGTCTTCGCCGGAATCAACGACATCCTTCACGATGCCGGATATGACATCTCCCTGTTCCAGCACATCGACACAGCCGAGAACCGCAAGGAGTTCTTCACCACTCTGCCGGTCCGGCGCAACGTCGACGCCGTATTCGTCAACTCGTTCTCCATCGACCCTTACGAGGTCGAACAGCTCAAACGCATCCACGTCCCGATCATCGGCATCAACACGCCGTCCACCTCGAATTTCGACGCCTCCGTCAGCATCAATGACGAAGAGGGCATGTTCATGGCTGCCCAGCATCTGATCAATCTCGGGCACCGTCACATCGTGTACACGTGCTCGGAACCTGCCGAAGGCATCACATCAAGCATCGACGACCGCGGGCGCGGATTCATACGCGCGTGCAAGGCCGCCGAACACAATCACGACTTGCAATGGCAGGTATTGTCCGTCCCCCGCGGCCGTGAGTTCGCCGATTCCGCGCTCACGGCGCTGCTTGCGCTCGACGAATTCCCGGACGCCATCTGCTGCCAGATGGACATGATGGCCATTCCGCTGGTGCTCAAGCTCGAGCATTACGGCCACTTCACGCCGAAGGACTACTCAATCATCGGTTTCGATGACAGCCCGTACGCCGACACGATCAATCTGACCACCATGCGGCAAAATCCGCGCGATATGGGACGGAACGCCGCCATGAAGGCGCTCAAGCTCATCGCCGACGAACCGTTGGACAACCCGCACGAGACGATACAGCCCCAGTTGGTGCTGCGCGGGTCGGACGCCGTGTTCAAGAAGTAACGGCAGCGCAGCTCGGCGGTTCACACCACCGGCAGCGCGCACAGCAGCAGCGTCACCGGGTACAACGCGTAGAACACCCACTTCGTCCACGGATGGCTGTATCCCAGTTCGTCGCGCCGCGTGTGCAGCATCGCCACGCCGACCGCCGGCATGATGAAGAACACCGCCCCGAGCACACCTGCGGTCATCATCATCGTGTTCTCGTGCGTGTCCAACGCGTAAAACACCAACGCCATGCCGATGAGCAGCACACCCATATTGAACATGCCTTGGCGCAGACCGACATGCAGGAGCAGCGCCCAAGCGAGCCCTGCGGCGGCAACCAGCACAATGGCAGCCCATTTCGCCGCACCTTGTAGGTTCTCGCGCACCCAGTCGACCGCCGCGATCACGATCAGCGCAATCACCAGCGCGAACACCGGGTTCTGCGAGTTCATATCCCAGACTTTGCCAGATGTCGCCATATCGTATGGAACTTCGGAGATGATGGCGAGTGCCAGCAGACGTATCCCGTATTGCACGACGCTATGCGTGTGGCGATACCCTTGCACCAGCAGCCACGCGTACAGGGGCACGGCGGTCCAAGAGACCACTTCGCAGATGACCAGAACCGTCATCGCGACCATGTCGTCGGATCCGGGCTGATACCCGAGCATGGACGGCAGGATGGTCGTGCCGATGGTGGCAAGAAGCACAAACAGCCACCCGACGGTTTTCACGCGGAATGTCGTCATTCCCCGCCGGCGGTTACGCCCTCCGCGCGCCGCCTGATTGTCCGCGTATTCCTCCGTCACGGTGTCTTCCATATCCGGTTTGCACCACCTATCCGTCAGTCGTGTCCATGACTCCGGCGGCGTGGCCTGAATGCCGCGGCCGCCGGCAACTGGGGGACATTATCCCATACAGTACTGGAGGCCGTCTGCAAATGCGGTGTTTTCACTCGCCAAGCACAAAAGCGGTCAGCGCACCGTAATCGGCGCCGTTGAGGGAAAGCACCGCCTGTTCGCAGATTTCAGGATCGTCCTGCCGCGAAATCGCGGTGTGCAAGTAGACCCCGTCGATGCCTACAGAGGCGGCACCCTGGATGTCACACCGCTCCTCGTTGCCGACCATCAGCGCACGATCAGGCGTCGTGTACTCGTATTCCAACGCGCGCAGGAAGAACTTCGGCGATGGCTTGCGCATGCCTTCCTCACTGGAGATGACAATGCGGTCGAGGGCCTTGTTCAATCCGGCCGCCTCGATTTCAGGACGCGTGTAGCAGGCCTGCGCGTTGCTGGCGAGCACGGTGCGGATGCCGGCTTCGCGCAGTTTGCCGAGCATCTCGAGGGCGCCGGGGTACAGGCCGAACTTGCTGGTACTGGCCTTGCGGAACACCCACGCGGCCTTCGCAGCGAGCTGCGGCGAAGCCATCGAACCGCCGGCCGCATACAAACGCTGGAAGACCGGAAGCACGTCTGGCTCCACCCAATCGGGGTGTTCCGCGCCCTTGCGCGCTTCCTGAACGTTGACCGCATTGAGCTGGTCGAAACTCGCTTTCAAATGGGCTGCGTCATCGTAATGGGCGCCAGTGGCGTCGAGGAACTCCCACAACTCCTGCCACGGCTTCGCCGCCTGTTCGTCCGTGTGGATGTCAATCAATGTCCCGTACAGGTCGAATAGCACCACCTCGTATCGCATAGTCACGCTCCTCGCTCCTCCAAATCATGTGCTTTGCAGTACCCACCAGATGACGGACGTCGTGACGGCCCGCTTCAATTCAACCGGTTTTCCTGCCATTGTACGCAGAACAATGATGCCATGACGCGTACATGGGCGGTTTTGTGGAATGACGGCGGGCGGATGCATGTTAGGTCCGAACGGCACCATGCGCCGGACCACGCTGGAACACTGGCCGAACCGTGTGGCATACCGCCGGGACCTGCGCATCCGCCCGCAATCGGACGATCAAACGACCAAACGGCCAATAACGGCCGAACGGTGGCAAACAACCAGGCAACCGTCACACGTGTACAATCACGAAACTCTGCGGTCCCAAGGTCACTTCGCTGCCGCGCGCCTGCGCATTGCCCAGACACAGCAGAACGGTCGGGTCATTGGCCTTGTCGCCTTGCGCGGGGACGGTGATTGTTTCGGTATTCAGCCCCGGGTTCATCGCGACGACGAGACGCTCCGAACCGTCTTCCGCCACCCGCGAGTAGGCGAAGGACCGCCCCTGCTCGGGTTGGGCGAGCACGACGAGCGGCGCCTTGGCCCGCAGCGCGCGATGGTCGGCACGCAACGACAGCAGAGCGCGCACCCATGCGAGCATGGAATCGGTCTCCCGCTCCTGTTCGGCCACGTTCGGCGCATCCTCAGCCGGGTCGACCGGCAGGTAGAGCAAATCCGAGTCCGCGCTGGAGAATCCCATGTTCTTCGACCTGTCCCACTGCATGGGCGTGCGGCTGCCGGTGCGCGCGTACCCGCCTTCCTTGGTCGGCAGATCGCGGTAGCGCATGCCGATTTCGTCGCCGTAATAGATGAACGGCACGCCCGGCATGGTCAGGAACATACCGAACGCCACCTGCTGCTCACGTTTGGTCAGACGCGGCGCGAGACGCGGCGTGTCGTGATTGCAGGTGATGAAGCAGAAATACCCTTTGCCGCGGATCGCTTGATACTGCGGGATGTACTGGCTGAGGAACTCCTGCACACTTCCGCCGCCCTTGGCACTGAAATAGCTGTGGTCGTCCGCGGTGTCGAGCGCATTGTCCGTGTTCCGCGCGAGCAGGTTGTAGCCGTTCGGATTGCCGCCGAAACGCCAGTCGAGGTAGAAGTCCATATCGAAACCGGCTTCCAGGGCCTGTTCGGGCACGCCCCACTCGGAGACGAAAGCCGCCTGTGGGAATGCGGATTTGATGGTGCCGAGCATCTCCTGCCATGCCTTGATAGTCTCCGGCTTGTCCTCACCGTCGTTTTTGACCAGCGAGTTCGCCATATCGACGCGGAATCCATCGCAGCCGAGCCCAAGCCAGAAGCGCATGACGTCCACCATCGCGTCCCTCGTAGCCTTCGCCGCGGCCGAATCGGTGGAGGACTGCCACCGCCGGTCACGCTTCGCAAAGCCGTAGTTCAGTGCAGGCTGGCATTTGAAGAAGTTCAGGATATATGTGGCGTTGCGTTCGCTTTCCCCGCCGATGAACGGCATCGAGTAACCTTCGAACGCGCTGTCGGTCCAGATGTAGCGGTCGGAGTACTCGTTGCGTTCGGCGCGCTGGCTTTCTTTGAACCACGGATGTTCCTCGCTGGTGTGCCCGGGCACAAGGTCGAGCAGCACGTGGATGCCGCGCGCATGCGCCTGGCGGAACAGCTCGACCAGATCGTCGTTGGTACCGTAACGCGGGGCTACCTTGCGGTAGTCACGCACGTCATACCCGGCGTCCTTGAAAGGCGAGTCGTAGCAGGGGTTGATCCACAACGCGTTGCACCCCAGCGAGGCGATGTAGTCGAGCTTGCCGGTGATGCCGGGAATGTCGCCGATGCCGTCGCCGTTCGTGTCGCAGAAACTCTGCGGGTAGATTTCGTAGAACGCGGCCGTATCCAGCCATGCCGGCCGCGTGAATGTTGTCGTCATGTCGTTCCCTTCTTTCTGGCTTCCGCCGTCCGGCCCACTGCTTTGCCGGTACAAGGGCGGATGCCGCGTATGCGACGCTGCGCACGCTTGGGGATGCGCCTTACCAGCACACACCCGTCTGTGTCTGTTGCACCACTTTGTTCAGTAGTTCAGCAAACGCTAGCACACGAGATGCACTTCGACACTCGCAGACGGTGCAGACATCTCAGAAGGAGTCAAAAACCGCATAATATCAACCCGTAACCGTTGTATCAAAATCATTTCGCCAGGTCCCCACCGCAAAAAAGACACGCGAAACCGTGAAATTTGCATCGTTTTTGCGAACGTATGCAAATCCATGTATACTGTGTTGTGGTTCGGAGGTACGCAACAATCCGCCCACTTCGGTGAGCGGGCGTGCATCCGGTCAGATAGCCTGAAGGGGCAGAAGGCCGGGTGCGGACCGCTGCACCGAAAACACACTCGCTCCGCGAAAGCGGGGCGGAATTTTAGGAGGTCAAGGATGACATACATGAAGAAGATTCTGGGCGTCACCGCCGCTGTGGCGATGCTGCTCGGAGCGAGCGCCTGCGGTTCCAGCAATAACGGCGGCACCGCGGCGAAGAGCACCCAGGCAATCAAGCTGACCGTGTGGGGCCCGTCTGAGGATCAGGCGAAGTCCGACTCCTGGCTGCCCACCATGGAAAAGCAGTTCGAGAAGGCTCACCCGGAGTACAAGATCACGTGGAAGAACGCTGTGGTCTCCGAAGGTGACGCAAGCAAGACCGTCAAGCAGGATCCGTCCGCTGCGGCCGATGTCTACATGTTCGCGAACGACCAGCTCGGCACCCTGATCGACGCCCAGGCCATCGGCGAGGTTTCCGATGATGCCAAGGCCCAGATCAAGAAGCAGGACGACGACGCCATCATTAAGTCCGTCACCGGCACCGATGGCAAGATCTACGGCGTTCCGTTCACCGGCAACACCTACTTCATGTACTACAACAAGTCCAAGTTCTCGTCTGACGACATCAAGTCCCTCGACACCATGCTCCAGAAGGGCAAGGTTTCCTTCAACCTTGGTAACTCTTGGTACCTGCCGGCATTCTACACCGGCGCTGGCATGACCCTGTTCGGCAAGGATGCTTCCAACGCGAAGGACGGCATCAAGATGGATTCCGCCGCTGCGACCGACGTCACCAAGTACCTCGTTGACCTGGTCAAGAACCCGAACTTCGTCGTGGACAACGACGAGGGCGCTGGCCTCGCCGCCATGCAGAACGGCACCGTGGACGCCATCTTCTCCGGCACCTGGTCCGCCGCTGACGTGAAGAAGGCCCTCGGCGACAACTACGCCGCAGCTCAGCTGCCTTCCTTCACCACCTCCGGTGGCAAAACCTACCAGATGAAGGCGTTCTACGGCTCCAAGGCAGTCGCTTTCAACCCGAACTCGAAGTATCCGCAGGCTGCTGCTGAGTTCGCCACCTACCTCGGCTCCACCGAGGCTCAGAAGGCCCACTACACCATGCGTCAGATCGTCCCGACCGACAAGTCCCTGGCTTCGACCTACAAGAACGATCCAGCTGCCGTGGCTCAGAACGACACCATTGCGAACACCTCGATCCTGCAGCCGACCATCGGCGCGATGGACAACTTCTGGGATCCGTGCAAGACCTTCGGCACCGCCATCGTCAACGGCGATGTGAACGCTGGCAACGCTCAGGCGAAGGCTCAGGCTTGGCTCGACGGCTACAAGAACATCGCTTCCACCAGCAGCAGCTCCAAGTGAGCAGGCTCGCGTAAGCGAATAATGTAACAGTGTCTGCAAGACGCCCCGCCCCCGGCTTTGCGGGGCGGGGCGTCTTGCATAGTACCCATCAAACAATCGAAAGGTCGTCCGCATGACAACTGCGACAGCCGCGGCGGGACGCAGAGTGCGCAAGCGTAAGCGCAGCAACTCTGATGGTCTTCAGCCGTCACCATACAGATTCTCCCAGGCGTGGAAGAACGGGGATGTCCTGACACGCCTCTCACTCTTCATCTTCGGCCTCGGCGACCTTGCCCGCAAGCAGATCGTCAAGGGCCTGGCGTTCTTGGCCAGTGAAGTGCTGATCATCCTCTACCTCATCGAAAAGGGCGGCACATACCTGAACAAGCTCACCACGCTGGGCACCGCCAAGCAGACCAAGGTCAAGGTCAACGGCTTCTGGGTCTACCAGGCCGGCGACAACTCGGTCATCATCCTGCTGTACGGCGTCATGAGCGTGTTCGTGCTGCTTCTGCTCATCCTGCTTGCCTCCCTGTCCCTGCGCAGCGCGTACAAGGCACAGGTCGCCATCAAGAACGGCGAGCGTCCGAACACCATCGGCCAAGACCTGCGTTCCCTGTTCGACCAGAACGCGCACGTCGGCCTGATGTTCCTGCCGACCCTGGGCATCGTGGTCTTCACCATCCTGCCGCTGGTGTTCATGATCTCCATGGCATTCACCAGCTACGACCAGAACCACACGGTCCTGTTCTCCTGGGTAGGCCTGAAGAACTTCGGCACCGTGCTCGGCAACAGCGGCGGCGACGTGAACGCCAAGCTGTTCTTCTCGGTGCTCGCATGGACGCTGATCTGGGCGTTCTTCGCCACCTTCCTGAACTTCTTCCTCGGTATGTTCATGGCCATGATCATCGAGCGCAAGACCATCAAGGGCAAGGCCTTCTGGCGTGCATGCTTCTCGATGTCCATCGCAGTGCCGCAGTTCGTGTCCCTGCTGGTTATGCACACCATGCTCCAGCGTGACGGCGCGATCAACCGCTTGCTGGAAAGCTGGGGTTGGATCAGCGGCCCGCTGCCGTGGCTGTCGGACGCCACATGGGCCCGCGTCACGGTTATCGTGATCAACCTGTGGATTGGTATTCCGTACACCATCATGCAGATCACCGGTATTCTCCAGAACGTGCCGACCGAACTGTATGAGGCGGCTGAAATCGATGGCGCCAACTGGTGGCAGCGGTTCTGCAGCGTGACCATGCCGTACATCTTCTTCGTGCTCACACCGTACCTGATCACCACCTTCACGGGCAACGTGAACAACTTCAACGTGATCTACCTGCTCACAGGCGGCGAACCGACACCTGTCGGCGCGTCCGCAGGCAAGACCGATCTGTTGATCACCTGGCTGTACAAGCTGACGGTCGACAAGAACAACTACAACCTGGGTGCGGTCATCGGCATCATGACGTTCATCGTCCTTGCCGTGGTCTCGCTGCTGACCTACCGCAGCTCCGGTTCGTACAAGAATGAGGAGGGCTTCCGGTGAGTAATCCAACTTCTGACACCACAGTCGCCAAGAAGGCCAAGGGCAATTCGTACAAGCGCCGTATCGCCGGCGATGTCGTCGCCTACATCTTCCTGACCGTCATGGCCGTCATCTGGCTCATGCCGATCGTATGGGTGTTCCTCGAAAGCTTCAACAAGAACACACAGCCGTACCAGAGCACGTTCTTCCCGACGAATTACACGTTCCACAACTACGTGCAGCTGTTCACGGAGACCGACGTGATGAACTTCCCGCGCATGTTCCTCAACACGCTGGTCATCGCCATCTTCGTGTGCATCATCTCGCTGTTCTTCGTGCTGTCCGTGTCCTTCTGCATGTCCCGTCTGCGCTTCCGCGGACGTAAGACCTTCATGAACATCGCCCTCATTCTGGGCATGTTCCCGTCCATCATGGCCGTCATCGCCATCTACTTCATCCTGAAGGCCTTCGGCCTGACGGAAGGCGGATTCGTGATCATCGCCCTGATCCTCGTCTACTCGGCGGGTTCAGGCGCAGGCTTCTACGTCATGAAGGGCTACATGGACACCATCCCGATGTCGCTTGACGAAGCCGCCTACCTGGACGGCTGCACCAAGTGGCAGGTGTTCACCAAGATCATCATCCCGATCTGCAAGCCTATGATCGTGTACCAGGCGATTATCGGCTTCCTGACCCCGTGGCTCGACTTCGTCATGGCGAAGGCAATCGCCCGCACCCAGGACAACTTCACCGTCGCTCTGGGTCTGTGGCAGATGCTGCAGAAGGAATACATCAATCAGTGGTACGCCCGCTTCGCCGCCGGCGCAGTCTGCGTCTCCATCCCGATTGCGATTCTGTTCATCGTCATGCAGCGCTTCTACCAGGAGTCCATGTCGGGCGCAGTCAAGGGCTGATTCCCGGCAATACCGATCAAGGGGGCGGATCCGAGGCATTCAGGCTCCGGGCCGCCCCCTTTCGTATGCGGTCAACCACCGCGTATCACACACACCATTCAAATTTTGACCGGACATACCCCGTTCAGGGGCAGACACCCGGTATCACAAGGGGAACTCATGTCTTTTGCCGAAGCATCGTGGCCTGATTACGCAGGCCTGCTCGGGTCTCAGCTTCTTGACCACGGCACGGTCTTCACCGTGTGGTCGCCTTCCGCGGTTGCAGTCACATTGCGATTGTTCAGTACCAGCGATCCAAAGGACGGCCCGTCGGCGACCGTCGCGCTGGAACGTGCCCAGGATGGGGCCTGGCAGCATCGCAGCGCCGAGCGGCTCGCCGGGACCTACTACGACTACCTACTGACTTTTCCGGCATCCGCGGTCAGCAACGTACCCAGCGACGCCATCATCAACGCCGCCGAAGGCACGGTCACCATCCGCACCGCCGACCCGTGGGCCAAGGCGAGCGGCGTCAACGGCGAACGCAGCATGGTCGTCGATCTCGATTCGACCAATCCCGACGGTTGGCTGTCCGACCGCTCCCCTGACATTCCCGCTTCCCAAACCGTGATTTGGGAGACGCATGTCGGCGATTTCAGCAACGACCCGCACGGTGGATTCCCCAAAGGGCATCGCGGCAAGTTCCTCGCGTTCACCGATGCGCATACGACCTTGGACAACCAGCCCGGAGGATTCCCCACCGGCATCGCGTATCTGAAGCGTCTGGGCGTCACCCACGTGCAAATCATGCCGTTCTACGACTACGGGTCGGTCGACGAGGCCACCGGCAGCCCCTACAACTGGGGGTACGACCCGGTCGCTTACGATGTGCCGGAAGGCTCGTATAGCACCGACCCGTATGACGGGGCGGTCCGTATCCGCGAGTGCAAGGCGATGATTGCAGCGCTGCACCGGGCGGGCATCCGTGTGATCATGGATGTCGTCTACAACCACATGTACGAGAACGACAACGAATTCGAGCGTATGGCCCCCGGTTATTTCTGCCGTCGTGACGATGCCGGCGGGTTCGCCAACGGTTCGGGCTGCGGCAACGACATGGCTAGCGAACGGCCGATGTTCAGCCGATTCATCGTGGATTCGCTCGTTTATTGGGCACGTGAGTACCATGTGGACGGATTCCGCTTCGATCTGATGGGCCTGCTGGACACGCAGACCTTGAATCGTGCGCGCAAGGAGCTGGACAAACTGCCGGGCGGCGAATCCATCCTCATGTACGGTGAACCGTGGTCCGCCGACAAGACGAATGCCGAACCGTCGTTCACGCTTGCGGACAAACAGGGACGCAAGCTACTGGACGCGCGAATCGGCTGGTTCTGCGACGAAAGCCGTGACTCCATCAAAGGCAATGTCATGCTCGAACGCAAGCCCGGATACGTCAACGGGCAGCCGTCCGAATTCGCTGAACTGGTCCGCCACGCGTTCAACGGCTGGCGCGGCACCGAGGCTCAAGGCAAGCAGGTCGGGCAAATCATCCAGTATGTGTCGGCACATGACGATCTGACGCTGTGGGATAAACTCTGCCTGACCATGCGCGACGACCCCGCACACGCCGATTATGACGCGACCGGGGATGTGCAGGATATCCTCGCGGCCAACGCGATCGCCGCCGGGCTTGTGCTCACGTCCGCCGGATTGCCGTTCATGCTCTCCGGCGAGGAGTTCACCCGCACGAAGTACGGTTGCGACAATTCCTTCGACCGCAGCGCTGAGCTCAATTGGCTGGATTGGGGCAGGGCGTCCCGCCTGTCATCGTTGATCGAATGGTACCGGACGCTGATTGCGGTGAGAAAAGCCCACCCGGACGTCTATGACGGCCGACGCATCGCCTTGGACTCCCCCGAAGGGGTCATCGCAGCGCAGGTTGGCGACGACCTGGCGGTGTGTGCGAACCCCACCACGAATGGCGTGACAGTCGAGTTGCCCCAGAATACGGCTGATGCCACACGGCATTGGGCGGTCATCGCCGATTCGACGGATGTGGCGGCGGATTCCGCCGATGGCAGGGCGCAGGTCGCCGACGGCACCGAGCTTTCCGTACCGGCACGCACCTTTGTGGTTGTCGCGTTGCAGTGACGCGCTTGCGACGGGCGCTCACTGTCTCGGGCGGCAGGTCCCCGCGGTGACACCGCTCAGGCCCCACGTCCCGCGTGTCGTTTCCATCTGCGACACGCCGGACACGGGGCTGTTCTCATAGTGGAATGCAAACGATAGTAGGTTTTCACCTTCAAACATGCGGGAATCGCAGGAAGTGACCCGCCATTCATCAAGCAATTCAACGCTCCGCGCGCATTGCAAACGATTTCAATACGCGCTAGAATATCAATATCCAGATTCGGCGGCTGTCCCAATGACGGTCAAAGCCGCCGGCAGGAACCTGTCATCGCATACTCGAGAGGAGCGAAGGAGCGCATTATGTCCGATCAGACGGTATCGTCGCCATCCAGCCAAGACGCCCGGCGGGAAGAAAGCCTGGAACGTCTCGCGCGGCCATTAATCAGGCTTGCCAAAGCAAGTGGAATTTCCACCTCGTATATCGACCAGCTCGGCACATACGTTGAGATCAGGGATGAAGTGCTGGTGAGCGTGCTTGCCGCACTCGGTGTCGACGCTTCCAGCGACGACGCCATCGAAGCGTCGCTGGAAGCCTCCCACCGCGCCTCCTGCGACCAGCTGGCGCCGCCGACGGTTGTGGTGTTCTCAGGCGCCGCGACCCGCGTGCCGGTCCATGCGGCCACGGCGGCCCCCGAACTGTCGCTCACCCTCGAAAACGGCGAAGCCTATGACGGCGATCTCAACGCTCTGCTCATCAAGGATGCCGACGCAGATCCCGCGATTCCCCACGCGTTCACGCTGACCATGCCGGACGATCTGCCGACCGGCTACCATACCCTCCATGTGACGGACGGCGACCGGTCCGCCGATGCCACCGTTCTATCCGCCCCGGCGCGAATCCCCGTTCCCGAGCCGGTCGCGCAACACCACCGTTGGGGCTGGATGACCCAGATGTACTCCGTGCGGTCCAAGGAATCATGGGGTGTCGGCGACTACGGTGACCTGCGCGAACTGCTGCACGACGCTGGCAAGCAGGGCGCCGATTTCATGCTGATCAACCCGATTCACGCGGGCACCCCAATCCCGCCGATCGAGCCTTCACCGTATCTGCCGGAATCACGCCGATTCCTCAATGTCACGTACATCCGCCCCCAGCAGATCGAAGAGTACGCCGAGCTGAACGCCGAGGATCGCGCACAGGTCGATGCTCTGTACGACAGCGTCAAAGCCGCCAACGACAATCCGGATCCATTGGATCTCAACGCGTCCTGGACCGCCAAACGCAAGGCGCTGTGGGTGATCTACCAACACGGTCGTTCCACGGAACGTCAGGCGGCATTCGAGGCTTTCGTCAAAGCCGCCGGCCCGGACCTCGACGCATTCGCCGCATGGTGCGTGGCGTTCGAAGTGTGGGGAGCGCCTTGGGAAGAGGACAAGAACCCTTGGTTCTCGACACTGAACCGTGATTCGCCTGAAGTGGCCGCGCTCGTTCACGAGCACCAGGACCTGTTCGACTTCCAGCGTTGGCTGCAGTGGATTGCCGACGAGCAGGTCGCACAGGCGCAGGCTGCCGCGAAAGATGCCGGCATGGCGCTCGGTCTCATGCAGGATATGGCGGTCGGCGTGCACGCGTACGGCGTGGACGTGTGGTGGAATCCAGAACGATTCGCGGTCGGCAGCGTCACCGTCGGCTGCCCGCCGGACTTCTACAACCAGCAAGGCCAGGATTGGGGCCAGCCGCCGTTCAATCCGCGATATCTGGAGCGCACCGGCTATCGTGTCTACCGCGAGATGGTGCATAATGTGTTCGCCCATGCGGGTGCGGTGCGTATCGACCACGTCCTCGGCCTGTTCCGCCTGTGGTGGATTCCGAAGGGTGAAGGCGCCAAGGGCGGAGCGTATGTCACGTACAATTACCGCGCGATGCTCGCCGTATTGTCGATTGAGGCGAGCCGAGCAGGCGGCATGGTCATCGGAGAGGATCTCGGAACGGTTCCCGCCTACGTGTCCCAAGTGCTTGCCGACCATGGCGTGCTCGGCACGGTGGTGGAATGGTTCGCCCGTGTCAACAACTCCCCGACCGCCGGCGACCCGTACGCCGACCCGTCCACGTACCGCAAGTACGCGCTGGCTTCCGTCACTACGCACGATTTGCCGCCAACTGCCGGGTATCTCGAGTTCGAGCATGTCAAGTTGCGCGAAGAGTTGCACCTGCTGAGCGAACCTGTGGAGGAGTTCCAAAAGGCAGCAAGCGCCGAACGCGATGCGATGCTCAAGCTGCTGGTCGACGGTGGCTGGCTGGATGCCGACGCCGCACAGGATGTTTCCGCCCATGAGCAGGAAATCGTCGAGGCGATGCACCGAATGCTGCTCAACGCCCCGTCTCTGCTGCTACAAGCAGCGTTGGTCGATGGCACCGGCGAACACCACACCCAGAATCAGCCGGGTACCAGCACGGAATACTGCAACTGGCGCGTGCCGCTGCATGATGCCGATGGCAACCTGGTCCATACGGATGAAGTGTTCAAGAATCCACGCGTGCTGTCGCTGGCTGCCGTGATGCGCGGCGAGTGATGGCGTAATCCGCGGCCGGTTGAGGGTCGTGAATCGTGCATCCGCGAATCGCGGGTCGCAGGTCGCGGATGCGCTCGAGAATCCGTTCCAGCGCGGATTGATTACACTCAGGGCCGTCTGTCTTCTTGCTCCTTGAAGACAGGCGGCCCTGTTTGCGGATGTTGCGGATGCTGCGGATGTCCGGGATGTATAAGGGTGTCCGGGATGCGCCGATGTCATGCCTGTGTTCAGGCGTGCTGTTCCGGCTTGACGCCCGCAATGCGACCATCGGCTTCCGCGGTGTCGTCGGGCTGATCAGTTCCGCCGTTAAGCCAGTTCGCATCATCATGGGTTGTTGCGGATTGGCGGGTATACGGCGCGAACACGCGTTCAAGAAGCGGGATGTGCAGCATCACGCACGTGCCATACCCCATGAGCAGCAAGAGGAACAGGCCCTGCGGCATGTACCGCCAGCATGCGGCGATCAGCGCCAGATAGACCGCATCGATGGCCACCATGCCCAGCGTCGCGACAACGTGGGATACACCGAATACGTACGCGTTACCGAGCGTGCGGCCGAAGCTGTTCTCGAATCGTGCCTGCAATGCCCATAACCATTCGAATCCGATAATCCAGACGATGGTGAACGCGAATTTCGGTATCAGCAGCGGGGTGATCTGCAAGAAAATCCAAGCTGCGACAAGGCCGGCCGCAACAGGGCCGAAAATCAGCCACATCAGCGTCGATTTCGCGAAATTCTGACGGAATGCGCGGAAATAGTTCGATGTGACGTGCCCCTCGCCGATGATGGCGCGACGAGCGGCATCATGCCCCGATGTGAGCGCGGCGCCGATGGTGATGACCGGAATGCTGGTGACAAGCATCAGGATGTTGATCCAGATGGCGTCGACGAGGTTGCTTAGCCCACGCATGAACGGGGAATCCGGGGACAGAAAATGCATGAAGACTCCTTGATGTCGCTGGTCCTCACTCATCCTAGCAACCGCTATCAGCAATCGTTGTCATATGATGCGCCCGTTGGCCCAAGGCTGACGCCATCGCATGAGCGATTCCCGCACGCATCGTCAGCCACACCCCCTTTCACAAACTGTCTACGCAAACACCCGCCCCAGCGTAACCAGTTTGGGAGAGACCGGTGTCGTGTGAGCGAATCCTCACACGACACCGCAAAACACCACAAACACGCTGAAGGCGGGCCAGTCGAAACCGGTCCGCCTTCATTGTTAGGAGTTCAGAGGAAGAATTTCAGCCCTTGACTGCGCCAGCAATCACACCCTTCACGATGTACTTCTGGCAGATCAAGTAGAAGATGATGATCGGCAGGATGGCCAACACCAAGCAGCCCATCATCGCGCCCATATCGACTGAACCATATCCGCCCTTGAGGTACTGCACTGCAATCGACATGGTCTTGTACTTGTCGAGGTCGAGGGTCAGGTACGGAAGCAGGTAGTCGTTCCAGATCCACATGGTCTCAAGGATGGCCACGGAGATGATGGACGGCCGCATGATCGGCACCACGATGTTGAAGAAGATGCGCGGCACGGATGCACCGTCGAGCATTGCAGACTCCTCAAGCTCCTGCGGGATGCCCTTGACCACGCCGGTGAAGATGAACACCGCCAGGCCTGCGCCGAAGCCCAGGTATACGACCCACAGACCCCACGGGGTGTTGAGGCTCAGCATATCGGCGAGCTTCGAGAGGGTGAACATCACCATCTGGAACGGCACGATCATGTTGAACAGGAACAGCGTGTACAGCAGACGCGCAGCCCAATTGTCCACACGGACAATCCACCATGCGCACATGGAGCAGCACAGCAGAATCAGCGCGACGGCGCCGACCGTGATGAACACGGTCCAGCCGAAGCTGCCGATGAGGTTCGTGCGCTCGATGCCGATGGCGTAGTTCTCCCATCCCGCGAAGGACTCCTTGTTGGGCAGGGAGAACGCGTTCTTGGAGATGTACACCTTCTTCTTGAAGGAGTTGATGAACACCAGGACGATCGGGTAGATCCACACCAAGCTGAGGACGGTGAAGAAAATCGTCCAAGCCCATGGATGATGGACGCGCTCCGAGGCGTCGATTTCCTTTTCGTCGTTCATGCCTCAACCTCCTTGCTGGAAGTCAGGCGGTTCTGGATCAGGGCCACAACCGCCACGATGATGAAGAACACCACAGCCTTCGCCTGACCGACGCCTTCGAAGCCGATGCGGCCGTAGAAGGTGCGGTAGATGTTGAGCGCCACGAGTTCAGAGGTGTTGGACGGGGCGCCGTTGGTGAGCGCGAGGTTCTGATCGTACATCTTGAAGCCGTTGGTGATGGTCAGGAAGGTGCACACGGTGATGCTCGGCATCATGAGCGGGATGATGACGTTGAACAGACGCTGGCGCCCATTAGCACCGTCAACCTCGGCTGCCTCGATGACATCGGTAGGCAGGGACTGCAAACCGGCGACGTAGATGATCATCATGTAGCCTATTTGCTGCCAGCACAGGAGCATGACCATACCCCAGAAGCCGTATGTCGACGAGTATGTGATGGACCTTGCCCAGTGAGCGAGCACGCCGTTGAGCAGCAGCAACCACACATAGCCCAGGATGATGCCGCCGATCAGATTCGGCATGAAGAACACGGACCTGAAGACGTTGGTGCCCTTGAAGGCCTTGGTGAGCATGTACGCGATGGCGAACGCCACAACGTTGATGATGATTGTGGTCACGATGGTGAATGCCGTCGTGTACCCCATTGCATGCCAGAATTCCTTGTCCTGAAGCGCCACGCGGTAATTACGCAGACCCACGACATGGGCATCGGTGACCGTCGTGAATTTGCAGAAGCTCAAGTAGACGCCCAAGATGAACGGCACAAGGAAGCCGATGATGAACGCCGCGAAGGTTGGCAACGCGAACAGCGCCCACCAGCGGCGAATGGACTTGCCGGCCATGGTGATCATCTTGCTCTCTCCTCTCTATCTCTCTCGCCGTCACCTCGTAGTGACAACGCTTGCAAAACTAACCTATCCAGCTCGTGGGCGAGCTACTTCGACCCACTCCGCGAGCCAACAATCATTATGGTACGCGCGTTCCGAGAAAAATACAAACGTTTTCATATCGGCGTGGCGCTTTACACTTAACCGCTTAAGTGTCTGTAATATAAGACATTCACCAATATTATATTCCAACACTGCTATACTGAGATTATTGATTTTTTTGGGAAATGATTGCAACCGAATGCAAAATGCGCGCCGAGGCGGAACCATTTCCGCCGCGAACCGCAAGATATGAAGGAGCCCACTACGACCGCTACAATCCAAGACGTCGCCAACCGTGCGAAGGTGTCCATCTCCACGGTTTCGCGCTCATTCACCCGCCCCGACCTCGTATCCCCGAAGACGCGTTCGAAGGTGCTGTCCATCGCCGACGAACTGAACTTCTCCATATCCCGTTCAGCAGCGGCACTGAAAACCGGCCAATCGTTGCGCATCGCGCTGCTAGTCAGCAACCACATCAGCAACTGGTTCGCCGCGTCCGTCATCGAAGGGCTCAACGCCGAGTTCTCCGCCGCCGGCTACGATTTGTCCATCATCCAGATTGAAAGTCGCGAGCAGCGCAAGGAATTCTTCGACACTCTGCCCGTGCGCCGGAACGCCGACGCCGTAGTCATCGCATCCTTCGACATCGACAAAGACGAAATCGGCCGGCTGAGCAGCATCGACGTGCCAATCATCGGCGTGAATTCCGTGTTGCAAGACGGCTTTTCAGCAACCGTCAACATCGATGACCATCAGGGGTCGATTCTGGCCGCGCGGCATTTGATCCAGCTTGGGCATCGCAGGATTCTGTATATCCGCACGAACCCGGCGCAATCCCTGCATTTCAGCGTGCAGCAGCGTATCGAATCCTTCCTCGGATACTGTCGGGAACAAGACATCGAGCCATCGGTCATCACCGCCGAAGAAGGCACCTACCGCATCGACAATCTCATCACCCAGATTCTGAGTCTGCCGCAGATGCCCACGGCCATCGCGTGCCAGGAGGACGGCATTGCGATTCCGCTGATTTTCCAGCTGGAACGCAACGGATTCTCCGTCCCGTCGGATATCTCGGTGATCGGCTACGACGACAGCACCTACGCGCACGATGTCGGACTGACGACCATCCGCCAGCTTCCCATCGATATGGCGCGGGCCGCCGCACGCAAGACGCTCAAGCTCATCGAGGGCGAGACCGTGGACAAGCCCAACGAGCTGTTCCCGGCGCACCTCGTGGTCCGTTCCTCGACCTCACGAGTGGAAGAACACTGAACCAACCCCACACAGGTTCTAACAAGATTTACGCAAGTTTCGAGTACGAAAACCGGTTATGCCAAAGGCTCCTAGGCATAACCGGTTTTCTATCGCAGCCGATTCGCACGAGCCAGATACGTGCTTTCACGCCGTAGCCACAGCGCACCCGAGTGGATACCTCACAAACTAGCGACGCCCAGACCCAGACCCGCGTAGACAGTTTGTAAGACGACAGCCCGGCACGTCGACACTCATACCAACCGCAACCGCCCGCGACCCACACCACGCCCCAGATACCCCACATAAAGAATGACCCCCACCGCGATCACGGTGAGGGTCATTCCAACCATCAAACAAAGAAGAAAGGAGAAAAACAGGGAGGGCCGGCCGGAAACCAACCGGCCCTCAGATTATCGGGAATCAGCCTTGGTTAGCCGCGGCGTACTCCTTAGCCCAGCCATCCACGAACGCCGTCTTCACAGCGTCCCAGTTGCCGGTGCCCTGAGCGTACTCGAGGAGCGCGTTGCCGAGATCGTTCTTCCACTGCTCGGAAGGCATGAAGGCGAAGTCCCAAGCGACCTGGGTCTTGCCGGACTTCTGATCTTCAACAGCGGCCTGGGTCAGCGGGTTGGTGATCTTCACGCTGTCGAAGGACTTGAACGGAGTGGTCAGGCCCATCTTGTCGCTGATGGAGTTGATGCCGGTCTTCGAGGTGATGACCCACTTGAGGAAGGCAGCGGTGGCCTTCTGGTCAGCCTCGGAAGCCTTGGAGTTGATGCACCAGTAGTTCTCGGAACCGGTGACCAAGCCCTCGTTCTTGTCGTCGACACCGAAGTAGATCGGCAGCATGCTGACATCGTCGGCCTTCATGCCGGCCTTCTGCAGGTCGGACCAAGCCCAGGTGCCGTTCTGGTAGAAGGCGGCCTCGCCGAGCGCGAACTCGGAGTTCGCGTCATCACCGGTCTTGGAGCTCAGCTGCGTCGGATCGGTAGTGGAGTCCTTGAGGTACATGTCGAACACGTTCTTGTACTCCGGCAGGTAGGTCCCCTTGACCTTGGACGGCTCCTTGGTCACCTTGTCCTTCTCGAACTCGTAGTAGAGCGGGAGGTTGGCCAGATGGGTCTTGAAGCGCCAGTCGGAGCTGGAATCGAAGCCCGCGGAGGTGAAGGCGCCCTTGATGCCGAGCTCGCTCTTGCGGGCCTGCATGTCGTCGGCGACGGCCTTCAGCGTATCGAAGGAGTTGATGTCGTCGATGGACTTGGCCTTCGCACCGTCAAGAGCGAAGTACTTGTTCAGGATGCTCTTGTTGTAGATGAGGCCATAGGTCTCCATGGCATACGGCACGCCGACGACCTTGTTGCCGTCCTTGAGGGCGACCTTCTTGTTCACGAGCTGCTTGTACGGCTCGGTGTTGGACATGTCAGCGGTGTAATCCTTCCAGTTGGCATAGCCGACAGGGCCGTTGACTTGGAACAGGGTCGGGGCGTTGCTCTTCGCCATTTCGCTCTTGAGCTGCTGCTCATAGGTGCCGGACGCTGCAGTGGACACGGTGACCTCGACACCGGTCTCCTTGGTGTATTCCTTGGCGAGGGCCTTCCACTGGTCTGCGGCTTCCGGCTTGAAGTTCAGGTAGTAGACCTTGCCCTTGCCGTTGTCGCTGCTGCTGGAGCTGCCGCAGCCTGCGAAGGCGCCAACCGACATGGCTGCCACTGCTGCGATGGCGATCGCTGACTTGACTGTACGATTCATCATCGAACCTTTCTCTTCCGCTGTCGTTCCGATATTACTCGGAAGTCGGCACTTACGTCGTGCCATTCTGTTTTCGACGTTTCCTATTATGCACGTTCCCCCGGATTTTTGCAAACGATGGCAAGAAAAGTTGTCGGCGTGTCGTGTCTTTCAGCGGACAAAGCGAGCACAAATGGCTTGTTTCAAGGGATTTGCAGAGTTGCACAACATGCAACCGTTTGCTGACACGGCGTTTCTTCTTTGTCCCCTGTCTGAACTGCAATCAACGACGGGCATCAGGCATCATGACGCAGGTTTAACCACCGGGCTGAGCGCCCCGCGACCCCGGCAAACCAGCAGCCCCTGTGCCACTGACTGTCTCGGCAACCTTGAACGGACGAAGCAGCGTCTGCCGCCCGGGCAGAGTTAGCAGTTCCAGTGCACAATCACATGGTCGCCATGATACTGGCCCAACACGCAATAATGCGCCGTGTCAAGCCGAAGCAGCCTGCCGTCGTGCGGATCCACACCCAGCCATTGCGTGGTCAAAATGCGCAGAATATGCGCGTGGGCGACAAGCAATACATCATGTCCGTCATCCAACGCAGCCGAGACCTGCCGAATGACACCGCGCGTACGCTCCGCCGCCTCCGCTAGGGTCGCACCCTCACCGTTGTGCACGGGCACCTGCTCGCCCCCAGGCAATGTGGCGGTCCAGTCGCCGGCGAGTTCCATGCTGACCCGGCTCGGGCCATCCCGCCACACATCCCATGCGAAACCACTCGCCTCACTGATTTGTTGCCGGGTATGGCCCTCCGCCCTGCCGTAATCCCACTCGGCAAGCCCGTCAAGCACTGTGGCCTGCGGATACCCGGCGAGCGCCGCGGTCTGCCGTGCCCTGCGCAACGGGCTGACGAATACGTGGTCCGGTGCGAATCCTTGCGGGAACGCCTGCAACAGCCGCGCACCGGCCTGCCGCGCCTGATCCTGCCCTGTTGGTGTCAGGGGGATATCGGTGCGTCCGGTGTGCTGCCCCGACACGCTCCACACAGTCTGCCCGTGGCGGAGCAGAATGAGATGACCTTGTTTCGTGGCGTCGTCGCCAAGGAGATGAATTGCAGTCATAGGGGCATTGTACCGCTCAAATGGCCGGATGTCAGGGAAATACCGGAAAACATAAATCGGCATGGCTTTCGGCATGGGACGCGATGCGCAGACCCATGTCCGAGGCCTTTTGCGATGGCTATATTCCCCGCGTCATTGCCACATTGGACGATGGGGATGGCATATCATGAACATATGAGCACAGGCAACGAATCGACCGGACGAGACACGGCCAAGGCAGTTCCAACGTCAGACGGCGCAGGCCACTCGGATCATGCCGTCAATGCGGCCAATGCCACCGGTGCAGGCGGCGTCAATGTGGATGCCATCATCGCGCGTCTGCAAACGGTGGACAATGCGATCGCCGCGTTGAAAGACCGCCGTGAGCGCGACCCCGAAACGCTCGGCGACAAAATCCTGCTGTTCGCACTACCTACCGTTGCCGGTATCGTGGTCGGGCGCATCATGCAATCAGTATGGACGGGCATCGAGCGCCGAAGCATCGCCGGTGGGAACACGAAAGCCACGACAAGCCTGTTTGCGAGCTTGTCACGTACCGCGATATCCGCAGCGGTCGCGGCGATAACCAACCAATTGTCCAGCATGGCGGCGCAGTCCATTGTCGCTCGCCATCATCGCTGACGTACAGAAGGTTGGGGCACGGCGCGTTCGCCAGCACCGCGCAATCAACGTGCGGGTCAGCGTGCGTTCAGCACCGCTATACGTACGCCAGCACGTAATCAACGCCACGGCGTAAATCGACTGCGTCGCAATCATCAGACAGCGCACGCAGACATACCAGCGCCACGACACCTCATTTCTGCAGTTCCTTGCAGATATCTTCACGGAGAGCAAAAGTCACCGGGCAGCCGTGACCTGAGCCTGAGACAATAGCTGTATGAGTACGACTATTTCTTCAAAGCCAGCCGTCGACGCCCTGCTCGAGCGTCGCTCAATCCGTAAATTCAAGCCGGAGGCGATTGACCCCGACACCGTGGACGCGTTGGAATCCGCAGCCCAGCATGCCGCGTCAAGCCAGTTCCTCAACGATTGGTCGGTTATCCGCGTAACCGACCCCGAGCTGAAGAGCAAGCTTGCGCGTATCGGGCATCAGGAGTACATCGCCACCGCCCCGCTGCTGTACGTGTTCATCCTTGACGAGCACCGCAACGCGATGATTGCACAGGCCAAAGGCGTGGACGTCTCCCCCGAGCGCTTTGCCCTGCGGTACGGATATCGGTTCTCGCAGGCCCAGAACGACGCCGTTCTCGCCTTGCACGCCATGGAAACCGCCGCAAACTCGATGGGGCTGGGGTGTGTGATCCTAGGTTCGATCCTCAATGACATCCCCGAGCTGATCGCCGCGCTGAAGCTGCCGGAATACACGTTCCCGGTGCTTGGACTGGCCATCGGCAAGCCCGATCAGGAGCCGGCGTCCAAACCCCGCATGCCTCGCTCCATGCAGTTCTTCGACAACGCGTACCCTGCGGATGATACGCCAATCAAGGACCTCAAGGCATTCGACGCGGAAGTCCACCAATACTACGATTTGCGCAATACTTCGCGGCCCGTGGATGCGTTCAGCGACCAAATCGCCAGCATCGCCGAGGACGAATCGGCGCTTGATCGCGGGCTGTGCGACGCGCAAGCACAAGGATTCGACCTCTCGCGCTGAACCCTCGCACTGGGCCGTCCTGCTGAGTCGTCGGGTTAAATGACAAAATGTGTGTTTTATTCCGGCGTGTCGTGGTGGTGTCATCGGGTTCTGCCTGCCCAGCCTTTCCTGATGCCGAATCCTGATTCGTAGGCGTCGACGCCGGGTGCGGCCTCTTGTATGCTGCCGGCGGG
>RRZU011884887.1_pt1 | contig 24967 bp, 24 predicted proteins | sample 2165561 | NCBI WGS metagenome assembly RRZU01 (sample SAMN10456909, study PRJNA506462) | wastewater metagenome | isolation source: wastewater sludge | place: USA: Moscow, Idaho | reverse complement strand
TGTAAATTTTATTTCTTTTTCAGCGGCACAACTTTTGCTTTGCTGCGGGTTTTCTTTTTATCGGCAAATACGCCGTAACTGTCCAGCGCCTTTGTAAGCGAGCGCACGTTTTTGAAATGGATGCCTGTTATCTGCACATCAAACGCAGCCGAAGCATTTAACTTATTATCGTCGGTAAAAATGGTTTCGTCTGCAACTAGATTGTACTTTGCAAGCAATGCCTCGTAAATGCGCAAATCTGGCTTATTAATGCCGATATCACACGAGGCAACACCGCCATCAAACAGCTCCCAAAACTTGCGCCGAGAAACCTGCTCCAGCGTGTCTTTGGCGATATTGGATAGATAAAAAAGGCTGTAGCCCTTGCGCTTAAGCTTTTTCATTAAAGCAACGGTTTCTTCGCGGGTTTTCATCATGTCCATCCAGTCGGACAAAATCATTTCCACCTCAAAGATGCGCTTGCATTCAGCCGCTTTGGCAAGCATTGTGCAATTCGCCTCCTGCCGCGTGATTTCGCCCGCGTCTAACATGCGCCATTCCTTGCTGCCAAAGGTAATATCATACAATTCGTTTTCAAGGCGCTCGTTCATAAAATGGTCCACCAAAAATTCACGCGGCTGGTAATCCACTAAAACGCCACCGAGGTCAAACACAATATTTTTATACAAATTCAGCACCGCCTAATCTTCATTTATCATATCCTGCGGATATGGGTTACTTACGCATCCGCCTTTTGGCGGGCGCTTGTTAATTGCATGGCCGTGGCAAAGCCACCATCCCAATAATAATGCTATAGATGTATTATACACCATTTTTCTCGTGATATAAAGCAGTAATTTGCATTTTGGGCAAGAAGAATGAATATGTATAACAGTATCTGTAGGTAGAAAGGGGCGGTTAAATTGACCTTGTATGATTTATGCGAAAGGGATATCGTCAGCCTTGCAAGTGGTGTTAATCTTGGACGAATCGATGATATTTGCTTTGATGAAACCAGTGCACACATCACGCATGTGGTGATTTTTGGACGCGCAAAGTTTTTTGGGTTATTTGGGCGCAGCGAGGATACCCAGATTCCGTGGAGCGAAATTGTGAAAATAGGGGAAGACGTGGTTTTGGTGCGCGGCGAGCTTGCACATGCTGAAAAACGCCCAAAATTTGCATTTGAAATTAAATAGTTGACAAAGCGTGTATAATAGAAAAGAATGAATGTAATGTCCGTGGAGGAAATGGAAAATTGAAGTATCTAAAGGAAAAAATCTATAAAACCTCGCCGTGGTGGGTTAATGCGCTTGCAATAGTTTTTGTGCCGCTAATTTGCCTTTTTACAGGCGAATGGATTCACCGCGGCGCCTTAAACGCAAATTTTTGGATGGAATGCTTTTGGCCGCACTTTATCGCGTTTTTTCTAGCGGGGCTATTTTTAATTTTGGTGTATGGGCTTATCAGCCAGCTTACGGGCTGGCACTGGCTGGCAACGCTTTGCACGGCAGTGCTGGCAAACGTGCCCGCAGCCGTGTCGTATTTTAAGCTGCAAATGCGTGGCGAGCCGTTTTTGCCGTGGGATATTTTACAGCTGCAAGATTTTTTGGGCGTTGCCGGCAATGTAAAGCTGGTAATACAGCCCTCAATGATTATCACGCTTATTTTAATGCTGGCGCTTTGTATCGGCACGGCGTTTATTCATCTACCTTATCAAAAATACAGCCGCTTAAAAGGCAAGGTAATTGGCACGGTTTCGTTTGGCGTTTTGCTTTTTGGCCTTGTTTTTGGCGTTTTTTTGCAAAGCAAGGTCACATTTGCATTGGGCATTTATCCCGATATGTGGATGCAAGACAGGTATTATCGAAACCACGGCGTCATTACCGGGTTTTTAACCAATTTGCAGGCGCTGGCCATCCACGTGCCCGATGCGTATTCTGAAAACAGCGTTCAAGCGATTCAAGATGAAACGCAGGCCACTGCAAAAACGCGCAAGCCCTTGTATGCCCATCCGCCATATACAGGTGAAAAAGCACCCAATATCATCTATGTGATGAACGAATCGTTTTGGGATGTATCGCGTTTGCCAAAAATTGCGTTTAGCGAAGATTTAACGCCCAATTTGCAGCGCCTTGCAGACGAGGGCGCGTATGGCTATTGCTATTCGCCCTCCTTTGGCGGCGGCACCTGTGATGTCGAATTTGAAGCGCTGACAGGCTTTTCGATGGAACATTTGCCCGCAGGCGCGAAGCCCTTTCAACAGCATGTTACGCGTGACATGTTTTCGCTGCCGCAATATCTAAAGGCAAGCGCAGACTATCAAACCGTTGCCATACACGGCTATTATCGCCGTATGTGGAGCCGCGATAAGGCTTATCCGCGCCTGGGTATCGACAAGTTTATCTCTGTTGAAGATATGGCCGATGCCGAAAAACGCAGAGGCTTTGTGTCTGACGCCGAGATGACGCGCCGCATTATCGCAGAATATGAGCGCCGCGATACGACAAAGCCGATGTTTATTCATGCGGTTACAATGCAAAACCATACCACCTATAGCGAAAGCAATTACCCCGAGGACGAGCTTGTGCAGATTGTGGACGCGCCCGCGTCGCTCTCGCAGGAAACGCTTGGGCAATTGCGCGATTTTGCCACCGGCGTAAAAGAAGCCGACGCAGCGCTTGGCGAATTGGTGGATTATTTTAAAGCGGTGGACGAGCCCACAATTATCGTGTTTTGGGGCGACCATTTTAACCCCGTGGGCGAGGGATGGCAGCTGTATGAAGACACCGGATTTACGCAAGAGGGCGAGGGCAGTGCCAGCCCTGCGCTGCATGAAACCGATTTGCGCATTTGGAGTAATTTTGATACTACGTCCGTAAACTTAGGCACCATTGCTGCTTATAATATCTCGCCTGTAATGATGGAGCTTTATGGCCTTGATAAACCTGTGCTGTTTGAGTTTTTGGCGCAGCAGATGCCCAAAATGCGCTCGCGCTCGCGCGGGGTGACGGTGTCGCCCAACGGCAGCAAAAGCGAACAGATGACACAAGAACAAACGAATGTTTTTGAAAACCATGCAATTTTGCAGTATGATTTAATGTTTGGCGATCGATATTTGCAGGATTACACTTCCGACGAAAGCAATACTGCAATAAATTTACAGCCATAAACACAAAAATATGAAAAAGCATCTTGACATTACACCGCTTTTTGGATAAACTATAAAGGCACCGCAAAAAGTGCAATACACTTTGCGCGTTTTGATAAACGCGCAAAGCATATGGACAGATGGCTGAGCTGGTCTAAGGCGCACGACTGGAAATCGTGTGAACCCCTTAAAGGTTCCGAGAGTTCGAATCTCTCTCTGTCCGCCATAAAAACATCAATCAGAAATGATTGATGTTTTTTGTTTTGTGTGGTATTGTTGTGATATACTTTACGTTAGGTTATTTATATTTTGTGGAGGATAAAAAGAATGACAGCTGAAAACGAGAAAAGGTTTTTATTACTAATGAGTTCATTCGTTGTTGGGTGTAATGCTACAAAATCAAAAGTCCTTGATACAATAGAAAATTGTAATTGGGCAAATTTATCAGAAAAAGATTTGCAAGTTAAACTAAATCGAAACGAGTTGGTATGGCGAAACGACTTTGCCTTTGTAAGAAAGCACTTAGAACAGCACGGTTATTATGTTTCTAAAATAAAAAACAATTGGGAGATAATTAATGAAGGAAAAAAAGAGTTGAAGCGGCTTTGTAATGAGGTTACTATAGAAAATCGTTTTTTTAAAGTAACAGATCAAGCAAAAGCAACTGCTAAGGATATATACCCAACGTTATAAGCATAATATCCATGCAAGTTTAAATCGCCTTACAAAAACACTCTCACATCCACAACTACCAGCCCACTCATCTAAAAACATCAATCAGCAATGATTGATGTTTTTTATTTTGTGTGATATTGTTATGGCAAACAATTTTTACATGATAGGAGGTATTACGCAATGAATGAAAACTCAATAGCATATTGTGGATTGGTTTGCAGTTTTTGTTGTCCCGATGGTAAATGCAGTTGCAAATCTGAGAATAACTGCGGAAAGAGATTATCACCAAACGGATGCTATCAATTTTCCTGTTGTAACTCTAAAGGGTTAAATGGGTGTTGGGAATGTTCTGATTCTCCTTGTGATAAAGATATGCTTGCGCCGGATAAAATTAAAATGAGGGCATTTGTTCAGTGCATTAAAGAAGATGGCATTAAAAAGTTTATCGGTTACTTAGAGAAAAACGAAAAGGACGGCATTGTATATCACCGTTCAGGCATCACGGGTGATTATGATTTATCTGATGAAAAAGAAGTGCTAAATTTACTTAGACGAGCAAAATGAGCATTATGTGTGCGTAGGTTCAAATCCCCTGCAAAACGCCCTCACATCGTTAACTATCAGCCTACTCAAAAAGGTATCAATCAGAAAAGATGGATACCTTTTTTAATTGTATGCGAGCATATCAATTTGTAGGGGCGGATTCTATATCCGCCCGAAATGAACGTCCGCCCGAAAGACAAACCGGATATAAACCAAATCCATTTATCAAATCAGGTTATAAAAGATGCATCCGTGTCTTTTATAACCCGCTTTTTTATGTTATGATAATTGCATACTGTTTTATGAGGTGTATGATGTTTCAGGAAAAATACGAAGCCTTTTTAAAAAGCATAGGCGAGCATCAAATCATGTGCCTTGCCACAAGCGCCGATAACCGTGTCACCGCACGCTCCATGAGCATTGTGATCATCAGTGGTGCATTTTATTTTCAAACAGACAGCGCCTTTTTAAAATATCAGCAAATTAGCGAAAATCCACATGTGGCACTATGCGTGGGCAATATACAAATTGAAGGGCTATGCCAAGAAAAGGGGCATCCGCTTGCCCCCGAAAATACGGCTTTTGCAAGCTTGTATCGGCAGTATTACGAAAGCTCTTACGAGCAATATTCGCCTCTTGCAGGGGAAGTGCTATTTGCAATCACGCCTACCAAAATAACCATTTGGCTGTACGAAAATAATATACCGTATCGGGAATTTTATGATTGCACCAGCCAAACTTATCAAAAAATTGCATGCGATATTTTGCCAAAATTGTCTTGAAAGGTGGGGGCTTTATGCAAAAATACTGTATTATAGTGGATATGCAAAACGATTTTATCAGCGGCGCTTTAGGCACCAAAGAGGCCGAGGCCATTGTGCCCACAGTGTGCGAAAAGCTGGCTAACCGCCGCCGCGACGGCTGGCAAATACTGTTCACACGGGACACGCACTATGCCGATTACCTGCAAACACAAGAGGGCGCAAAGCTGCCTGTGCCGCATTGTATACAAGGCACAGCGGGCTGGCAAATTGCAAGCGCGCTAGACACGGCCGATGCGTTCATTTTGGATAAGCCCTCCTTTGGCACGTTGGCGCTTGGCGAATATTTAAAAGCCCAATCGACGGACATTGCCGAAATTGAGCTTGTGGGCTTGTGCACGGATATTTGTGTGCTTTCGAATGCGCTGATTTTAAAAGCCTTTTTCCCCGAAACAAACATCAGTGTTGACGCAGCATGCTGCGCGGGCGTTACGCCGGAAAGCCATGAAAATGCGCTTTCGGCCATGAAACTGTGCCAAGTATCGGTGACGAATCACGGGTAAAACAAGCCGCCCTTTGCCGCAGCCGTTGATGCAAAAAACGGCAAAACACTTTGCGATAGACAAAAAACGCAATCAGCTGCATTTGGCGGATTGCGTTTTACTATATCGGCTATTTATTCGCTTTCTGCGCATGCTTTATCAATATACGCATCAATAATCGGCCAAACACTGGCGTTTATATCTGTAAAGGTAAAACCCTTACCATTAATCTTGTCGGTGTTGATACTATAAGCGGGCGTGCCGTTATAGGGTGCAGGCAGGCCGTCTTTGGCCAAAACTGGGGCTTTGCCGGTTTTGCGCTGCACATATTGCGCAATGTCTGCAATGCTGATGCTGCCCATGTTGCACCCGTTATAAATGCCCTCGTATTCGCCAATAGAGAAATGCGCCAGCATGGCGCCGGCTTCGTTTGAAAGCACAAAACCCATCGGGCAATCAAAATTATCAATCAACATGGGTGTTTGCTTTATGATATGCGCTACATAAAAATACAAGCGGTTTGTATAATCGTCTGGGCCTATCACATAAGGAAAGCGCACAGCTACGCTTTTTATGTGGGGATAAGCGCCAAATAAAGCGCATTCGGCCTGCCGCTTTGTTTCGGCATAATCGGCATCGGCGCGGCAAAGCCACTTCAGCGGGTAGGCAAGGGGGTTAAACTGCGTTTCTTGCACGTTATTTTGCAGCGGCGTGTAAACGGCGGTGGTGGAAGTGAGTATATATTGCGTGCATTGCACGATGTCCAAAATGCCGCGCACATCCTCGGATGCGTAGGCGATATTGTCGTATACAATATCATAAACCTGCCCATGCAAAGCAGCTGCCAGTGCGTTTTTATCTGCACGATCAACGCTGATTTTATGAACAGGCTTTACAAATGGTGCGTAGCTTTCGCTGCGTGTCAGCACGGTTACTGTGTGATTATGGCAAAGCAGCGCATTGACAAGATGCCTGCCAAAAAAACGCGTTCCACCTAAAACTAAAATATGCATTTTATTTTACCCTTTCGTTTGCTCTCGTTTTAGTATAGACGGCATTAGAAAATGCGTCAAGCATTCTTGCAATCGCGAAACGCTCTTTCCGATATTTTAAATTTTCCTACAGAGAATTCGCGTTTTATATTGTACATTTGCACGTTTTATATTATAATATTTACTTGTGCTACACTTTTGTGTGGACAATGCTTCAACTAGGAAGCATTTAGAGGGAAGTATGATACGATAAACACGTTTTGAGAGGGGTTATTTTCATGCATAGGTATTTTGAATTGAATACGCAACAGCTGGCGGCCGAGCACGCTGCGCTTCGTGCCGAATATGAGGCGGTGTGTGCAAAGGGTTTAAAGCTGGATATGTCGCGCGGTAAGCCGTCGCCTGAGCAGCTGGATTTATCGATGTCGCTTTTAAGCATCACAGATTATCAAGGCGAAACCGGCGTGGACGCACGCAACTATGGCAGCCTAGAGGGCATGCCGGAAGCGCGCAGCTATTTTGCCGAGATGCTGGGCGTAAAGCCCGAAGAAGTTATGGTGGGCGGCAATTCAAGCCTGAATTTAGAATATTACTTAATTGAGCTTGGCTGCCGTGCAGGCTTTGCAGACAGCAAAGGCGGCTGGAACACAAGCGCAAAGAAAAAGTTTTTATGCCCCGCGCCCGGCTACGACCGCCATTTTCGCATCACGGAATATTTTGGCTTTGAGCTAATTTCTGTGCCCATGACGGAAAATGGCCCCGATATGGATATTGTGGAGCAATACGCTAAGGATGCTGATGTAAAAGGCATTTGGTGCGTGCCGGTATATTCCAATCCGGATGGCTATACCTATAGCGACGAAACGGTGAAGCGCATGGCCTCGATGCAAACAGGCGCAAGCGATTTCAAGATTTTTTGGGATAATGCCTATTGCGTGCATCACCTTACCGATACGCCGGATGTGTGCTTAAATATTTTAGACGAATGCCGCGCGGCAGGGCATGAGGATAGGCCGATTTTGTTTTGCTCTACCAGTAAGATTACCTTTTCCGGCGCGGGCGTGGGCGCGCTTGCCGCAAGCAGACATAATCTGGATTACATTATGGAGCAAATGTTTACAATGCTGATTAGTTTTGATAAACTAAATCAGCTACGACATGTAAAATTTTTGCAAGATGCGGCAAACACCGCGGCACATATGCAAAAGCATCGCGCGATTATCGAGCCCAAATTTAAACTGACCATGCAAATATTAGCGCAAGAGCTTACCGATGATATCGCACATTGGACAAAGCCAAATGGCGGTTATTTCTTAAGCCTTTACACGCAAAACGGCTGTGCAAAACGCGTAGTGCAGCTTTGCAAAGAGGCAGGCGTTACCTTTACGGGCGCAGGCGCCGCGTTTCCATATGGTGTGGATCCGCAAGACAGCAATATTCGCCTTGCACCTACCTTTCCACCGCTGAAAGAGCTAGAGCCCGCTATGCGGCTTTTGTGTCTTGCGGTAAAGCTGGCTACGGTTGAAAAGCTTTTACAAGCTGAATAAATAATAAATTCTTGGAGGACACCCATGAAAACAAAAGGCAAGCCCTGGCAGTTTTTTGTTGTAGCGCTGCTGATTGGTTGTTTTGCTTACACTGCATTTTTTGGTGTAAGCACGCAATACGGCGATACCACAACTACCTGGATTAAAGGGGCAAAGGACATTCGCTTTGGCATTGATATTCGCGGCGGCGTAGACGTTACATTTATGCCCGCAAACGGTGTTGACGCTACGGATACGCAGATGAGCGCAGCAGAATCTGTCATCAAGCAGCGTCTTGTCAACCTGAATATCACGGATAACGAAGTGTATACAGACTTTAATAAAGACCGTATTATCGTTCGTTTTCCGTGGAAAGAGGGCGAAACAGAGTTTAATCCCGAAACCGCCATTCAAGAAATTGGCGCCACGGCCGTGCTAACGTTCCGCGAAGGGGACGAGCGCGACGCTACCGGCAAGCCGGTTGGCACCACGCTGGAAAAAGTGGTTATCGAGGGCGCGGATATTGAACAGGCGATTCCTGCCATTGATAATGACCCTAAAAGTGGCTACTACGGCCAATATTATGTGTCATTAAAGCTGATGCCCTCTGGCAAAGAAAAGTTTGCCGAAGCAACAACGCGCCTTGCCGCCGATAAAGCAGCGGGCGGAAATGGCATCATTTCCATTTGGATGGATGACACCATGATCTCCAACCCCACCGTGCAAACGGCGATTACCGATGGCAACGCCATGATTACGCTGGGCGGCACAGGCGAAGAAGCGCGCGACGAAGCAGTGGCACTTGCCAACAAAATCAATTCGGGCGCATTGCCCTTTGCGCTTTCTGCCGAAAGCTATAGCACCATCAGCCCCAGCCTCGGCGCAAAATCGTTGGAGGCAATGGTGCTTGCGGGCGTGATTGCGTTTGCTTTAGTTGCAATCTTTATGATTGCCAACTACCGTTTGCCCGGCGCTGTGGCCGCCATTGCTTTAATTGGGCAGGTGGCGGCAACACAGGCATGTGTTTCGGGCTACTTAATTGGTATGAACAGCTTCACGCTTACCTTGCCGGGCATCGCGGGTATTATCCTTGCAATCGGCATGGGCGTTGACGCAAACGTTATTACCGCCGAGCGCATTAAAGAAGAAGTGCGCGCAGGCAAAACACTGGATGGCGCCATTCAAAACGGCTTCATCCGCGGCCTTTCTCCGATTATTGATGGCAATGTTACCATCATTATTGTTGCCATTATGCTTATGGGCGCGTTTGGCCCCACAGACGGCTTCTTTGCAAAGATGCTCAGCCCGTTGTTCTTTGCGTTTGGCCCGTCTACTGCCGGCACAATCTATTCGTTCGGCTACACCTTACTGGTAGGCGTTCTGCTCAACTTCCTATTCGGTGTTATTTCTACGCGCATTATGCTGAAAGGCGTTTCCAAGCTGAAGCCTTTGCGCAATCCTGTGCTGTACGGAGGGAAGAAAGATGCAAAATAAAACGTTTAATATTATCGGTAATCGAAAAAAATACTTCATTTTTTCTCTTGCGTTAATTGGCATTATTTTATTGTCGTGCTTAGTATTTGGCGTGCAGATGGATATCCAGTTTAAGGGCGGCGCAATGCTGACCTATGGCTATCATGGCGAGCTGGATGTGAAAACCCTAACAAAGGATGCACAATCCGTTTTAGGCGGCGGCACAAGCGTGCAAACTGGTAACAATGTTGCCACGGGCGACAAAACTATCATTTTGTCGCTGCCCGGCACCGAAACAGTGTCTACAGAAAAGCTGGAGGCGCTTACAGAAAAGCTGGACGCCGCATATCCCGACAATGCATTTACACAGCTTTCCGTTAGCAATGTAAACCCCATTATCGGTAAAGAGTTTTTTGCCAAAAGCGTTGTGGCCGTTGTGGCGGCAAGCCTTCTAATCTTGGTGTATATTGCCATTCGCTTTAAGCGAATCGGCGGCTGGCCCGCGGGCAGCATGGCTGTGGTGGCACTTGTGCATGATTTGATTATCATTTTTGGCGTTTTTGTAATCATGCGCATTCCCTTAAACGGCAATTTCATTGCCGCATTGCTTACAATTTTGGGTTATTCGATCAATGATACAGTGGTTATTTATGACCGCGTGCGTGAAAACCGTCAGCTTTTAGGCGATAAAATGCCGTTTGAAGAGCTGGTGAACGTGAGCATCAACCAAAGCCTTACGCGCTCTGTGAATACCACTATTTCTACAGTGCTGGCGCTGGGCGTGGTATGTATTGTTTCGGCGATATTTGGGCTTGACAGCATCTTCACCTTTGCGTTCCCACTCATTATCGGCATGATTTCCGGTGTGTATAGCACCATTTGCATTGCCGGCCCGCTATGGGTTGAATGGGAAAACCATAAGCTCAAAAAGCATCCTGTGCGTAAAAAGGCATAAACCATATCTATAAAAACCGCCAAAGCGCCGTATAAAGGCGTTTCGGCGGTTTTTTCAGTTGCAAAATCGCTTTAAATATGCCATAATAGCAGTAAGAAGGTGTCAGTATGCATTTTGGCGTTTCAACCGCGTGTTTGTATCCAATGGATACCATGTCTGCCTTGCAAACGCTGCAAGGGCTTTCCATAAACTATACAGAGGTGTTCGTCAATACCTTTAGCGAGCTTTCGCCGCGTTACATCGCTGCGCTTAAAGCACAAGCAGAAAAGCACGGCACAGTGATTACTGCATTGCACCCTTTTTCCTGTGAGCTGGAATCCTTTTTATTTGCTACGGATTATCCAACACGTTTCACGGACGGCATTCGTCTGTATCGAAAATATTTTGCTGCGTGCGAAAAGCTGGGCGTGCACAAAATGGCGTTTCACGGCATGTTTGCGCAAAATCCGTATCCGTTTAGCGAACATTGTTTTAAATATGCCCAGTTGCGCAAGGTTGCGGCTAGCTATGGTGTAGATTTATGCTACGAAAATGTGGTGCGCTGCAAATGCGGACATCCTGAACATATCTATGCGCTGCGCAGCGCGCTGCATGACGAAGTATCTTTTTTGCTAGACACAAAGCAGATGCGGCGTGCGGCCGTGCCCGAGGCAGACATGCTGGCGGCAATGTGCGGGAAAATCCGTCATGTGCATTTAAGCGATGCGCAAGCACAGAACGATTGTGTATTGCCTTTTCGCGGCACTGTGGATTTTAAAACGCTGTTTCAAACATTAAAAGCGCAACAGTTTGACGGAGATATTTTAGTAGAGCTTTATCGCGACGGGTTTTCTACACCGCAGGAACTGGCAATATCGGTACAGGAGATACAGCAAGCATATTGAAAGGTTGGATGATATCATGAAATGTCCTTATTGCGGAGAAACTGAATCTAAGGTAATCGATTCGCGCCCCGCCGACGACGGTGAACGTATCCGTAGACGGCGCGAATGCTTTACTTGTGCAAAACGCTTCACAACGTACGAGGTCATTGAAACCTTTCCCTTGATGGTGATTAAAAAAGATAAATCGCGCGAGGCGTTTGATCGGCAAAAGCTGTTAAACGGGCTGTTGCGCGCGTGCGAAAAACGGCCTGTCACTTACAAAATGCTGGAAAATGCAGTGGATAATATCGAGCAAACAATGCTCAGCTCTTACGAGCGCGAAATTTCCTCTATCTACATTGGCGAGCTTGCCATGCAGGAACTGAAAAGCATCGACGAAGTTGCCTATGTGCGCTTTGCCTCGGTGTATCGTCAATTTAGCGACATCAATACTTTTATGGACGAATTGAAAGAGCTTTTAAGCAAACGCTCAAAGAATACGGAAAAATAAATGCTCCATCATGGTAAGCTGTGCGCTTGCTTTGTCAATTTCGGTTTGTAAATCGCTGGCGTTGTCTTCGTTTGCATAAGCGGGCAGGCCGTTGAGATTTACTGCCAAATTGGCGATATAATCGCGCTTAATAAAAATTTCCAGCACATGCTTATGCGCCGAGAAGTTTTCAATCAGCGTTACGGCTTGCGCCTTTGTTTTTGCAAAGTCTTTTTCCTGTGCCGCTGCGCTAATATCGGACAGCGCATTTGAAAACGTGTGTATATGCGTTTTCACCGCATAATTTCCGGTAAATGTCAGCGCTGCCACCAGCGCTAGTATTACAATAGAAGCGTAGATTCTTGTCATACACAAAACCCCTTTGTTTCATTAAAAGCTGTGTGCAAATGCCCATTGGGCTATTTGTTCGCGGCTTTTTCTTTTTTTATTAAATGGATTTCATCGTTTGCATCGCACAAAAGCAGCAGCACATCGCTTGGTATACAGTGTCGCTCTTTGCATCTTTGCGTTACCCATTCGGCGGTTTTATCGTAATACTTGCAATTTTCATTTGTGATATTGCCATTGATTACAAGCGGCAAAACAGGGCCGCCTTTTCCGCTTTGCCGCACATTCAAATCCTCGTTTTTTGGTGTGTCGGCCGCAAATTTTTTATACACGCTTACACTGCCGTTTGTTTCAACCACTGCAAAATCCACTTCGGATAAATCAAACACGTCTTTTGCGCGCAATGCTTCTAATAAATCGTCTGGGGTAAAACGCAATTCGCGCAACATTTTTTGGTTTACCACGCCTTTTTGTATTACAATTTTTGGCGAGCCAGACACAAGCCGCGCAATGGGGTTAAAGCGTAAGCAAAGCCCCGAAAGCACAATTTCCATCGAAACAATCAAAAATACGGGTACCACACTGCCAATCAACGGCAGCTCGGGGGATTCAATGGAAATAGACGCAAGATTGGAAATTAAGATGGTTGATACAAGCTCCGATGGCTGCAATTCACCCAGCTGCTTTTTGCCCATTAAACGCATGGCGGCGATAATCAGCACGTAAACAAGCACTGTTCTGAAAATTAAAATATTCATATGCACACAATCCTTTTCTTGTTTTACATTGCTATTGTGGGCACAACTGTTTAAATTCAAACGCTTGTTGCTATACTATCAGCGATGAAAAAGGGAAGAGGATGAGCCAATTTGAAAGAAACGCTTTCGGAAAGCCTTGTGTACAATAAGGCCATTTTAAAAAATATGTTTGGCGATTCGGTGGATTTTTACACAAAAGACATTTCGCTTTTTGGATTTGCGGGATGTATATGCATGTTTGAAAACCTTTCTAGCATTGAGCGATTATGGATTATGATGCTTGATTCGCTTTCAAAACCCGAAATCACACCCAAAACGTCCAAAGATGCATTTGATTTTATTTTCCACAACACCGCGATACCGATGGAACGCAGCCTCGTGCACACAAAGGACGAGCTGCGCGCCCAGCTTACAGCCGGCACCAGCGTAATTTTATTAGACGGTGTAAACACAGGGCTTGTTATTTCCACGCAAAGCATGCAGTTTCGCTCTGTGCAGGAGCCAAGCGGAGAGGGCAATATCAGGGGCTCTCGCGAGGGCTTTTGCGAATTAATTCGCGTTAATATCAGCTTGATAAGGCGCTTAATCCGCAACACCGAGCTGCGCACGGAAACGCTTACCGTAGGCGAACGCACAAAAACCGATATCGCGCTTTGCTATGATGCCTCGCTTGTGCAGCAGGATTTGCTAATAGAGGTGCGCAAGCGCTTGCAAAAAGCCAAGCTGCCGTTTGTGTTTGACACGGGATATCTTGCACCGTTTTTGCATCAACGAGGGTTTTCGTTTTTTTCGGCTGTTGGATACACAGAGCGCCCAGACACCGCAGCCGCCAAAATTTGCGAAGGTAAAATTGTAGTTATCGCCAATGGCACGCCATTTGCCATGATTGTGCCCTATTTTTTCAGCGAAAATTTTCAAAGCATGGATGATTATTCGGCCAAAGCCTATTTTGCATCGTTTATTCGCGTGCTAAAATATTGCGCATTTTTCTTGGCGATACTGCTGCCGGGTGTGTTTGTTTCGGTGGCCAATTTTACGCCAGAGCTTTTCCCAGGGCAGCTTTTATACAAAATTGCCGCATCTGAAGGCGCCACGCCTATGCCGCTTTTCATGGAGGCTTTATTTATTACGCTGCTTTTGGAAATTATCAGAGAAGCAGGCTTGCGCCTGCCAAAAGCAATTGGGCATTCCGTAAGCCTTGTGGCGGCGCTGATTGTGGGGGATGCCGCCGTCAGCGCAGGGATTATCGGTACGCCCATTGTGATTGTGGCTGCCATGACGGCCATTTGCACCTTTGTGGTGCCGGCGCTGTATGAGCCTGTAACGGTGCTGCGGCTTTTATTTATTCTTGCGGGCGGCATTTTGGGGCCGCTGGGCATTATACTGCTGTTTGCAGTGATGCTGTTTAATATTTGCGGCATGGACAGCTTTGGCGTTCCCTATACTTCACCGATTACCCCTTCTGGCAAAGGCTTTTGGCAAGACGGCATTTTGCGCGCAAGCTGGCGCACGCTTAGTAAAAATCAATTTTCCGTGAAAAAGCTGCCCGGCGTTCAAAACAAAAATGATTTGCAATAGGCATCTTGCAAAATAATCAAAAAGGAATGGATTGTGTATGCACACGCAGCTTTCCTGCCAGCAAGCAAAAGTAATGGTTTTTCTTGCAATGGCAGTTGATATTGTTATCCGCCCGCTTTACGGCGCAAGTGCCTTTGGCGCGCAAAGCGCGGTGCCTGCCATTATTTTAATAGGGCTATTTACCATTTTGGTTTTTACGCCGCTTTGGCAAAGCAAAACCAGTGCAATATTTACAAAATCCGCTTTCGGCAAAGGCTTTGCCGCGCTGTATTGCATGCTGTTTTTGCTGTCGGCGGCCAACACATTGGTGCGAACAGAACAATTTTATCGTTTTATATCCGGCAAAACCCTTTCCAGTGTGGTTTTTGTTGTGCTGTTTCTTTTAACGGCCTCATTTGCAATTAAAACGGGGCTTGGCGCGCTTGGAAGAACGGCCGATGTAATCTTATGGCTGGTGGTGCTTTCGTTTACGCTGATTTTTCTGTTTAACGCAAAAGATATGCGCCTTGAAAATCTGTCGTATGCGCCAAATCCCATACAAAACATCAAAAACAATTTTTTGCAAAATTTAAATTTTGCGCCGGAAATATTATTGTTTTTTGTGATTTTTAGAGGCAATTTTACTGAAAAGCAAAAAGGCTTTACACAAGTAATTTTTGCCGTCAGCCTATCTTTTGTGCTGTTTACTGTTTTTGGGGAGCTAGTCATGGGCTCCTCTGCCACGCAGGTTACCCAGCCTGCGCAAACATTGGCGCGTCTTGGTGGGGTATCGGTATTTAAGCGTCTGGATGCTGTGCATATTGCCATCTGGGTTTTGGCTGCATTTTTAAAGCTAACGGCCTTTATTGGTGCAGCATGTATGGTAAGCGAAGCGTTATTGGCGGATAAGCGCACGCGCATGGTGATCGGCCTATGTGTAACTGCCGCGTTTTCTTTGTTAATTTATGCATTGCCGCAGCCGATTGTAACGGCGGGCCTATCTATTTTTACGGTGCTTTTAGCCATTGCAAGCATGCTATATGCACCTGCTACACGAGGCGAATATGAAAAAATTGTTTAAAGCGCTGCTCTTTGTTGGCACGGCGTTTATATTAACGGCCTGTGCAGGCTCTGAAAGCATTGGAGAGCGCGCCATTATCAAAACTATTTTTATAGATTACACCGAAGAATCGTACGAAGCGTCGCTTGTGGTATTTACCTGCGAGCCCAGCACAGACACCGCATCGGTGAAAGAAAAGCCGCGCGTGTTTACAGGCAGCGGGCAAAGCGTGGAAGATGCGCTTCGCGCGGCGGAGGAAGAGCAAAATAAATCGCCGTTTTACGCGCAAAACGAATTGCTGTTTTTAAGTGAAAATGCCGCGCGCACAAAAGCAAGCGAAATTTTGGCTTTTTTTGCAAGAGAAGATGCGCAGCGCCCCAATTTAGCGGTGTTTATTTCGCCATGCACCTCCGGCCAGCTTGCCGATTGCGACGAAAATTTAAGCGTTATTGTGCGCGAAGGCGAACGGATTGCAGCGGGCAAAAGCGAAAGTGTGCAAGCGCGCCGTTTGTATGAATTTTCGGCCAATTCCGAGGAGCCTCTCTCGGCCTATTTGCCCATTTATCGTTTTGGCGCACAAGAGGACTATTGCGGCGTACAGGAGCTTGCGGTTTTAAGCGCAGACGGGGAAAATCTTTTGCTGCGCGATAACGCAATGCGTTTGCTTTTATTGCTTGACGGCAAACTATCGGCCTTTACGCTGCACAACATGACGGAAGATAAAATCAACGCCGAAATGCAGGATGTGCGTCTTTCGTTTGCGGCCAACTGTAAAAACGGCACGCCCAGCCTACAGCTATTTGTTACTGGGTATATTCGTTCTGTGACGAATCAATCGGGTAAACCGCAAGATAAATCGAAGGCAAAGCAGCTTGCGAAAGCAATTAATCAATATATCGAAACAAACGCGCTTTTATTATTGCAAGAAACGTTTTTAAAAGGCAATGACGTGTTTTCTTATACACAGCATTTGCGCAATGTGGATAGCGCATTGTGCGACACATTGCTTGCGCAAAATGCGTTTTATCAAAACATTTCCATCACACTAACGTCGGATTTAAAGGTTATCTAGCGCACAATTGCAATTCAACAAAAAAGCCCTCACGGCGTTTGCAAAAAGCAAAAATCGTGAGGGCTAGTATTATCGGATGGTTTATCGTTTTTTCTTTGCGTCGCCTTGCTTTTGCGCATAACGCACCGATGCGCGCTCATATACGTTCAGCACATTTGTGATAAATTCGTCGGGGCCGTATCGCTTTGTAAAAGCAGTAACGGTACCGCGGCGCTCCATGCGCTCGCTTTGCGTCAGCGCGCTTTGCTCTTTAATCAGCACGGCAAGCTCGCTGGCTGTTTGATAGGTGTTGCCGTTAATGCCGGGCTGTATTTGCGCTTTGTTAAACACGTCAAGCCGCTGCAACACAAAAAGCCCGCTTGCCATCGCCTCCAGCATGGAAATGGAATTCATCTCCGAAAGAGAAGCAGTGGCAAATAAGCCACAGGCATGATAATACGGGGGCAGCTCCTCGTGCTTGATGGGGCCAAGCAGCTTTACTTGCTCGCGCATGCCCAAATGCGCAACCAGCTTTTCTAAATTGGCGCGTTCGGGGCCGTCGCCAATAATAAAGAGCTTATAGTTTGCATCGCCTTTAAAATATCCCGCAAAATATTCAATCATTACATCAATGCTTTTTTCTTTACCCAATCGGCCCACAAAGCAAAGTGCGGTATCCGTTTCCTGTATGCCGAGGCTGGCCTTTACCTCGGCAATTTTTTCTGCCGGCACGTTTTCTGGCATAAATGCAGATAAATCCACGATATTGGGGATAATATTGACATGCTTTTCAACGCCGCAACGCCGTAAAAACTCGGCCACTTTGGGGGATGGGCCAATAATTTCCGTGGCCTTATCCGCCGTTTTGCGAAAATACAGATGCGCTGCCGGCTTAACCATGTTTTGAAATTTCCCCGGCGCCACATAGAACATATAATCGTCATACATTGTGTGCAGTGTATAAACCATTGGCTTTTTCAGCTTGCGCGCAGCAAATGTGCCAAAGATGCCCATCGAAAATTCAGTATGAATATGAATGATATCGGGGTTAAAATCTGCAATAATGCGCAAACGCTGAATATTCACCGGATTGGCTACGCCGTAGCCGTAAATCCGTTTTAATGGAATGGCAGGGCAGTAAAGCACGCCATCTTTTACATAGTGGCAAACAGCCTTTGGATTTAAGGTGACAATCAACACTTCATGGCCGCGGCTTTCAAGGCAATTTTTTAACGTTTCGATATGCGTTACCACGCCGCTGATAAACGGAAAATACGTTTCTGTGAAAATGGCAATTTTCATAGCACCCAGTCCTTTGCGTTTTATTTGAATAGCTTTAGTATAGCAAAGAATAACCATAAATGAAAGCATATTATGTAAAATGTGCGGAAAAGAAAAACAAAAAAATTGATATATGTCACGCAATCATATATAATAGAACTATATGAAAAAATCATATAGGGAAGGGACGTATCGACCATGCCGCAATTCACCGTTACGCTAGATAAAATTGTGAGTCAGCTAAACCTTGAGGTGGTGTACCAGCCTAAGGATTTAAGCACCGTGCCTGTTACCACTGCTGATGTAAACCGCCCAGGGCTTTTGCTTACGGGATATGACGAATATTTTGAGCCAACACGCCTTCAAATCTGCGGTAAAGCAGAAATGGGGTATCTGGAAACCCTGCCGGAAAGCGAACGCCGCAGCCATATACACAGCTTGTTTGCAGCGGCACCGCCAGCCGTCATTGTTACGCGCAGCATAGATGTGTTTGCGGAAATGATGGAATTTGCCGAGGAATACACCGTGCCCATTTTGCGCACCTCTGAAAACACGTCTGTGCTGATGAGCGCGTTGATTTCCATCCTCAGCGTAGAGCTTGCGCCGCGCATTACGCGCCACGGCGTTTTTGTGGAAGTGTACGGCGAGGGCATTTTAATTTTGGGCGAAAGCGGCGTTGGCAAAAGCGAAACGGCAGTGGAGCTTGTAAAACGTGGACATCGCCTGATAGCGGACGACGCAGTGGAGCTGCGCCGTGTGTCTAACCGCACGGTGCTTGGCACCGCGCCCGAAAATATCCGCCATTTTATCGAGCTACGCGGCGTGGGCATTATCAATGTGGCGCGCGTGTTTGGTTCGGGCGCTGTGAAAATGAATGAAAAGGTTGATCTTGTGGTGGAGTTGGAGCCGTGGGACAGAAGCAAAAACTACAGCCGCACCGGCCTTGAAACCGATACCACCGAAATTTTGGGTATTGATTTGCCCTGCACGGTTATCCCTGTTATGCCGGGGCGTAATCTTGCTGTTATTTTAGAAGCCGCCGCCATTAATAACCGTCAGAAAAAAATGGGCTATAATGCAGCGCAAGAGCTTTTGGAAAAACTGGGCTTACAAAACGACATTTAATATGCGCACTGCGCTGATTTTGGCATTTGCGCAATAATCTTATGTACAAGGAATGATTGTAACATGAACTACAGAATCGGTATTGATCTTGGCGGCACCAATATTGCCGCGGGGCTTGTGGACGAAAACAATGTAATTATCGCAAAAACCTCTTGCAAAACCAATCTTCCCCAGCCGCGTGAAGTAATCGAGGCTTCTATTGCGTTTTTATGCACCAAGCTTTGTGAAGAAAACGGCATTAGCCTTGCAAAGGACATTGCATGGGTGGGCATTGGTACGCCAGGTAATGTGGACACAAAAACAGGGATTGTTGGCTTTAATGCCAATTTTGATTATCATAATTGGGCGCTTGTTTCGGCAATGGAGGAGCAGCTTTCCTGCAAGGTGTATATCGAAAACGATGCCAATGCGGCCGCATATGGCGAGTTTTTGGCAGGCGCTGCCCAAAATGCCGATTGCGCCATTGTATTAACGCTTGGCACGGGCATTGGCGGCGGCATCATTTTAAACCGCAAAATCTTTTCGGGCTTTAATTCGGCTGGTGCTGAAATTGGGCATATGGTTATTGTGGTAGATGGCCGCCCATGCATGTGCGGGCGCAACGGCTGCTGGGAAAAATATGCTTCGGCGCGCGCATTAACAGAGGACACGCGCGAAGCGCTGCGCTTGCATCCCGACAATATGATGTGGAACATCTGCGAGGGAAGCCTTGACAAGGTAAACGCAAAAACTGCGTTTGACGGCATGCGCGCAGGCGATAAACTGGCCGAGGAATTAGTGGAAAATTTTGCGAAATATGTTGCGTGCGGCATGATTAACATTATTAATATTTTTCAGCCCGAAATCATATGTATTGGTGGCGGTGTGTCTAAAGAGGGCGATGTGCTATTGAATCGCTTGCGCAAGTATATTGATGCCGAAGAATACGCGCGTACCGCCGCAAACAGAACCCAAATTTGCACGGCGCTTTTACGCAACGATGCGGGCATTATCGGCGCTGCCAATTTGGGCAATATGATGCAATAAGGAGACGCGCATGATAAACCTTGCGGGCTTTTTACAAAGCCTTGAAACACAGGCAATCTCTTTTACCGAAAACGAAAATCTGGCCGCCCATTGCACCTTTAAAATCGGCGGCCCTGCCGAGGTGTTTTGCCAAGCTGGCACAGTTTCTCAGCTGGCCACTATTTTGCGCCTTTGCAAATCGCATGAGGCGCGCTATCTTGTGCTCGGTAAAGGCAGCAATGTTTTATTCGCCGACAACGGCTTTCAAGGCGTGGTGATTCAGCTTACGGGCGAATTTGCCACGATTGCGTGCGAAGGCAAGCAAATCATTGCGGGTGCCGCCGTAAACGTAGCCGATTTGTGCTGTGCTGCGCGCGATGCATCGCTGGCAGGGCTGGAATTTGCGTTTGGCATTCCGGGCAGTGTTGGCGGCGGCATATTTATGAATGCGGGCGCATACGGCGGAGAAATGGCAGATGTGCTAACATCCGTCACTTATATGGACGACGCTTTCAAAACCCACACGGTGGATACCGATGCATTGGCGCTGGGATATCGCGAATCGGTTTTTCAGCATCAGCCGTGGATTATTTTAAGCGCAGTTTTTACGCTAACATCCGGCAATCGAGAGGAAATTGGCGCGCATATGCGCGAGCTTGCAAAAAACCGTGCCGAAAAACAGCCGCTGGATAAGCCCAGCGCAGGCAGCGCCTTTAAACGGCCTGTGGGCGCGTTTGCAGCCGCATTAATTGACAAGGCGGGCTTGCGTGGTTATACGCATGGCGGGGCAGGCATCAGCGAAAAGCACTGTGGTTTTATTGTAAATCTTGGTGGCGCAAGTGCCGAGGATGTGCTTTGCCTTGCAGATGAAGTGTGCAATGCCGTGAAAGAAAAAACAGGATACTGCCTTGAAAAAGAAATACGAGTAATCAAATAAAGGATGGGTAATGAACATGGATTTGCTTGTAGTAACAGGCCTTTCCGGTGCGGGGAAATCTCTTGCAATGAACGCGCTTGAGGATATCGGCTTTTTTTGCATTGATAATATTCCCGCAAGCTTATTGCCAAAACTGATGGAATTTGCGCAGCAAAGCGAAAACGCACTACAAAAAATTGCCGTGGTGTTGGACATTCGCGGGGGGCGTTCCGCACAAGAGATTTATGATGCGCTGGCTTCTTTAAAAGAATCGAATGTGATTTATAAGGTGCTGTTTTTGGATTGCTCCAGCGAAGCGCTGGAGCGTCGCTATACAGAAACACGCCGCCGCCATCCCATCAGCATTTCGCTTGATGTCAGTTTATCGGATGCGATTTTGCGCGAAAAAGAAATTTTGCAGCCGCTTTATGAAAAAGCCGATTATAAAATGGACACAACGTTATTAACTGCGGCGGCGCTGAAAGATAAAATTGTTTCACTGTTTGCGGAAAAAAGCGTTGATGCTATGCGCTTGACGTTTCTTTCTTTTGGCTTTAAATACGGCCATCCCAAAGAAGCGGACATGCTGTTTGACGTGCGCTGCCTGCCCAATCCCTTTTATGTGCGCGAGTTAAAGCCGCTTACCGGCAAGGATGCAGAGGTGGCGGATTATGTGTTCTCGTTTAACGAGGCCAAAGAGCTGCTTTCGCACGTCGAAGCCTTGCTGCAATACGCATTACCGCTGTATGTTAAAGAAGGCAAAAGCCAGCTAACCATTGCCGTTGGCTGCACCGGCGGCAAGCATCGTTCCATTGCCTTTGTGGAAAAATTGGCGGCTTTTTGCCGCGGGCTTGGCTATGATCCAACCGCAGAACATCGGGATATTGGCCGTTTTTATTAACAGCGGTTTATTTTACAGGAGGTGAGTGAATGAGTTTTTCGCAAACCGTAAAACGAGAAATTCTTTCGCATACACCGCAAAGTGCATGCTGCACCAAAGCCGCGGCCTATGGGCTTGCATGCTTTGGTAAATATTTCGACGCAAAAGGCCTGATTATCCACACCGAGCAAAGCGCAGTGGCGCAATACGCCAAAAAGATATTTGCCGCGCTGGATATTGCGGGCAAGGTATATGCCACTGGCAAAGAAAGCAGCCGTATTTATGAATTTGCCATCAAGGATACGCAGGAAATAGACAAGCTTTTTGCGCTCTTTTCACGCGCAAAAACGGATATTTCAATCAATATCAACAGCGCCAATTTTACCTGCGAGCATTGCGTTAGTGCTTTTTTGGCATCCGCTTTTTTATGCGTGGGCACGATCACCAATCCCGAACGCGAGTATAATTTAGAATTTGTTACAAATAAGCATCGCTTGTCGCAAGACCTATGCGCGCTTTTAAAAGGGCACGATTTTTTACCCGGTAGCACTGTGCGCAAAGGCTCTAACATTATCTATTTTAAAGCCAGCGAGCAAATTGAAGATTTACTGACTTTTATTGGTGCGTCGGGCGCAGCGCTGGAAATTATGAATCTAAAAGTATACAAAGATTTTCGCAATAAAGCCAATAGAATTACCAATTGTGAAACGGCCAATATTGATAAAATGGTGGCGGCAAACAGCCAAACGCTTACCGCAATTGAAACCTTGCGCAAATATGGTAAGCTGGAAACCTTGCCCGCAACGCTGCGCGAAGCCGCACAAAAGCGGTTGGAGTTTCCGGATATATCGTTAAAGGAGCTTGCCGCATGCTTTGAGCCGCCGTTAAGCAAATCTGGCCTTAGCCATCGTTTGCGTAAGCTGGAGGAAATGGCGCGTGATTGCCTTGCCAAAAATGTGCCAATACAATAAAACAACGTAGAAAGGCCAAAAAATGTCTGACAAGCAAACCAACTTTACACATCTGCATGTACATACAGAATACAGCCTTTTAGACGGTGCCTGTCGCATAGACAGGCTGATGGACCGCGTGAAAGCACTGGGGCAAAGCGCGGTTGCCATTACCGATCACGGCGTGATGTATGGCTGTGTGGATTTTTATAAAGCGGCAAAAAAAGCCGGCGTAAAGCCCATTATTGGCTGCGAAGTATATGTGGCAACGCGCACGCGCTTTGATAAGGTGAACCGTATTGACGGCAATAACCATTTGGTGCTTTTATGTGAAAACGAAACAGGCTATAAAAACTTGATTAAAATGGTTTCATCGGGCTTTGTGGAGGGCTTTTACAATAAGCCGCGCATTGACCATGCGCTTTTGGAAAAGCATCACGAAGGCCTGATTTGCCTGTCTGCTTGTTTAGCTGGCGAAATACCGCAGGCGCTTTTAGCGGGCGATTACGAGCGCGCTAAAAATCTTGCCCAATATTACGAAAATCTGTTTGGCAAGGATCATTATTACATTGAAATACAAGATCACGGCCTGCCAGAGCAGCAGGCGGTTTTGCCTGCATTAATTCGCCTTTCCAAAGAAACAGGCATTCCACTGGTGGCCACCAATGACGCGCATTATCTTGAAAAAGAAGATACAAAAATGCAGCATATCCTTGTTTTAATCCAAACCAATAAAACGGTGAACGATGAGGATGTGCTGGAATTTGGCACGGACGAATTTTATATAAAATCCACCGAAGAAATGTATGATTTGTTTTCTATTGTGCCGCAAGCGTGCGAAAACACCAATAAAATTGCCGACATGTGCAATTTCGATTTTGAATTTGGTGTTACAAAGCTGCCGTTTTTTGAAGCGCCAAGCGGCAAAGACAATAAAGCCTATTTTGTGGATTTGTGCAACGAGGGGCTTGCGCGGCATTATGGCGACACCCCCACAGCCGAAATGCGTGAACGGCTTGACTATGAAATTGCCGTGATTGACCGCATGGGGTACATCAACTATTTTTTAATTGTGTTTGATTTTATCAATTACGCAAAGAAAAACAACATCCCGGTGGGGCCGGGGCGCGGCTCGGGCGCGGGCAGCCTTGCAGCTTACTGCATGGGCATTACCAATGTAGACCCGATAAAATACAATCTTTTGTTTGAACGCTTTTTAAATCCAGAGCGCGTGAGCATGCCGGATTTTGATGTCGATTTTTGCTACGAGCGCCGCGGCGAAGTGATTAATTACGTTATCGAAAAATACGGGCAGGATCACGTGGCGCAGATTGTCACATTCGGCACAATGGCCGCCCGCGCGGCTATTCGGGATGTGGGACGCGTATTGGATTTGCCCTATCAAACGGTGGACACCGTGGCAAAGCTTGTTCCCAATGAGCTGAAAATCACGCTTACCAAAGCGCTTAAAATGTCAAAAGAGCTTGCGGCGCTTTACGAAAGCGATGCCCAAATTAAAGAGCTTTTAGATATCGCCATTAAGCTTGAAGGCATGCCGCGCCATGCGTCTACCCATGCGGCAGGCGTGGTGGTAACGCGCGAAGCCGCAGATGAATATGTGCCGCTTTCTGCAAACGACGGCAATATCGTAACCCAGTTTACCATGACAACCATTGAAGAGCTGGGCCTTTTAAAAATCGACTTTTTGGGTTTGCGCACGCTCACGGTGCTGCATGATGCGGAAATGATGATTGCCGCAAAGGACCCTGCATTCTCTTTAGATACCATATCATACAACGATAATGCCGTGTACGAAATGCTTACACAAGGGGACACGCAGGGCGTGTTTCAGCTGGAATCGGGCGGCATGCGCCAGCTGGTGATGAATCTTGGCCCGCGCGACCTAGAGGACATCATCGCGGCAATCTCCTTGTATCGGCCTGGGCCGATGGATTCCATACCCACCTATTTAAAAAACCGTCATACGCCCGCGGGCGTTTCATATAAACATCCGCTTTTGGCACATATTTTAGATGTTACAAACGGCTGTATTATATATCAAGAGCAAGTAATGCAGATTTGCCGA
>RRZU011442793.1_pt1 | contig 24999 bp, 23 predicted proteins | sample 2165561 | NCBI WGS metagenome assembly RRZU01 (sample SAMN10456909, study PRJNA506462) | wastewater metagenome | isolation source: wastewater sludge | place: USA: Moscow, Idaho | reverse complement strand
TGCGTGGCGGGCACGGCTGCGAGTGTATGCCGGTCACGCTCGCGCCACGCGCCCGCCTGTGGCTGCCGTGGGTCGTGCCGCCGGCGTCGGTCAGCTCAACCCGACGACCACCGAGTAGATCGGCACCTGCGAGCTGCCTTCGGTGAGCGTGGCGGTTACCCCGCCCCCGGTGCCCACGGGCACCGGGCCGTTGGAGTCGGTCAGCATCGCCGAGATGTTGCCGCCGCCGGAACCGACGCTCTGAGTGCGCAGCACCTGACCCGCCGGCACCGCCCAGGTGCTCGTGGTGGAGGAGGACTTGCGGGCCCAGTAGGTCAGCACCCAGGAGCCGGCGGTCGTGACTGGCACGCTCGGCGAGGTCACCGTCGTGCTGCCGGTGGTGTTGAGGTTCCCCGCCGAGGCAAGGACGGACACCGAGCCAGCCGATGCCCGGTATGCCGCGATGGAGAGGTCGGACTTGGCCAGGGCGGTGGTGTTCACCGTGAACGTGGCGCCGGGGTCAGCCGCGGTGGCGGTCCGAGTCCACGCGCGGGCCGAGAGCGACGAGCCGGTGAGCGACGGCAACGCCGTCCAGCCCGCCGGGGGCGCGCCGATGGTGCCTGCGGTGTTGGTGGTGAGGAAGACCACCAGGGCGTCACCGGCCTGGACCGCGCCCGGGACCACGACGCTGTGCGCCGTGCGGTTGCCATTGCTGCTGGCTGCCGCGACGAAGCTGACCGTCGCCGTCGCGGGCGGGGCCACGGTGACGGTCTGGGTGGCGGTGGTGGTGGCGCCGCCGTTGTCGGTGACGGTGAGGGTGGCGGTGTAGCTGCCGGCTGCGGCATACGGGTGGGTGGGGTTGACGCCGGTGGCGGTGTTGCCGTCGCCGAAGGCCCAGGCGTAGTCGGTGATGGTGCCGTCGGGGTCGGTGGAGCCGGCGCCGGAGAAGGTGCAGGTCAATGCCGTGCAGGTGACGCTGATCGCGGCCGTCGGGGCGACGTTCCCGGTCACCGGCGCCGGGTTGCCGGCGGCGTCCTGGTAGAGGAAGAAGTCGTGGGCCTGCCACGACACGCCGTCCACGCCCGGCCCCGACACGATCGTGCCCGAACCCGCGACGGGGGCACCGGACTGCGCGCCGTGCTGCCAGGTGACGCTGTGCAGCGCACCGTCCGGACTGGCCCAGTACAGCGTGTCCCCGCCCAGCACCATGCCGCGCATCTGGCCGAAGTCCGCGCCCGCGACCGATTCGCTCGCGACGTAGCGCACGGCGCCCACGACACCGCTCTCCGGTTCAAAGAAGCGGTAGTAGAGCTGCGTCGAGCCCGCCTGGGTGAAGTAGACCCGGCCGAAGGTGAAGAACATTCCGGTCATCGCCGCGACGTCCGAGTGCCAGTCGGCGAGGACGACGAGCTGATCCTGGGTGTTGACCGGGATCGCTGGCCCGAACGAGGTCCCGTCGAAGGACCGTCGATCGAAGGTGCCGTCCGCCCAGGCGAGGTAGAGCTGGCCGTTGAGCATGAACGACCCGCGAACCGCGCTCCAGTTCAGTCCACCGTCTGCCACGGTTGCCTCGGGACCCACGGTGCTGCCGGTGAACGGCCTGCGGGTGATCAGCAGCGGAGTTCCGGCCGAGATGTCGGTGCGCAGGATCTCGATCCCGTTGATCAGGGGGTTCTCCACGACGTGGCCGAGGGTGACGTCGATCGAGCCGTCGCTGACCAGATCGAAACTGCGCATCGTGCCGATGTCGTGTCCGACGCTGGCGTTGATGTCGAAGTCATCGATGACCAGGTTTCCTTCGACGGAGACGTCGAAGACCCGGCTGCCCGGCGTGGCGGTGCAGCCGCACCGGTCGGCGAAGTAGAGCCGCAGCTGCACGGGCGTGCCGGCGGTCACCGGGAAGTTCCAGGACTGTTCGGTGCCATCCCAGGGGTCCCACAACTCGGTGTTGAAGACGGAGCGTGGTGTGCTCGACGGGACGTTCGCATCGACGGCGGGCACCAACGAACCCCAGTCCGCCCGGTTGCTCACCTGGTTGTGCAGCAGACTCGGGTTCTCGGCGGTGTCGCCGGCCCAGTCGATGCCGGTGTCGGCCGGCAGCATCGGCCCGGCGGCGTTGACCCGGTGGAGGATGCGCGCGTCGGTGGCCGCGCCGGTGAGACCCGCGGAGTAGATCTGGTTGGGCACGCTGGGCGTGCGCTGTTGCGCTATGCCAGTGCCTCCCGCCACCGGGAGCAGGGCCAACCGTGGGTGGTACTCGTTGCCGATGTTCTGGGTGTCCGAGCCGACCCACAGGCCCCGACTGTTGACGTAGAAGTCGAAGACGCCCACCCCACGGTCCCGAGTGGGGTTCCAGCTGTAGGGCAGCCCGTTGATCGGGCTGAGCGCTGCGATGCCTGGCCGGGAGACGGCGCCGGGGCCGGGGGTGTCACCGGCGAACGGGTTGTTCTGCCACCGCTGGTGCCCGCCCACGTAAACCACCGAGTCGGTGATCTCGACCGCGTAGGTCGTGTCGCCGCCGGTGTTGTCGATCCAGCTCGGGCGCACGTCGGCCCCGACCGCGGCCGTCTCGAACCGGGCGGTCGAGTCGCAGGCCGCGCCCGGGCCTCCGTAGGCGCCGGTCGTGGAGACGACGAAGAAGGAGCCGTCCGGCGAGAAGTCCAGGTCACGCATGTAGGAGTTGAACGACCCCGAGCAGGGGGTCAGATAGAAACCGGTCACAAAACCGGTCGGCGCCGCCGCCGCGCCGGAGATGTCCAACACGAACAGCTGGTGGTTGCGCAGGCCATTGACGGTGTCGAAATTGCCGATACCCACGAGCCGGGTCCCGGCGGGGTCGGTGTCGATCTTCGCCACGGTGGTGAAGCCCCCGTTATGCGTACCGGCGATGACGACCGTGGAGAAGTTGGTGAGCGCACCGGTGGTCGGGTTCAGGGTCGCCAATGCCAGCCGCGGGGTGCCGTTGACGTGGGTGAAGCCGCCGGCGATCCAGAGCCGGCCGTTGACCAGTCGGAGGTCCTTGACGACACCGGTGACGTTGCCGGCGTTGAAGCTGGTGATGACCGCGCCGTCGGAAAGCCGCACTCGGGCAAGGTTCTTGCGCGCGACTCCGCCGATGGAGCTGAAGCTGCCCGCGACATAGACGCTCTGACCGTCGCCGGTCGGAAGGACCGCCTCGACCGTGCCGTTGGGCTGCGGCAGGAAGCTCGTGCTCACTGCCCCCGAGGTGACGTCGAAGGCGAACAGGTTGGCGCGCGCCACCGTGGGCCCGCCGGCGTTGCTGACCGAGGAGAATGTCCCACCGGCTACCATGAGATTGCCGACCTGCTGGATCGAGAGCACCCGACCGTTGAGCACATAGGGCGTACCGGCCGCCGGATCTGGGCTCACCAGACTCCCCGGGGGCACGTCGACCGCCCCAGCCGACGGAGCCATAACGATCCCACCGGCCAAACAGACGGCTGCGGCGGCCACACCGGCCGCCATCCGACGCAAGGACGCCAAGGACATGAGGGAGTTCCTTCCGCGCAGGGGAGCCACCTCACCGGCGCGGAACCACCCGCATCGCCGCTCCCCGAGGTGTGTCGAGGTGACCATACCTCGCGCATTCCTGCCGATTCCTGGTTTCGCGACAATCCGATTCCCCTGCCGACCATCACGTGAGCCGGCTGCACCCGGTGACTCCGACCAGCTCGACGGCGTCGGCCGGATCGCCGCCGCGGACGGGGCCCCCGGCCACGCAGCTGGGGGCCCCGGTCGCAGGGGCGCGGCAGGTCAGCGGCTGAAGGTGCGCACCCCGGACTTCTCCCAGGAGGTGTAGCCGGAGGCGACACCGTTGTCGCTCACGACGCGGAAGGAGACCCGCTGGTACATCTCCTCGTCACCCCACTCGGTGTCGGGGAGGCGCTGGTAGGTCGAGAGGGTGACCGTGCCGTAGGTGGTGAAGTGGTAGCTCTTGGAGAAGGTGCCGATGGTGTCGTCGCTGAAAGTGTCCTCCTCGCGGGTCTGCTGGGTGATCTGCGCGCTGCGCCCGCCGTTGCAGGTGACCCGGATGTCGTAGCGGAGCACCTTGATGCCGGCGTAGTCGGTGTAGGCGTAGACGGGGGTGAGCGGCGTGACCGAGCAGCCGCTGGTGGTGGTCGTCGCGCTGGCCGACGCGGCGGCGGCGATCGGTACGGCGGCGGCGAGCAGGGCGACCGCGGCGGCTCGCTTGGGATTGCCGAGGGCGGAACGAAGGCTCATGACAGTTGACCCCTTGCCTGTACTGGTGCGGACCGGCTCCCGCCGGTGTGCGCCCTTGCGGCGCACCTCCAGAGTCCCGTTCGGCGGGGGGTAGGCGCGTCTGCCTGAGGACCGATCCTCGGGGTATGCCGCGCGGCATACTCGCGCATCGCTCGGTCAGACCGCGACGAGCCCGCTCGTGTAGGCCAACGCCACGGCCTGGGCGCGGTCCCGGCAGTCGGTCTTGTGCAGGATCCGCGAGACGTGGGTCTTCACCGTGCCCTCGCCGAGGAAGAGCCGGTGGGCCAGCTCCTCATTGGAGAGCCCGTGCGCGAGCAACGTGAGCACCTCACGCTCCCGTTCGGTCAACCGGGCCAGCACCCCAGGACGGGCAGCGGTGGGCCGCGGCGTGCTGCGCAGGGCGGTGACCACATGTCCGGCAACGGCAGGGTCCAGCCAGACCTCCCCGGCGGCCACGTGGTGCACGGCGCGGGCCAGGTCGGCCGGGGCGGCTCGTTTGAGTAGGTAGCCGTGGGCTCCGGCGAGCACCGCGGCCTGCACGTCCGGGTCGGTGTCGAAGGTCGTCACGAGCAGCACCCGCAACTCGGGGTGCCCGGCCAATACCTGTCTTGTCAGCTCGACCCCGTCGAGCCCGGGCATCCGCAGATCGGTGACGAGCACGTCGGGGCGAAGGGTGCTGCACCGTTCGATGGCCTGTATGCCGTCGGTCGTCTGGCCGACCACATCCAGGCCAGGATCCAGGCCCAACAGCAATGCCAGCCCGGCGCAGACGAGCGCGTCGTCGTCGGCGACGACGACCCGTACCCGTCGGGCCGATGTTGGGTTGGCAGTCACCGTGGCGGCGCCCACGGGTCCGTTCGTCACCGCACGGGTCCGTTCGTCACTGTACGGGGGCGAGGCAGCCAGCGGCGCCGGCGACCGCTGCGGCAACGGGCACCCGCAGCGACACCAGGTGAGCGCCGCCGCTCAGGCGGTGCTGCATGCTGCCCCCGGCCTGACGGGCGCGGTCCGCCAGGGACGGCAACCCTACGCCGCCACCCGCGGCAAGCCCGGCGGCAGCGGCACCGGGGTCGAGCTCGGTGACCAGCTCCAGCCGTAACTGCGTTGCCCCCCAATCGAGCTCGACGCGACAACGGCTCGTGGGACCCCCGTGCTTGAGTGCGTTGGTCAATCCCTCCTGCACCGTCCGCAGCACGGTGTGCGCCGCCTCCTGGGTCAGTGGTGCGCGATCGCCGATCTCCGCCCAGCGCACCGTCAGCCCCGCGGCCCGCGCCGCGGCGACGACGTCGGGCACTCTCGCCAGCGGGTCGTCACCGGGGCCGGCCCCGGGGCGCAGCCCGTCGACCACTCGGCGCAGTTCGTCGAGGGTGCGGCCCGCCTGATCCTCGATCGCGGCCAGGGTGACGCCGGTCGTCGGCGCCACGTCGCCGGCCACGGCCCGGGCCCCGGCGGCCTGCAACAGCAGGGTGGTCACGGAGCCGGCTACACCGTCGTGCAGTTCGCGGGCGATCCGCAGCCGTTCGTCCTCCAGGGCCGCCCGGCGGGTGTCCTCGACGGCCTGCTGGTATGCCGCGTGGGCGGCCATCGCGCGCCGGCCGGCGCCCCACTGGCGCCGCCCCGCGGCATACCCGATGCCGGCGAGCAACCCGGTGAGCACGGCCACGGTCAGCAGCGCCGGCAGCGGCGCGGACGCCGACCGAGCCACGCCCCAACCGTGACCGAGTGCCACGGTGGCCAGAGCAAGGGCCACCGGGGTGACCCGCAGGCCCCGGGTGCCGGCGGCATAGGTCGCGACGAGCAGACCGGCAACCGGCTGCCACAAGGGCACCCCGAGGCTGACGAGCGCGAAGGCCGCCTGCCCGGCGAACACGGGGGCCGCGCGGCTCCTGCGCCACCACAGGCTCTGGTGGACGGCAATCGTCGCGAGCACCGGAGCCCAACTGGGTAGGGCCGGGCCCGCAGCGGTCACGACGTCGCCGTTCCACGCGAGCAGGTCGACGCCGACTGCGGTCGTCACCAGCAGAGTGGTCATGGGGAGTGGCGGGAGAGTGCGCACGGGGGCTCCTTGGGGGATTCCGAAGAAACCTTCGGGGCGGTGTCCAGGGTGTCGTGTCGCGCGGTTGCGCGCGTTGATCCACCGGGCTAGTGGCAGAACGATGCCCAGGGCCAGAGCACGCAGAAGATGCTGGCCGGAACGCCCGGGCCGCTGGGGCCGGGCAGAGGAGCGGCGCTGGCACCGGCCAGCTCGAGGCCCCAGTGCGGGGCCGAGGGACCCGTCTGCGCGTTGGGGCCGACTGCCGCGACGTCGATGACCTCGACCGTCTGCGAACTGCCCACGGGCCACGTGATGACGACTCGCACGGGCCACGAGCGGGTGGGCGCGTCGAGCACTGCGTCCAGGTCGGGCCGCGCGGCGACGAAGCGATCGTTGATGAGCGAGCCGTGACCGATCCGGCGCACCTGCGCCGAAGGAGCGACCATCCCGAACACCGTGACGGTGATGAGGCTCGGGTCGACGGGCGGTTGGGGTGGGTCCGGGTCGAGGGTCCCGCCGGGTTCGGGTTCGCCGGGCAGGTGGCCGAGGCCGCCGGGCCGCGGTGGGCGTGAGATCGGGGGCTTGGGGCGAGGAGGATCCGGCAGTGCTGGGATCGGAAAGACCGGGGGCTGACTCATCGACGCTCCTTGTCAGGGTGGGAGGTCTCGTCAGCTTGTCAGGAGCCGCGTGAGGAGGGCAGAGATACGTCACGCCCGCAACGCCCGATGCCTGGGGCTAGGCCCAGAGGGAGAATTACGACATACTGGTGTGGTGAATATCGAGCACGCGCCGGCGGACGCCGAGTCGCGCACCCGCGCCCGGGTGCTCGCGGCGGTGTCCGAGCACGGCCCGGTGACCGCTTCAGCCCTCGGGGTGATGATCGCACTGACCCCGGCCGCCGTCCGCCGCCATCTCGATGCGCTGGCCGCGGCGGGTGCCATCGTCGAGCGTGAGGCCAGCGGCCCGGCCGGCCGCGGCCGTGGCCGCCCGGCCCGTCAGTGGGTGCTGGCCCCGGCCGGCCACGACGCGTTGGCCAGCGACTACGACCACCTCGCAGCGCAAGCCCTGCGCTATCTGAGTCAGTCGGTCGGGCCGGTGGCGGTGGAGGCCTTCGCGCGCAGCCGCACCGCCGACACCGAGAGCCGGTATGCCGCGCAGCTCGCCCCGCTGGGCAACGACCCCGTCGCGCGCGCCCACGCGCTCGTCGGCATGCTCACCCGCGACGGGTATGCCGCGTCGGCCCGCCCGGTGTCGGCCGGAGCCCTCGCGGGCCTGCAGTTGTGCCAGGGGCACTGCCCGGTCAAGCACGTCGCCGAGGAGTTCCCGCAGCTGTGTCAGGCCGAGACCGACGCCTTCTCCCGACTGCTCGGCGTGCATGTCCAGCGGTTGTCTACGCTGGCCCGCGGCCAGCACGTCTGCACGACCTTCGTCCCCACCCCAGTGAAAGGCCAGTCCGCGTGACCGACACGACGAGCCCCACCATCGCGCAGGGCATCTCCGAGGGCATCGAGGCGCTCAACCCCGGTTTGGCCGGCCTGGGTCGGTACGAGTACGGCTGGGCCGACAAGGACGTCGCCGGAGAGACGGCCCGGCGGGGGCTGTCCGAAGAGGTGGTCCGCAACATCTCGGCACTCAAGAGTGAGCCGGCCTGGATGCTCGAGCTGCGGCTCAAGGGGCTGCGCCTGTTCGACCGCAAGCCGATGCCGTCCTGGGGCAGCGACCTGTCCGGCATCGACTTCCAGAACATCAAGTACTTCGTCCGCTCCACCGAGAAGCAGGCCACCTCCTGGGATGAATTGCCCGAGGACATCAAGAACACCTACGACCGACTCGGCATCCCCGAGGCCGAGAAGCAGCGTCTCATCGCCGGCGTGGCTGCGCAGTACGAGAGCGAGGTCGTCTACCACCAGATCCGTGAGGACCTCGAGCGCAAGGGCGTCATCTTCGTCGACACCGACACCGGCCTGCGCGAGCACGAAGACCTCTTCCGGGAGTACTTCACCTCGGTGATCCCGGTGGGAGACAACAAGTTCGCCTCGCTCAACACGTCGGTCTGGTCGGGTGGTTCGTTCATCTACGTGCCTCCGGGAGTGCACGTCGACATCCCGCTGCAGGCCTACTTCCGCATCAACACCGAGAACATGGGGCAGTTCGAACGCACCCTCATCATCGCCGACGAGGGCTCGTACGTGCACTATGTCGAGGGCTGCACCGCGCCGATCTACAAGTCCGATTCGCTGCACTCGGCGGTCGTCGAGATCGTCGTCAAGAAGGACGCCCGGGTGCGGTACACGACAATCCAGAACTGGTCGAACAACGTCTACAACCTGGTCACCAAGCGGGCCACCTGCGCCGAGGGCGCGACGATGGAGTGGATCGACGGCAACATCGGCTCGAAGGTGACGATGAAGTACCCGGCCGTCTACCTGCTGGGCCGACGGGCCCGCGGGGAGACGCTCTCGATCGCCTTCGCCGGTGCCGGCCAACATCAGGACGCCGGCGCCAAGATGGTGCACGCGGCGCCGGAGACCTCCAGTTCGATCGTCAGCAAGTCGGTGGCCCGCGGGGGCGGGCGCACCTCCTACCGCGGCCTCGTGCAGATCCAGGAGGGCGCCACCGGCAGCAGGTCGACGGTGCGCTGTGACGCGCTGCTCGTCGACACGATCAGCCGCTCGGACACCTATCCCTACGTCGACGTCCGCGAGGACGACGTGCAGATGGGCCACGAGGCCACCGTGTCCAAGGTGAGCGAGGACCAGTTGTTCTACCTCATGTCCCGAGGCATGGCCGAGGACGAGGCGATGGCGATGATCGTGCGCGGCTTCGTCGAGCCGATCGCGCGCGAACTGCCGATGGAATACGCCCTGGAGCTCAACCGCCTCATCGAGCTGCAGATGGAAGGAGCAGTCGGCTGATGCCGCTGTTGCAGAAGGGTTCTCGTCCCGACCCGGTGAGCGCGGGCGCGCCCGGCGGTATGCCGCCCGGGCACCAGCACGGGCCGGCCGCCCTGGTGCCCGAGCTGTCCCGAGCCGACCGTCGCCGCTCCTACGACCTGCTCGACTTCCCGATGCCGACCGGTCGCGAGGAGGATTGGCGGTTCACCCCGCTGGACCGGCTCGCCCCGTTGCTGCGCGACACCCCGTCCGGGTCGCATCTGGCGATCGACACCGAGCTGCCCGACGGGGTCACGGTCAGTCACATCACGACCGCGGCCGCTCGCGAGCTCGGGGCGCCGCCGCCGCAGGACCGGGCCGCTGCCCTCGCCTCGGCGCACACCGACCACTCCGGTGGGGTCCTGCACGTGCAGGTGCCGGCCGAGGCCGAACTGGCCGAGCCGGTGCGGGTGCGGTTCGTGGGTAGCCACACCGACCCCCACCCGGATCGGATCTGGGGCCACCTGGTGCTCACCGTCGGCCGGCACGCCAAGGCGGTCGTCGTCCTCGAGCACGAGGGCACGACGCGGTTGTCGGAGTTGGTCTCGGTGCTCGTCGGCGACGGCGCCGAGCTCACCCTCGTCACCCTCCAGGAATGGTCCGAGGACGCCCTCCACCTGGCCCAGCACGACGTCGTCGTCGGTCGGGACGCCACGGTGCGCCACGTCGTGGTGACCCTCGGCGGGCAGGTCGTGCGGGTTTCCACGAACATCACGTATGCCGCGCCCGGCGGCGCCGTCGACGCCTACGGTGTCTACTTCGCCGACGCCGGACAGCACTTGGAACACCGGCTCTTCGTCGACCACGAGGCTGCGCACTGCCGCAGCAACGTCGAATACAAGGGCGCCCTGCAGGGCGACACGGCCCGCACCGTGTGGGTCGGTGACGTGCTCATCCGGGCCAGCGCCGAGGGCACCGAGACCTACGAGCTCAACCGCAACCTCGTGCTCACCGACGGCGCTCGCGCCGACTCGGTGCCCAACCTGGAGATCGAGACCGGCCAGATCGTCGGTGCCGGCCACGCCTCCGCGACCGGCCGGTTCGACGACGAGCAGCTGTTCTACCTGCAGGCCCGTGGCATCCCCGAGGACGAGGCCCGGCGCCTGGTGGTGCGGGGGTTCTTCGCCGACATCATCGGCAAGATCCCGGTGGCCGAGATCCAGGGCCACCTCATGCAGGCCGTCGAACGTGAGCTGGAGCGCTCCGACCACGGGCGGGCCGGGGCATGAGTGTGCAGCACGACACCGACTTCGAGAAGGTCTGCGAGCTCGACGAGCTGACGATCGGTCGGCCCGCCCTCGCGCAGGTGGGCGGCATACCGATGGCGATCGTGCGCACCGCGGAGGATCAGGTGCATGCCATCCACGACGTCTGCACGCATGCCAATGTCTCGCTGTCCGAAGGCGAGCTCGACGGCTGCCAGCTCGAATGCTGGCTGCACGGCTCTCGTTTCGACCTGCGCACCGGCGAGCCGTCCGGGCCGCCGGCCACCGTGCCGGTCGCCGTCTACCCCGTGCGCCTGCTCGACGGCGCCGTCCACGTGAGCCCCACCCCCCTCAAGGAGAGCTGAAGACCCATGTCCGTGTTGGAGATTCGTGACCTGCACGTGAGCGTCACCACCGAGGAGGGCGCCAAGGAGATCCTGCGCGGCGTCGACCTCACGGTGCGTTCCGGTGAGACGCACGCGATCATGGGGCCCAACGGCTCGGGCAAGTCCACCCTTGCCTACTCGGTGGCCGGGCACCCGAAGTACCAGACCACAGCGGGCAGCATCACCCTCGACGGCGAGGACGTGCTGACGATGAGCGTCGACGCCCGGGCCCGGGCCGGGCTGTTCCTGGCCATGCAGTACCCCACCGAGATCCCGGGGGTGACCGTCTCCAACTTCCTGCGCACCGCCAAGACGGCCATCGACGGCCAGGCACCCAAGCTACGCACCTGGGTCAAGGACGTCCGCGTGGCGATGGACGCGCTGAAGATGGACCCGGCGTTCGCCGAGCGCAACGTCAACGAGGGCTTCTCCGGCGGCGAGAAGAAGCGCCACGAGATCCTCCAGTTGGAGTTGCTCCGCCCGAAGATCGCGGTGCTCGACGAGACCGACTCGGGGCTGGACGTCGACGCGTTGCGGGTGGTCAGCGAGGGGGTCAACCGGGCCCGCGAGGCCACCGACCTGGGCGTGCTGCTGATCACCCACTACACCCGGATCCTGCGCTACATCCGCCCCGACCACGTGCACGTCTTCGTCGACGGGCGGATCGTCGAGAGCGCCGGCCCCGAACTGGCCGACCGGCTCGAGGCCGAGGGCTACGACCGGTTCCTCACCCCGGCGAGCTGACCGATGACCGCAGCGGCGTTCACCCCGCAGGAGTCGGCCCGGATCCGGGCCGACTTCCCGATCCTCACGCGCACCGTGCGCGACGGGCGCCCGCTCGTGTATCTCGACTCCGGGGCCACCTCGCACAAGCCCCGCCAGGTGCTCGACGCCGAGCGGCACTTCTACGAGCAGACGAACGCCGCCGTGCACCGTGGGGCCCATCAACTGGCCGAGGAGGGCACCGACGCCTACGAGTCGGCCCGGGCCCGGATCGCCGCCTTCATCGGTGCCGCGCCGCAGCAGATCGTCTTCACCCGTAACGCGACCGAGGCAATCAACCTCGTCGCCTACGCCTTCTCCAATGCCACGAGCGGCGGCGGCGGTGCCTCATCGACCACCCGCTTCACGCTGGGTCCGGGTGCCGAGGTGCTCGTCACCGAGATGGAGCACCACGCCAATCTTGTGCCGTGGCAAGAGCTGTGCCGCCGCACTGGGGCCACCCTGAAGTGGATCCCGGTGACCGCCGACGGTCGGCTTGAGCTGGGCTCCCTCGACGAGTTGCTCACCGCGCGCACCGCGGTGCTCGCCGTCACCCACGTCTCGAACGTGCTGGGCACGGTCAACCCGGTGCGCGAGCTCACCGAGCGGGCGCACGCGGTCGGCGCCCTGGTGGTGCTCGACGCGTGCCAGTCGGTGCCGCATCTGCCGATCGACGTTGCCGAGCTCGGGGTCGATTTCCTGGCCTTCTCCGGGCACAAGATGCTCGGCCCGTTGGGCATCGGGGTCCTTTGGGGCCGAAGCGAATTGCTCGACGAGATGCCGGTCTTCCTGACCGGTGGATCGATGATCGAAACGGTGACGATGCAGGGCTCCACCTACGCCCCGGTGCCACAGAAGTTCGAGGCCGGGGTGCCGGTGGCCGCTCAGGCGGTCGGGCTCGCCGCGGCCTGCGACTATCTCACCGAGCTCGGCATGGCTCGGGTGCACGCGCACGAGACCGCCCTCGCGCAGCGGCTGCTCGAGGGGCTCGCCCGCCGCCCGTGGGTCCGGGTGCTCGGCCCCGACCAGCCGCAGGACCGCGGGTCGGTCGTCGCGTTCGTCGTCGAGGGCGTGCACGCGCACGACGTCGGCCAGATCCTCGACGACCAGGGCGTCGCGGTGCGCGTCGGGCACCACTGCGCCTGGCCGCTGCACCGGGCCCTCGGTGTCGCGGCGAGCACCCGGGCCAGCTTCGCGGCATACAACACGCCCGAGGAGGTCGACGCGCTGCTGGCCGCCCTCGACCGGGTGCCGGCCGTCTTCGGCATCGACGTCGTCGAGGCGGCGACGGTCTGATGGATCTCTACCAGCAGATCATCATCGACCACTCCAAGGCGCCGCACGGGGCCGGTCTGCGTGAGCCGTTCGACGCGCAGGTGCATCACGTCAACCCCACCTGTGGTGACGAGGTGACCCTGCGGGTGCACGTCACCGGCACCGGCGAGAGCGCCGTCGTCGAGGACATCTCGTATGCCGCGCAAGGCTGTTCGATCTCGGTGGCCTCCACCTCGGTGCTTGCCGAGGAGGTCACCGGCCGTCCGATCGTCGAGGCGCTGGGCACTTTCGCGGCGATGCGGGCCATGCTCACCTCCAAGGGCCAGGATCCGGGCGACGAAGAGGTCATCGGCGACGGCGTGGCCTTCGCCGGGGTCGCGAAGTATCCCGCCCGGGTCAAGTGCGCACTGCTGGGTTGGGCGGCGTTCACCGATGCCCTGGCCCGGGCCGGTGTCGACATCACGTCCGCTCACGCTGCCGTCAATGCTCCTGCCGGACAGGCCGACTCGAAGGGTGCCCGATGACCACGACCGACTCTGCAGCCTCGGGAGCGAGCGCTCCCCCCAACGTCGCAGACGTCGAGGAGGCGATGCGCGATGTCGTCGACCCGGAGCTCGGCATCAACGTCGTCGACCTGGGCCTGGTCTACGGCATCACCGTCGACGCCCAGCAACACGCCGTCATCGACATGACGCTCACCTCGGCCGCCTGCCCACTCACCGACGTCATCGAGGACCAGACCGCCCAAGCCCTCGAGAGCCTCGTCGTGAGCCATCGGATCAATTGGGTGTGGATGCCGCCGTGGGATCCGTCCAAGATCACCGACGACGGCCGCGAGCAACTGCGGGCGCTCGGCTTCAATCTCTGACGTGGTCAGCGGCCGCCTCGAGCTCGCGCCGGAACGTTTCGAGTCGGTACTGGCCCGATGGGTCGACGAGCACGACGGCGCGTCGGTCACCCGTCACCCGGCCGACGATCTGCGCCCAGACCCTCCCGGGTCGCCCGGCACGATCGGGCTGCGTTGGTCGGGCGGCGACGTGTCCTGCGTCGGTTTCCCATACGACCCGCTGGGGCTGATCCTCGTGCGCCGCGGCGGGTATGCCGTGGGCCTGGCCCACGCGGGCCGGCTCACCGACGTCAAGGTGGGGCGCCGTCGGGTGCAGGGCCGGACCGCCGCGGGAGGATGGAGCCAGCAGCGGTACGCCCGGCGCCGGGAGAACCAGGCCGACGAACTCGTCGAGGCCGTGGCCGAACATGCTGGCCGCATTCTCGGGGGCCACCCGGGCGGCATACCGCAGCGGGGTGCCGTCCGTGGGCTCGTCGTCGGTGGCGACCGGTCACTCGTCACGGCCGTGCTGGCCGAGCCGCCGGCCACGTTCCTGGCCGACCTGCCCCGGCGGGAGCTGCCCGACCTGCCCGACCCGGACGCGCGCGTACTCGCCCGCGCGCTCTGGCGGGGCCGTGCCGTCTGGTGCACCGGCGCCGTCGAGCAGCTCAGCGCACGGTGAAGGTCTTACTGTCCCAGACCTCCAGGGCGCCGGATTCCATGTTCTCGTTGTAGGCGCGCAGGTCGTAGGTGCCGGGTGAGAGTGCGATCGTCGTGCTCGCCTCGGCGAGCTCGCCCATCCGGGTCGTGACGAAGGTCGAAGTCACCTCGGTGCCGGCCCGGAACACCTTGAGCGGGATCGACCCTTCGAAGCCGGTGCCGTAGATGCGCACCGTCACGGGGGAGCCGCTGCTGGCGCCCTGGGCGGGGTCGAGGATCCAGACGAGGGCGAGAGTGTCCAGCGCTCGCGCCCGGGTGAGCGCACCGCGCAGGTCGAGGTGACCGGAGCTGGGCACGGCGCCGCCGACGAGGATCCGCACCGATGTGATTGCGGGGTCCGCGGCGGTCACCGTGTGCACGAGTTGCTGCACGGCCATCGACTCGGCGGCCGCGCCGAGGCTGAGCCAGCGACTCAGGTCGACCGTCGCGACTGGCCCGCTCGTGGTCACCGACCGGAGGGTGACCGCGGCGGCGGCCCAGTCGCTGCGGTAGTCCGGGTCCAGCGGTGGGAGGGTCAACATCGCGTTGACCGCCGTCGCGACCCGCCCGCCCGGCAGCAGCGCGACCTGACGGAACTCCCGGTAGAGGCGCGGCCCGATCCGGGGGAGCGCCTCGGCGACGTAGTAGACCGGCACCTGCACCTCGCCGGGTGTGCCGACGACGGTGGCCGACGCGCCACCGGGGGCGCCGGTGGCCGGCGTGGTCGCGCCCATCGTCACCGTGACGGTGGCCGGTGCTGCGGTGCTCGGTGTGGGCGAACCGCCGCCGGAGCACCCGGCGAGCAGGAGCATGGCGAGGGACAGGGCGGCGGGGCGCGCAAGCCGGTCGGCTCGACGATTGCGGGGGCTCATGTGCAGATGATGCGCCATGCGGGTGTGCGGTTGACCCGAGGCGCCGTCGCGGCGCGCCGGTGACTGCCTAGGATTGGCGACATGAGCGACGACTTCCGCATCGAGCAGCTGGACGAGCAGGAGTGCTGGGACATCCTGGACCGCGAACGGTTCGGGCGTTTGGCGCTGGCGGTGCACGGAGAGCCGGACATCTTCCCGGTGAACTTCCTTGTCGCCGACGGCAAACTCATGCTGCGCACGGCCCCCGGCACCAAGCTCACCGAACTGGTCATCAACTCGGCTGTCGCGGTCGAGACCGATGGCCGCGAGGGCGACGTGGCGTGGTCGGTCGTGCTCAAGGGGACGGCCCGGATGGTCGACTCGTTCTCGAAGACCTACGCCGCCGACGACCTTCATCTGCAGACCTGGCTGCCCTCCGACAAACCCATCTACGTCGAGATCACCGCCGACCAACTGAGCGGTCGGCGCTTCTTCCGCGGTTCCGCAGCCTGACCCGGGCAGGCCGGTCCTGCTTCTCAGGTCACTCGACCCGGCTCACTCCGAAGGTGTTGCACTGGTTGATGTCACCGGAGCGGTAGCCGGCGAGGAACCACTTCTGGCGGGCCGCCGCCGAGCCGTGCGTCCAGTTCTCCGGGGTGATCCGACCCTGCACCGACTGCTGGATCCGGTCGTCGCCGACGGCCGAGGCGGCGGACAACGCCGACTCGATGTCCTGCTGGGTGATCTTGGTGATGAACGGCTGGCCATTGGCGTCCTTGGTCTCCGTGGCGTGCTTCACCCAGGTGCCGGCAAGACAGTCGGCCATCAGCTCGATGCGCACGGCGCCGGACTGGGGGCCCTGCGGGTCCTGCTGCGCCCGGCCGAGCAGCCCGAGGACGTTCTGGATGTGGTGGCCGTACTCGTGGGCTACGACGTACTCCTTGGCCAGCCGACCCCCGTCGGCACCGAAGCGGGTGGTCAGCTCCTGGAAGAACGACGCGTCGATGTAGACCTTGTTGTCCAACGGGCAGTAGAACGGCCCGACCTGGTTCGACGCGGTACCGCACGCGGACTGGGTGGCACCGGAGTAGATGACGGTCTTGGCCGGCGGATAGGTCTTGCCGTACTGCGGCAGGGTGCGCGCCCAGTAGTCCTGGACCGAGTTGACCGTCGCGATGACCAGGCACTGGTCGTTGCGGTTGGCGTCCGCGCCGGTGCGGCATTCGCTGAACGCCGTGCCCGACTGCTGACCGGCCGCCGAGACCTGCGCCTGGTCCAGCGGGCTGCTCTGACCGCTCTGCGCCGCGTCGGGCACTCTGGTGTTGTCGCCGCCGATGGCCCCGCCACCGAAGATGAGCATGAGGATGAGCATGATGAGGCCGCCGATCCCGCCGCCCACCTGAATGCCGCCGGGGAAGCCACCTCGCCCGCCACCACCCCCGAAGCCGCCGCCGCCACTGCCGCCTGACTCGACCTGTGACGTGTCGAGCTGGGCGTTCTCGTTGAAGGTCATGACCCCTCCGGTCCCTCGGGCGACCACCGCCGCCGCACCTGCCCACCCTAACGGCGCAGTGACCCGGAACGCTCCCCACGCCACTGGAGCATCGCGTGTGTTCGGGAGCCGGGTCGTGGCCCTGCCACAATGGGGGGAAGTTCTGTCCATCACATTGGTCTTGTCCATCACACTGGCGCACGGCGCCCGGAGAGGTATGCCGTGATCGTCGCCACCGAGGTCCAGCTGCGGGTCGGTGCCCGGCTGCTGCTCGGCCCCACGTCCCTGCGGATCGCCGCCGGTGACCGGATCGGTCTGGTGGGTCGCAACGGGGCCGGCAAGACGACGCTGACCCGGGTGCTCGCCGGCGAGGGCCAGCCGACCGCCGGCACGGTGACCCGCACCGGCGCGGTCGGCTACCTCCCGCAGGACCCGCGCACCGGTGATCTGGAGGTGCTGGCCCGTGACCGCATCCTCGCGGCCCGCGGCCTGGATGCTACGTTGCGGGCGCTGCGGGCCGCGGAGGCCAGCATGGGGTCGCCGGACAGCGGCATACAGGAGCGGGCGATGCGCAAATACGCGCGCCTGGATGCCGAGTTCACCGCCCAAGGGGGGTATGCCGCGGAGTCCGAGGCCGCGGCCATCGCGTCCTCGCTGGGTCTACCGGACCGGGTGCTCGGCCAGCCGTTGCGCACCCTCTCCGGCGGGCAGCGGCGGCGGGTGGAGCTGTCGCGGATCCTCTTCTCCGGCGCGCAGACCCTGCTGCTCGACGAGCCGACCAACCACCTGGACGCCGACTCGATCGGCTGGTTGCGCGACTACCTCAAGTCGTATGCCGGTGGGTTGGTCGTCATCTCCCACGACGTCGCGATGCTCGACACCGTCGTCAACCGGGTCTTCCACCTCGACGCCAACCGCAGCGAGCTCGACGTCTACAACGTCGGGTGGAAGCCCTATCTGCTGCAACGCGAGACCGACGAGCGCCGGCGCCGCCGGGAGCGGCTCAACGCCGAGAAGAAGGCCGCGGCCCTGCTCGCCCAGGCCGACAAGATGCGGGCCAAGGCGACGAAGGCGTCCGCGGCACAGAACATGGCCCGACGCGCCGAGCGGCTGTTGGCCGGGGTCGAGGGTGAGCGGGTGCACGACAAGGTGGCGAAGCTGCGCTTCCCCGACCCGGCGCCCTGCGGCCGGACCCCGCTCACGGCGACCGGGCTGAGCCGGTCCTACGGCTCGCTCGAGGTCTTCACCGACGTCGACCTGGCCATCGACCGCGGCTCGCGGGTCGTCGTGCTCGGCCTCAACGGGGCCGGCAAGACCACGCTGCTGCGGGTGCTGGCCGGCGTCGATGACCCGGACACCGGTGTGGTCGAGCCGGGGCATGGCCTCAAACTGGGCTACTACGCCCAGGAGCACGAGAACCTCGAGATCGAGCGCACCGTGCTGGAGAACATGAAGACCGCCGCCCCGGATCTCGGTGAGACCGAGGTGCGTAAGGTGCTCGGCTCGTTCCTGTTCACCGGTGACGACGTCGAGAAGCCGGCCCGGGTGCTCTCCGGTGGTGAGAAGACCCGCCTGTCGCTGGCGATGCTCGTCGTGTCGGCTGCGAACGTGCTGCTGCTCGACGAACCGACCAACAACCTCGACCCGGCCTCCCGGGCCGAGATCCTGGGTGCCCTGCGCACCTATCGGGGCGCCGTGGTGCTCGTCACGCACGACGAGGGTGCGGTCGACGCCCTGGAGCCCGAGCGCGTGCTGCTGCTGCCCGACGGGGTCGAGGACCTCTGGGGCCCGGACTACAAGGACCTCGTGGCCCTGGCCTGATTGACTCGTCGCGCACGCTCTCGTGCGACATGATCGGCGGGTGAAGGTGTCGCCACGGTGGTTGCAGGACGGGGTCGCCGCGGTGGGAGTCGGTGGGCTGCTGCGGGGTTGCGGCGGCTACGCCCTGCCGAATGTGCACTACGACACGCCCACGGATCCGACGAGTGTGTTCGACGCCCTGATCGAGTCCGACGGCGCGGTCTCGCTGGCGGGTCTGATGGCCGAGATCCTGCTGCTCGCCGACGATCCGCACTACGCGTGGATGGCGCCCTACTACGCCTACGAGGTGCTGTCCCGCGACGAGCTTCGAGCCCAGGCGGCCGACGTCCCGGCCTTTCTCGCCGCGGTGCTGTCGAGCCTGCGTGGTCAGGAGGCCTCCTTGCGTCAGGTGGCGCGGTGGGTCGGCGTCTCGGAGCCCGGCGGCTGCTGGCGCACCGCCGATGGGGTGGCGAAGGTCCTTGTCGCCAAGGCGGCCACGCTGGGTCTGACGGTGGCCTGGTAGCTCATGAAGAAATGGGCCGCCTACGCGCTGGTGACGCTCCTGGTGAGCGCGGTACCGCTGGCCGTCGTGGCCCTCAACGCGTATGCGGTTCATGAGTGGTGGCGCGCCCACGACCTTTCCCGGCATGGGGTGGCACACGAGGCGATCGTGCTGACCAAGAACGCCGCACGGTACACCCGCAGCGATTCCTTCAGCGTTGAGCTCGGCCAGCTCCCGGTGATGTCGACCGGCCCGGAGTCGGGCGACGATCCGGGCGTGATGACGATCGAGGTGGACGAATCCACCTACTATTCCCTCGTGGAAGGCGGCCGGGCGACGCTGCTCGTCGACCCGAGCACGCCGATGCGTTTCGATGTGCGCGGCAACATGATTCACTGGAAGTACGTGCTATATGCCGCGATGGCCGATGTCATCTCGGGTGCCGCCCTCATCGCCCTGTGGCGGTGGCGCCGCCGGCAGCTCGCGGCGGCGTGACCGACCGGTCGGGGCGTGGCTGGCGGTGGCGCGCAGCGGGCGCGGGAACTCGGTCGTCTCGTCGCCGAGCAGCAGCAGGCGATAGGTCGCCTCGGCCGCGCTCTCCAGGTTGACCGCGACCCGGAAGGCCGCCTCCAGGGTCGGCCCGAGCGCCGAACAGCCGTGGTGGGCCAGCACGACGCAGTCGCTGCTCGCCGCGGCCTGGGCCGCGGCGTCGGCCAGCTCATCGGAACCGTTGGGCAGGAACGGGATCCGGGTCGGCTCGCCGACGTATGCGACATGATCGAGGGTAAGCAGACGCAGCGGTGCACCGAGCGCGTCGAGCAGCACGCTGTATGCCGGGTGCAGATGCACGATCGCCCCGACGTCGGGCCGGCGCAGATAGGTGCGCTGGTGCAGCCGCCACTCCGAGGACGGCTCCGCCCCAGCGTGCACGGCCCCGCCGAGATCCAGCTCGGCGAACGACGATGCGTCGAGCGCGTCGAGGAAGGTGCCGCGCCCGGTCACCAGGAAACGGTCCCGTGGGTGGTCGGTGCCGTCGCCGCGCACCGAGAGGTTGCCGCCGCTGGCGACGACGAGGCCGTGGTCCACGGCATACCGACCGACCCGAGCCATCCCGGCGACCGCGGCCGACCAGGATCGGGGCAGCGACGGCGGCTCAGTCATCCGGACGCTCCCCGGCCTGGACGTCGATGACCCGGCGATCGGTGACGATCGCGGTGAGAAGCGCCGCGGGCGTGACGTCGAACGCCGGGTTGAGCGCCGAGACTCCTTCCGGCGCAACGGGTATGCCGCGCACGCTGCGGACCTCCTCGGCGCCCCGGTCCTCGATCTCGATGTCCGCGCCGGTGGTTGTTGCCGTGTCGATGGTGGACTCCGGGGCGACGACGACGAACGGGATCGCGGCATACCGGGCGGCCAGGGAGAGGCTGAAGGTGCCGACCTTGTTGGCGGTGTCGCCGTTGGCCGCGATCCGGTCGGCGCCGACGAGGATCGCATCGACCAGCCCGCGGGCCACGACCGAGGGCGCGGCGCCGTCGACGACGAGGTCGAAGGGCACCCCGAGCCGGGTGAGCTCCCAGGCGGTCAATCGGGCGCCTTGCAGCAACGGCCGGGTCTCGCAGGCGATCGCCCGGTGCAGCTGCCCGTCGCGCCAGACCTGCTCGATCACTGACAACGCGGTGCCTCGTTCGACGGCGGCCAGGGCCCCGGTGTTGCAGATCGTCATCAGTCGCAGCCCGGTGCCGAGCTGCTGGGCCTGCTCGAATCGCGCTGTGCGATAAAGAAAGTCAGCCCCGTTGCGGGCCATCAGTTCGGAGGCGCGCAGCTCGCCATCGCGCACCGCGAGGGCCGCCGCGAGGACCGCGGCCGGCCCATTCGGCAACGCCGCCAGGGCCTGGTCGACGCCGCGGGCCAGGTTGACCGCCGTGGGCCGGGCGCGGCGCAATGCCACCGCGGCGGCACCCACCGCGGCGGGCTCCAGCCGCTGCGCCAGCAGCGCCACCCCCATCGCCCCGGCCACCCCCAGCGCGGGTGCGCCGCGGACCGCCAGCCGCTGGATGGCCTCGATGAGCTCGCCCACGTCGTCGATGAGGATGACGTGCTCCCGCTCGGGCAGCAGCGTCTGATCCAGCAGCCGGATCCGCCCGCGCCCACCGGCCACCGCCGGGTCGTCGGGGACCCAGTCGATCGGGCGCACCGCCTCGCTCACGGGCCCCACTCTGGCACAGTGGAGCCCATGCGCGGACGTAACGTCGGGCCGGTCGGGGCGGAAGGGCCGGATCGGGCGCAACGGCGCGACTATTGGGGCGTGGTGCTCGATGCTCCCGACGCGACCGAGCTGGCCCGCTTCTACGCGGCGGTCCTCGGGTGGCAACTGCGCGGGGCCGGCACGGAGTTCGTCACTCTGGATCCCGGCGAGGGCGTGGCCTATCTCGCGTTCCAGACCAGCGCCGGCTACCAGCGCCCCACCTGGCCGAACGAGCCCGGCCGGCCGCAGATGCAGCTGCATCTGGACATCGAGTGCAGCGACCTGGCCGAGGCGGTGGCCGCCGCGGTCGAACTCGGGGCGACCCAGGCGGCATACCAGCCGCAACATGACGTGCGGGTCATGCTCGACCCGGCCGGTCACCCGTTCTGCCTCTACTGCCCCGGTATGCCGCCCCCTGACTGATCGAGCCCGGCCGGTGTGGCATGGTGCCGGGGCCCGGGCGGTATCGGTCAGAGCAGGCCGCGGATGTCCTCGGCGGTGAGGGCACCGGAGGCGAGGGCGCCTTCGTCGACGACCTGGGCGAAGAGTTCCCGTTTGCGCGCCTGCAACGCCAGCACCTTCTGCTCGATGGTGTCGGCGGCCACGAGCCGATAGACGTTGACGTGCTTGTCCTGACCGATCCGGTGGGTGCGGTCGATGGCCTGCGCCTCGACCGCCGGGTTCCACCACGGGTCGAGCAGGAAGACGTAGTCGGCCTCGGTGAGGGTGAGCCCGAAGCCGCCGGCCTTGAGCGAGACGAGGAAGACCCGCCGCGCCCCGGAGCGGAACGTCTCGATGGCCTCCTGGCGCTTGCGGGTGCGCCCGTCGAGGTAGGCGTAGCCGATGCCCTCGGCGTCGAGGCGGTCGCGGACCGTCGCGAGATAGCCGGTGAACTGACTGAAGACGAGCGCCTGGTGCCCTTCGGCGAGCACCGGGGTGAGCATCTCCACGAGGGTGTCGACCTTGGCCGACCCCCAACCCACCGCGTCGGCGTCGACGAGGCCGGCGTCGAGGCTGGCCTGGCGCAGCAGGGTGAGCGAGCGCAGGATGGCGATCCGGTTACGGTCGGCGTCGTCGAGCAGCCCGAGCACGCGTTGGCGCTCACGGGTGCGGATGCGGTCGTAGACCCGTCGGTGTCTGGGGGCCAGGGCCACCTCGATGACCTGCTCGATCTTCGGCGGCAGCTCGGTGGCGACGGCTTCCTTGGTGCGACGCAGCATGACCGGGCGGATCCGCCGACGCAACGTGTCAAGTCGCTCGGGTGCCTCGCCGCTCTCGATCGGCCGCCGGAAATGCTCCTGGAAGGCCGTCGGGCGGGGGAACAGTCCCGGCGCCACGATCGACAGCAGCGCCCACAGCTCCATGAGGTTGTTCTCCATGGGGGTGCCGGTGATCGCGAACTTCGACGGCGCGTCCAACGCCCGCGCGCACGAATACGCCTGCGACTGATGGTTCTTCACGAACTGGGCCTCATCGAGCAGCAGTCCCGCCCAACTGCGCTCCCGGAAGCTGTCGGCGTCGAGGCGGAACACGGCATACGAGGTGACGACGAGATCGGCACCCTCCGTGGCCTCGAGCACGGAACTGCCGCGTTTGCCGCTCGTGCTGCCCAGCGTGACGACCCGCAGCCCGGGCGCGAAGGTCGCCGCCTCGGCGACCCAGGTGGCCAGCACCGACGTCGGGGCGACGACCAGGAACGGGGGGTATGCCGCGGCGCCCCCCGTGGCGCCGGCGTCGGCATCCGCACGGGCCTGCAGGATCGTGGCGAGCGCCTGCATCGTCTTGCCCAGGCCCATGTCGTCGGCGAGGATGCCGCCGAGCCCGGCTCGCAGCAGGAAGGTGAGCCACTCGAAGCCGGCGTGTTGATAGGGGCGCAGGGTGGCCGCGAGCCCGTCCGGCGCGGCCACCGGCACCCGGGCCGTGTCGTCGAGGGCGGCCAGCCCCTGCACGAGCGAGCGCCAGCGCCGGCTCTGCGTCTCGACGACGCCGAGCTCCTCGAGCTCGGCCCAGAGGTCGGCCTGGTAGGCCGACAGGCGCAGCGGGGCCCGTGGGTCCTCCTGCATGGCCCGGGCTTCTTCGACGAGCCGGCGCAGCTCGTGCAGCTCCGGCCGGTCGGTGCGGAACCAGGTGCCCGAGGGCAGGATGAGCAGTTCCTCGTCGCGGGTCAACGCCCGCAGCAGCTCGCGAAGCGGCACGGCCTGCCCGCCGACCTCGACGGTGATGTCGAGGTCGAACCAGTCGGTGGTGTCGGGGGAGTCACGCAGGGCGACCCGCACGATCGGGTCGTCGGTGGCCTCGGCGTAGGGCACCGGGTCGCCGTGCACGTGCACGTCGATGTCGTCGCGTTCGGCGAGTTCGGGCAGCACCTGGTTGAGCAGGCGCAGCATCTCGGCCCCGGCCAGCTCGACCCGGGGGAGCACCCGCCAGTCACCGGTCGGTTCGCGCTCGCGCAGCCCGGCCACCCGGTCGAGCACGTCGAGCGTGCCGAGCAGGGCCCGCTCGGCGGCCGGGTCGCGGGGCACCGGCTGCTCGCGGGAGTCCAGGTCGATGTCGACGGTCTGCGACCCGATCGGGTAGCGCCACCGCCAGCGGACCCCGACCTTGAGGCCGGGCAGGTGGGTGACGTCCAGGGCCAGGCGCACCTGGCCGATCGCGGGGATGGCGACCGACCCGTCCGGGCTGTGCACCTCGAAGCGGCGGCTCAGCCGGGTGAGGTGCCCGGTGCGGAAGCGGTCGACGTCGCCGGCCGGCACCGTGACGGCCCCGCCCTGCAGCAACCGCAGGGTGGCCGGGTCGATCGGGGGGTCGACGGGAGCCAACCACAGGTCGGCGCCGCGCCGGGCGGCCACCGCCAGCGGCGGGTGCCCGACGAGCACCGGGTCGTGCTCGTCGAAGGCGTCCGGGGCCAGCAGTTCCGGGGTGAGCACGATGGCCCCGTCGGCACCGGCCCGCAGGTCCAGCACGACCCGCGCCGGCTCCTCGACGAGGGTCAGTTCACCGGTGTGGTTGGGGTCGGTGATGAGGCGCACCCCCGCGGCTCGGCAATCCCGCAGGCGCCCCGCCCACCCGGGCCCGAGCAGGCTCAACGAGAGCCGGTCGGCGCGGGTCATCCACTGCTGCCAGGCCGGTGCGGCGAGCGCGCGGAGGGCGGCGAGGGCCTGCGGATCGGGCTGGATCGGCCCGTGCCGGGGCAATACGTCGAGGTTGCTCCAGGTCAATCCGGTCTTGATCCAGCCGCGCTTGCCGGGCGTCATCGGCCGCAGCTGGACCGTCATGTCGCCGTGCAGGGTCGGCGCGCCGTAGTAGCCGTGGCCGGGGCGCTCGAGCTCGACGAGCAACGCGACCGGGGTCGGCGCCAACGGCGCCGGCTCCTCGATGATCACCTCACGCAGCGCTCGTTCCCAGGCTGGCGGACCGGTCGGCGCGCCGGCGAGGTCGACGGCGGACGCCGCGACCCCGGCCAGCCCCAGGCTGTCGCGGGCCGTCATGAGCAGGGCGACGCAGTGTTTGCAGTCGGCCCCGACCGGGCAACTGCAGGTGCCGGTCCAGGTCAGCCGGCCCCGGCTGAGGTAGAGCTCGACCTCGGTCGAGTAGGTGCGTCCGGTGCCGCGCACCGTGCCGCGCACCGACCACGGTCCGCTGATCGCGAGCTTGCCGACGCGCCGCTGCGCGGCATACGCGAGACCGCGGGAGACCGTCGTCGGCCCAGCGACGGAACGCAGTTCCCCCGGCCCGAGCGCACGCAGCCGCGCGGCGAGCGCGGGCAG
>RRZU011630673.1_pt1 | contig 25002 bp, 17 predicted proteins | sample 2165561 | NCBI WGS metagenome assembly RRZU01 (sample SAMN10456909, study PRJNA506462) | wastewater metagenome | isolation source: wastewater sludge | place: USA: Moscow, Idaho | reverse complement strand
TAAAAAAATAATCTGATCAAGATGCACGTTGACAAGTACGGAGAATTTGGATACAATCGTATTAGCAATAAATGTGGAAAACGTAAAGCATATGTAATCACGATGTGGAAGAGGAATAGTAAAGAATAGGACCGGTGCAGAGAGAAAATCAGTTGGTGAAAGATTTTTACGGAGATAATTTGGAACCTACCTTGGAGTCCTGTATGAAAATACAGCGTTGACAGGCGTTAACTGTAACTTGAGATGGGCATATCATATGCCAATTAGGGTGGTACCGCCGAAGCTTTCGGTCCCTTTGGGACAGAAGGCTTTTTTATATTGAAAAAAGGAGAAAAGAAATGGCAAACGAAAAAAAACTTGTTGAAGCAATTACTTCCATGGAAGTAGATTTTGCACAATGGTATACGGATGTTGTAAAAAAAGCAGAGCTAATTACTTATTCCAGCGTAAAAGGATGCATGATCATCAAACCGGCAGGATATGCGATCTGGGAGTTGATTCAGCAGCAGCTCGATCAGAGATTTAAAGAAACAGGTGTAGAAAATGTATATATGCCAATGTTCATTCCTGAAAGTCTTTTAAACAAAGAAAAAGACCATGTTGAAGGATTTGCACCAGAAGTTGCATGGGTAACACATGGTGGGCTGAATCCTCTTCAGGAACGTTTATGTGTCAGACCTACTTCAGAGACCCTGTTCTGTGATTTTTATAAGAATGATATTCAGTCCTATCGTGACCTTCCTAAAGTCTATAACCAGTGGTGCAGTGTTGTAAGATGGGAGAAAGAGACAAGACCATTTTTGAGATCCAGAGAATTCTTATGGCAGGAAGGACATACAGCACATGCTACAGCTGAAGATGCGGAAGAAAGAACCATACAGATGCTGAATGTATATGCAGATTTTTGTGAAAATGTACTTGCCATTCCGGTCATTAAAGGACGTACAACAGAAAAAGAAAAATTTGCAGGTGCAGAAGCGACCTATACGATTGAAGCATTAATGCATGATGGAAAAGCACTTCAGTCAGGAACCAGTCATAATTTTGGTGATGGATTTGCAAAAGCATTTGAAATTCAGTTCACGGATAAAGATAACTCTTTAAAACATGTTCATCAGACATCCTGGGGTATGTCGACTCGAATCATAGGCGCGATCATTATGGTGCATGGAGACAACTCCGGTCTGGTACTTCCGCCAAAAGTTGCACCTGTACAGATCATGGTCATTCCGATCCAACAGAAAAAAGAAGGAGTACTCGAAAAAGCTGTTGAAATCAAGAACAGACTTTCCGGATTCAGAGTCAGACTTGATGATTCTGATAAGAGTCCTGGATGGAAATTTTCCGAACAGGAAATGAGAGGGATTCCGATCAGAATTGAACTTGGTCCAAAAGATATTGAAGCAGGAAAATGCGTCATGGTTCGCAGAGATACCGGCGAAAAGATTGAAGTATCGCTTGACCAGGTCGAGGATAAGGCAAAAGAATTATTAGAATTGATTCAAAAGGAAATGCTTGAGCGAGCAAAAAATCATGTTGTGACTCACACTTATGAAGCAACAGAATTTGATGAATTTGAAAAGACTTTAAATGAGAGACCTGGATTTATTAAAGCATTATGGTGCGAAGATCAGGCTTGTGAAGATGAAATCAAAGAAAAAACCGGTGCGACAAGCAGATGTATGCCATTTGAGCAGGGAAATGTAGAAGGAAAATGTGTTTGCTGCGGCAAACCTGCTAAAAAAATGGTATACTGGGGAAGAGCATATTAATAATGACCGACAGGAAGGCTCTAATTTTATTAGAGCCTTCCTGATAAAGTAAAGAACATACAGATAGTAGAAAACAATGAATATATTAGTAATAAACTGTGGAAGTTCCTCGTTAAAATATCAGTTGATCCAATCCGACACAGAAGAAGTACTTGCAAAAGGTCTGTGTGAAAGAATTGGTATTGATGGCGGCATGATGGTACATCAGGCAGGTCAGGGTGAAAAGATCAAAAAACCGCTGGAGATGAAAAATCATACTGTTGCAGTGAAAGAAGTGATCGCAATTCTTACAGATCCTGAAATAGGAGTGATTAGTTCTTTAGATGAAATCGGAGCAGTTGGTCACAGAATTGTACATGGTGGTGAAAAATTCTCACATTCTACAGTATTAACAGAAGAAGTACTTCGCGAAATTGAAAGCTGTAATGATCTGGCACCACTCCATAATCCGGCGAATCTGATCGGAATCCGTTCCTGCCAGGAAATTATGCCTGATGTAACAATGGTCGGAGTATTTGATACAGCATTTCATCAGACAATGCCAAGAAAGGCATTTCTCTATGGTATTCCGTATGAGTATTATGAAAAATATAAAGTCAGAAGATACGGATTTCATGGAACAAGTCATGAATTTGTTGCAAGACGTGCAGCAGAGATCCTTGGAAAAGAATTTGAAGCATGTAAAATCATAGTGTGTCATTTAGGTAACGGTGCAAGTATTTCTGCTGTAAAAAATGGAAAAAGTATTGATACAAGCATGGGTATGACTCCGCTGGAAGGTCTTATAATGGGGACACGTTCAGGTGATATTGATCCTGCGATCATATCATATCTTTGTGACAAAGAAGGACTTGACGCACAGGCAGTGATTGATATTTTAAATAAAAAATCAGGTGTTCTTGGGATTTCTCAGTTCTCAAGTGACTTCCGTGATCTTGCAGAAGCAAGTGCACAGGGAAATGATCTTGCAACTGCAGCGCTTGATGCGTACTCATACAGAGTTGGTAAATATATCGGTTCTTACGCAGCAGCAATGAATGGTGTGGATGTGATCGCATTTACGGCAGGGGCAGGAGAAAACAACGCAGAAGTAAGAACTCTGATTGGACAATACATCGGATTCCTTGGAACAAATATTGATCCTGAAAAAAACAAGACCAGAGGAGAAGAAGTCATTCTTTCTGATGAAGGATCAAAAGTAATAACAATGATCGTTCCAACGAACGAAGAACTGGCAATCGCTAGAGAAACATTACGTCTAGCAAAGTAATATCGTAGTATGATTCATGCGATACCGTATTAAGGGATGAGAATATTTATGAAGATCAGTCTGCCGGAAAAAGTGAATAAAATTATTGAGACCCTGAATGATGCAGGGTTTGAGGCGTTTGCTGTTGGAGGCTGTATCAGAGACTCTCTTCTGGGAAGAGAACCTGAAGACTGGGATATCACCACCTCTGCAAGCCCACAGGAAGTAAAAGAATTATTTCCCAGAACCGTTGATACCGGAATCCAGCATGGAACGGTCACCGTTTTAGTTGGAAAAGAAGGATTCGAGGTCACTACTTACAGAATAGATGGTGAGTATGAGAATTCCCGTCACCCGAAATCCGTTATATTTACAGATAATCTGGTAGAAGATTTAAAACGCAGGGATTTTACAATCAATGCAATGGCATACAATGAGCAGACCGGACTTGTCGATGTGTTCGAGGGAGTTCATGATCTGAAACATAAACTGATCAGATGTGTTGGAAATGCGGGAGAGCGATTTAGTGAAGATGCACTCAGAATACTTCGTGCAATCCGTTTTTCAGCGCAGCTGGGATATGAAATAGAGCCGGAGACACAACTTGCCATCAAAGCGCAGGCATCTGATCTTTCAAAAATCAGTGCAGAGAGAATCAGAACAGAGTTGATCAAACTGATTGTATCAGATCATCCTGAAAAACTAGTCACAGCCTATGAAGCGCATGTCACGGCAACCATTCTTCCAGAGTTCGATAAAATGATGAAAACACCGCAGAACAACCCTCACCACTGTTACAGTGTGGGGGAACATACGATGAAAGCGGTTTGCTTTTGTGAACCTGATAAGGTGCTCAGACTTGCACTCCTTTTTCATGATATAGGCAAAATCGAATGCAGAACAACGGATGCTGATAAGATAGATCATTTTTATCATCATGCTGCCCATAGTCATGAAATTGCAAAGACCATCATGAAAAGGCTGAAATTTGACAATGAGACAATGAGAGTGGTACTCAAACTTGTAAAATATCATGATCTGAATATTGGACAGAGCCAGACAGATGTCAGGAAAGCTATATATGAAGTCGGTGAAGACAATTTTGTAGCGCTGTTAAAAGTAAAAGAAGCTGATATGATGGCACAGAGTGAATTAAGAAGAAAGCAAAAAGAAGAAATGTTGAGAACTGTGAAGAATCATTACACAGAGATATTGGAACGAGAGGATTGTGTTTCTCTAAAAATGCTTGCAGTATCCGGATCGGATCTGATCATAGCTGGAAAAAGACCGGGAAAAGAGATCGGTGAGCTGTTGGAGAAACTCCTGAAAATGGTATTGGAACATCCTGAAAGGAATCAGAAAGAATACCTGTTAAAGTTAATTGAACAGGAGGATATTCGTTGAAAAAATTATGTAGATTCGTTTTTTTGATTCAGGTCATATTATTTATGGGGGGCTGCAGTTTTATTGAGGAAAAAGACGGAATTCATTTTTCTGATTCGGAAGAAACCTCAGAGACAGGATTCGTGAGAGAAGAGGCAGGATTTTATGATTCTGCTGATACTGCTGTTATTACATCAGTCAGTCTGGATGAACAGAAAATCATATTTCATAATTTTCAGCTTGGAAGAAACTATACCTTAAAATATGATGGAGCAACAGTCATTTCTGATAAATATGGAACCGGTATGGCCATGTCACAGGTAGAACCCGGAAGCGTGGTTGACATAACGTTTTATAAACTTGCAAAAAGATTAAATTCCATGAATCTGTCAGACCAGGCCTGGAGTTTTTCGAACGTAAAAAAGTTTGATGTCCTGTCAAATCAAAGAAAATTTTTTATAGGTGAGGAAGAATATGCACTGCATAAAAATGCTGTTGTACTTTCTGAAGCCCGGCAGGGAGAGCTAAGTGATCTGAACCGGAATGACATTCTTACGGTTAGAGGGATCGACCATGAAATTTTAAGCATTACCGTGGAAAAAGGACATGGCTATTTAAGACTTACAAATGAAGAATACTTTGTGGGTGGCTGGATAGAAGTCGGTCAGGAATTGATACAGCCGATTACGGATGATATGTTGCTGATCGTTCCGGAGGGAACATATCAGGTCTTACTAACAAATACCGGAATAGAAACGACCCGCGAGATCACGATTGAGAGAAACGGTGAAATAGAACTGGATGTAGGGGATGTTGTTCCGGCTGAAAAAAAATTCGGACAGATTCTTTTCAGTATTTCACCAGCAGATGCGTCACTATATCTGGATGGGGAATTAACAGATGGAAGTAAACCGGTCTCTCTTGAATATGGAATTCACCAGATGATCGCAAAAGCAGAAGGATATGATACACTTTCACAATATATTAAGGTTGGACAGGATTATGCCAATATTAATATTGAAATGGAAGCTTCTAAAGAAGAGCAGGATGAGGAGTCAGATGAGTCAGCAGCTGTTTCTGCAAATACAGTAACATCAAATAACACGGTCCTTTCTTCGACAGACCAATCATCAAAAATCTTTATTGAAGCACCTGAAGGAGCTGAAGTATATCTGGATACCAATTATGTTGGGATTACGCCTGTTAGTTTTGAGAAAACAGCTGGAACGCATGTCATTACGCTTCGAAAGAGTGGATATGTTACAAAAAGTTATACCATTCAGGTAGACAGTACACAAAAAGATATTACATATTCTTTTTCAAATCTGGTCAGTGAATAGAAAGAGGTGGCAGAATGAGCCTTCAGGATAGTATCAGTGATTTTGACCGGGTCATTAAAACGTTGCGTGGAGAAAATGGCTGTCCATGGGACAGAGAGCAGACCCATGAGAGCCTTCGTTCGTGCATTATGGAAGAGGCAGCAGAACTTCAGGCTGCGATCAGAATTTATGAGCAGACAAAGGATGCCGGTAATATGAAGGAAGAGTTGGGTGATCTCTTGCTTCAGGTAGTCATGCAGAGTACGATCGCAGAGGAAGAAGGACTTTTTACACTTGAGGATGTGATCATTGGGGTACAAGAAAAAATGATACGCAGACATCCACATGTATTCGGTGATCTTAATGTAAATGATTCTAAAGAAGTACTAAAGAACTGGGAAGAGATCAAGAAGAAAGAAAAAGAAACTCAAACATGGACTTCTTCACCATTAAAAGATATTCCCAAAGAGCTTCCTTCTTTGACGAGGGCAACAAAAACGCTGAAAAAAGTCGATAAATTATATGAAAAAGCACCATCATTTTTGCAGACACAGAAAGAGCTGATTCAGTCAGCAAATATGCTTGTAAATTGTGTTGATCATCCAGAGGATGCGGCGAACGAGATGGGGAATCTTCTTATGCTGCTTTCCGGACTGGCAATGCAGATGCACCTTCCGATCGAACAAATTCTTAATGACAGGATCGATGATCTGATCGATCAATATGAATAGAAATCTGAACCTGCAAAATCAGTACTAAATGACCAAAATATGCCTAAATAGGCAAATCTTCCTTGACAAAGGAAGGAAAAGTGTCTATAAATATAGATAGGTGTTTTATTGGAACGCTAAAAATTTGAATACAATATACTCGATATAAGAGGAGGAGTTCGAAATGAACAAAACAGAATTAGTAGCAGCGATTGCTGATCAGGCAGAATTGTCAAAAAAAGATGCAGAGAAAGCTTTAAAAGCATTTACAGACGTAGTTGCAGCAGAATTAAAAAAAGGTGAAAAAATCCAGTTAGTTGGATTTGGTACTTTTGAAGTATCTGAAAGAGCTGCCAGAGAAGGAAGAAATCCTCAGAGCGGAGAAGTTATGAAAATTGCTGCTTCCAAAGCTCCTAAATTTAAAGCAGGAAAAGCGTTAAAAGATTTAGTTAACGAAAAATAATTTCAACAGAGTACATTTGAAGTTGGGCAGTTTCGTGGGAACGCGAATGCCTGACTTCTTTTTAATTCATGGTAATATGTTAAGAGAGAAGGGAAGACAATGAGACTTGACAAATATTTAAAAGTATCACGTCTGATCAAAAGAAGAACCATAGCAAACGAAGCGTGTGATGCAGGAAGAGTTCTTGTGAATGAGAAAGAAGCAAAAGCATCTACAAGTGTGAAGACAGGAGATACCATAACAATACAGTTCGGCAATAAAGAAGTGAAGGTAGAAGTTCTTGATGTTGTCGAAACATCTAAAAAAGATGAGGCAAAAGAGCTGTTCAGATATTTATAAAGCGTATAAAATGGATAATTAACCGGATAAACGGTTGACGCAGACTGTTAAAGTGGTTACAATAATGTTATGTAAACATTTCGGAATGAGAGGCGGCGACAAGGATGTCAGGTAGGGTTGCAATTCGAAAAAGAAGACAGAATCGTCTTGGTATGCTTCTGGTAACAGTAGTTGTTCTGATGCTGCTTTTAGTCGTTGCGGTCAAATGTATGGAACTGAAGCAAAAGCAGGAAATCTATCTGACAAGAGAAGCGCAGCTTCAGGAGCAGATAGACGAACAGGAAGCCAGGGCTGACGAAATAGAAGAGTTTCGTAAATATACCAAAACAAAAAAATATGCAGAAGAAGTTGCAAAAGATAAACTTGGACTTGTGAATGAAGATGAAATTATCTTTAAAGAAGAATAAATGCGGAGAGCTTAGACTGTCCGCATTTTTTATATGGAGGAGGCCGTCGTGTATCAGAAAGTTCTAGACTTTTGTAAAGAACATTCTTTAATTGAAACAAATGATAAAATTGTAGTGGGAGTATCAGGCGGAGCCGATTCGGTATGCCTACTGGTCATATTATGTCAGATCAGGGAAATGATTCCGATTCAGATCTATGCGGTTCATGTGAATCATGGAATCCGGGAAGAAGCCAGCAGAGATGAGCAGTTCGTTGCAGATCTGTGCGACAGACTTCAGGTCCCGTTTTACGTGAAGAATGAAAACATTCTTGAATTGTCTGCACGACTTAAAATTTCAACGGAAGAGGCTGGTAGGAAAGCACGATATGATGCATTTGAAGAAATCAGGAGCCTGACCGGCTCCAATAAAACAGCAGTTGCCCACAATATGAATGACCAGGCTGAAACAGTTCTGTTTCATTTATTCAGGGGATCCGGTATGAAGGGGATCTCAGGAATCAGACCTTTAAGAGACAGTATTATCAGGCCATTACTTTGCGTGCAAAGATGTGAGATCGAACAATTTCTGTCTGACAGAGGTTTCGATCATCAGACCGATCACACAAACTTTGAAGATGAATATACGAGAAACCGAATTCGTAATCATATTATTCCACTGGCTGAAAAAATGGTCTGTACTGGAATTGTACATCATATTAGTGAAACCGCCCAAATTGCATCCCAGGCAGAAGCGTATATCATGAAGCAGTCACATTTGATTTATACGAGGATCGCACATGAAAAGAAGGATCCAAGCCGGATCATTTACGAACTAAAGGAACTGGAAGAGCTGGATCCAATTATGAAGAGCTATCTCTTGAGAGAAGGGATCCAACGTGTTAAAGGAACGATCACTGATATTTCCTCCATGCATCTTTCCCAGATCAGCAGTCTGACAGAAAAGCAGGTAGGAAAACAGGTCGATCTCCCTGGTGGAATTCGTGCATATAGGACATATAATAGTCTTGTCATTGAAGATTCCAGAGCTGATAAAACAGAACCCACTGTAAAAAGCGTATGCCATACATTGCTTTTCAAAGATACTGATACTGTCAAGGAATCTGAATACATAATAGACGACTTTGGAAAGCTTGAAATCAGGCTTTTCATGCGAAATGAAGGACAAATTATTCCTCAAAATTTATATACGAAATGGTTTGATTATGATAAAATAAAGAAATCCTTGCAACTCAGAAACCGGAGGCTGGGAGATTATCTGATCGTAGATGAAAAAGGCAGTCGAAAATCATTAAAGCAATATATGATCGATGAAAAAATTCCTAGAGAATTCAGGGATCAGATCCTTGTTCTGGCTGATGAAGACCATATTGTCTGGATTCCGGGGTACCGGATCAGTCAGTCATATAAAATAGAAGATCAGACAAAAAAAATATTAGAAGTGAAGTTAACAGGAGGAATTAAGTTATGGCAGAGCATGTTAGAATAATGCTAAGCGAAGAAGAAGTAAATCAGAAAATTCAGCAGATCGCGAAACAGATCAGCGAGGATTATGCAGGAAAGCAGGTACACCTGGTATGCGTATTAAAGGGTGGTGTTTTTTTTATGTGTGAACTTGCAAAGAGAATTACGGTTCCGGTATCTATGGATTTTATGTGTGTATCCAGTTATGGAAGCGAGACAAAATCCAGTGGTGTAGTCAAAATCGTCAAAGACCTTGATGAGCCGCTTGATAATAAAGATGTTTTAATTGTCGAAGATATCATCGACTCAGGAAGAACACTGAGCTATCTGATTGAAATGTTGAAGAAAAGGGGACCGGAGAGTATTCGTGTCTGTACGCTCCTTGACAAGCCGGAAAGAAGAGTTGTTGATGTAAATGTTGATTATACATGCTTTGAGATACCAGATGAATTTGTAATCGGTTATGGACTTGATTACGACCAGAGATATCGAAATCTACCATACATCGGTGTTGTTGAATTCGATTAAGGAGGCCTGCATTGAATAGGACAGGAAAAGGACTTAACCTTTATTTTGTTATTATTATTGCCCTTCTTCTTATTACAGTCTGGATCAGTTCATTGAGTAATAATGAGGAAGATTATACTTATAGCGAGTTTCTTCAGGAACTTGAAGCTGGAAGTATAAAAGATGTTGTGATACAACCGAACAAAGAAACACCAACGGGCGCACTGCTTCTTACCATGGAAAATGGAGAAGAAAAGGTACTCTATGTTTCTGATGTGACAAAAATAGAAGATCTATTGGAGAAATATGAAATTTCACCTGTTTTGAAGGATGTTCCACAGGAAAACTGGTTCATTACATCCATTCTGCCAATTATTGTCATGCTTGTGATCGGTGTTTTTCTTTTTACCATGATGAATGCCAACAACGCTGGTGGCGGTGGCGGGAAAATGATGAATTTTGGAAAAAGTCGTGCCAGATTAGCGGCCGGTGATAACAAAATCACATTAAAGGATGTTGCCGGATTAAAAGAAGAAAAAGAAGAACTGGAAGAAATTGTAGAGTTTTTAAAAGAACCTTCAAAATTTACCAGAGTAGGTGCCAGAATACCCAAAGGAGTGCTTTTGGAAGGCGCACCTGGAACAGGTAAAACACTTCTTGCGAAAGCAATTGCAGGAGAGGCAAGCGTTCCGTTCTTTAGTATATCAGGTTCAGATTTCGTGGAAATGTTTGTTGGTGTAGGTGCATCAAGAGTAAGGGATCTGTTTGCGGAAGCAAAAAAGAACTCACCGTGTATTATATTTATTGACGAGATCGATGCTGTTGCCAGAAGAAGAGGAACAGGTATGGGCGGTGGACACGATGAACGTGAACAGACACTGAATCAGTTATTGGTCGAAATGGATGGTTTTGGGGTCAATGAAGGAATTATTGTCATGGCAGCAACCAACAGAGTCGACATTCTGGATCCGGCCATTTTACGTCCGGGACGTTTTGACAGAAAGATCAGCGTTGGTTCACCTGATGTTGGTGGACGTGAAGAGATCCTTAAGGTTCACGTAAAAAACAAACCATTAGCTGATGATGTGGATTTAAAACAGGTCGCGCAGACGACAGCTGGGTTCACAGGAGCAGACCTTGAAAATCTGTTAAATGAAGCAGCGATCTGTGCTGCGAAAGAAAGCAGAAACTTCATCAAACAGGAAGATATTAAAAGTGCTTTCATTAAAGTTGGAATTGGTTCTGAAAAAAGAAGTCGTATTATTTCAGATAAGGAAAAGAAGATCACAGCATATCACGAAGCAGGTCATGCGATCTTATTCCACGTTCTTCCGGAAGTTGGACCAGTCTATACCGTATCGATCATTCCTACAGGTCTTGGAGCAGCGGGATATACCATGCCTTTACCTGAACGTGATGAAATGTTTAACACAAAAGGAAGAATGTTGCAGGAAATCATGGTTTCGCTCGGAGGAAGAATTGCAGAGGAAATCATCTTTGATGATATTACTACAGGTGCATCCAGTGATATTAAGCGCGCAACAAAACTCGCCAGAAAAATGGTCACCAGATTTGGTATGTCGGAGAATATCGGTGTGATCAATTATGATGATGACGATGATGAAGTATTTATCGGACGTGATCTTGCACATACCAGAAGTCATAGTGAATCAATTGCCGGTGAAATCGATAAAGAAGTAAAAGTTATGATTGATGACTGCTATGCAAAAGCCACGAAGATCATTATGGAATATGAAACGACCCTTCACAAATGTGCTGCACTTTTACTTGAGAAAGAAAAAATTACACGTGTTGAATTTGAAGAATTATTCCAAGTCTAATTGTGAAAATTATACAAAAATGAACACTTCAATTTGTAAACTTTGTGAATCATGAGAATAGACGAACAGGGGACCCTTTGCTATAATACTTCTTGTAACCCCCCCCAATACGTTATATAGTTTTTTGCTATACCCCATAAGAAGAAATACCTTCTCTAAAAAGGACAGCCATCGTGATGCTGTCCTTTTTACTTTCTCTGAAATTTTACATAGAAAGTATTGTCTAAGAAGGTTGCGTACTATATAATAGTTTCATATCTAGTTATATTATAGAGAAAGATATGAAATATAATCAGCGTAACATGAAATACATCAGTATAGTAAAGAGCGTGGTCAAGAGGTACAGTTATGAATTACCAACAATTAATAAAAAATGAAGAACAGGACTATATTAATCGGATGCGTCCGGTCATAAATATAAAAGCACTATTCAGTGACATGACTGAAAGCTATGTGTCACCATGCGAGCCGGAACCAGATCAGCAGGTCAGTATTCGTTTCAGAACGAAAAAAAACAATGTTGATTCAGTGTATCTGGTGTGTGCAGCTTACAAAACAAAGATGCATATCAAATCAACAGATGAAATGTTTGATTATTTTGAGACAAAAGTTTTTGTTGGCAAAACAAAATTTACTTATTGTTTTGAGATCCGTGTCGGCAGATTGGTTTATTATTATGATAAACGTGGAGCGCATAAAGAAACGTTGGAGCACTATCAGTTCGCATTACTTCCCGGTTTTAAAACACCTGATTGGTCAAAGGGTGCTGTGATGTATCAGATTTTTGTGGATCGCTTTTATAATGGGGATCCAACGAATGATGTACTGACTGGTGAATATAATTATATAGGCGGAAACACTGTTAAGGTCTATAACTGGAATAAATACCCTGACAAATTTGGAATCAGAGAATTTTATGGAGGGGATTTGCAGGGTGTATTGGATAAACTGGATTACTTGCAATCACTGGGAATAGATGTTATCTATTTTAATCCACTTTTTGTCTCTCCTTCGAACCATAAGTACGACATACAGGATTATGACTATATTGATCCGCATTATGGCAAGATCATCAAAGATGGCGGAACACTATTGAACCCTGAAAAGTCTGACAACCGTGAGGCTACCAGATATATCAGAAGAGTAACAGACAAAGTAAATCTTGAGGCCAGTAATCGGTTTTTTGCAGAAGTTGTAAAAGAAATACACAAACGAGGAATGAAAGTAATCCTGGATGGTGTATTTAATCACTGTGGCTCTTTTAATAAGTGGCTTGACAGGGAACAGATCTACAGCAGTGAAGAGGGCTATCAGAAAGGTGCATTTGTTGACTCGGCAAGTCCTTACCGTGGTTTTTTTAAGTTCCATGATGAGACCAAGTGGCCAAACAACCATACCTATGATGGCTGGTGGGGACATGATACGCTTCCAAAGTTAAATTATGAAGGATCGAAAGAGCTATACGAATATATTTTATCAGTAGCAGCAAAATGGGTATCTGCACCATTTCATGTGGATGGATGGAGACTCGATGTTGCTGCAGATCTTGGGTTTTCGCCCGAGATGAATCATAAATTCTGGAAGGATTTCAGGAAAGCCGTTAAAAAGGCGAACCCGGAAGCCTTAATTCTTGCTGAGCATTATGGAGACCCATCTTCCTGGCTACATGGCGATGAATGGGACAGCGTTATGAACTATGATGCTTTTATGGAACCGATCACATGGTTCCTGACAGGAATGCAGAAGCATAGTGATGATTATCGTGAAGATCTTCATGGGAACGCCGGTGTGTTCTGGGATACAATGAGACATAACATGGCAAGCTTTGCCATGCCATCGCTATTTACGGCCATGAATGAGCTGTCTAATCATGATCATTCCAGATTCCTGACCAGAACCAATAAAAAGGTGGGTAGGATCGATACACTTGGTCCTGATGCCGCAAATCAGAATATTAGAAAAGAAGTATTCAGAGAAGCTGTCGTGATGCAGATGACTTGGCCTGGTTCGCCTACGATCTATTATGGTGATGAGGCTGGATTGTGTGGATTCACAGATCCGGATAACAGAAGAGCATATCCCTGGGGAGAAGAAGATCTTGAACTCATATCCCTGCATAAAGAAATGATCAAGATACATAAAAGTCATTATGAATTAAGAAATGGTTCAATCAAAGAACTTTATGGAGATGATAATATCATTGCCTATGGAAGATTTACTTCTGAAGAGCAGAGTATTATCATAGTAAACAATAGTGAAGAAGAGCAACAGCTTGAGATACCTGTTTGGCTTACCGGAATGCCGAGAGAATGTACGCTTGAACAGCTGATTATAACTGGAAAAGAGGGACACTCCACGCAATGGAGAAGTTACCCTGTTCTTGAAGGGATTCTCAGTATTTCTATGTCCCCAGTTTCGTCCATTATTTTAAAACATAAAAAAATAAATAGAAAAAAATTCTTGCATTTTGCATAAACATATGGTATAACTTTATATTGTCAGGGTTGATCAAACAATCAGAATTTTAGGTCAGCAGCCATATGGATGGATTCCCGAGTGGCCAAAGGGGGCAGACTGTAAATCTGTTGGCAGCGCCTTCGAAGGTTCGAATCCTTCTCCATCCATTGCAATTCAAAGCAATGCCGGCGTGGCGGAACTGGCAGACGCACAGGACTTAAAATCCTGCGGGACTAATCTCCCGTACCGGTTCGATTCCGGTCGCCGGCAGTAATATGTGAAACAAGGATATTTGCCCAGATAGCTCAGTCGGTAGAGCAGAGGACTGAAAATCCTCGTGTCACTGGTTCGATTCCGGTTCTGGGCACTGTCTTCGAAAGAAGGCAAGCTGTATAACAGATGGAGCATTAGCTCAGGTGGTAGAGCACTTGACTTTTAATCAAGTTGTCCGGGGTTCGAATCCCCGATGCTTCATGATTTAGAAGATGTAAATCCTGTATAAATTGGGTTTACATCTTTTTTCGTTTTATAGAAAATTTAATATGCACCAAGTAAATTTTTGCTAGTAAAATAGAATGATACCAGGGTCAAAAGGTCAGAAAGCCGATGCAAGCTTGCCTGCAAGAGGATTTTTGACATCTTGACCCCAACATCATAGAATTTGATAAGAGGGAGCAGGATATGAAATCAGCAGCAGAATTAGAAAAAAATTTGATGAGTATCAATCGAAGAAGCTATCCAGCTTACAAAGATTTGAGAGGAAGCTATCAGTTTCAGGGATACCAGCTCAATATTGATCATGTACAAGGAGATCCATTTGCTTCTCCGTCAAAGCTGAGTATTCAGGTGAAGAAAATCCAGGCGAGATTTCCAGAAGAATATTATAAAGAAGAACACAGAAGAATTGCGCTTCAGGATTATCTGACAAGACAATTCGGAAAAGCTGTTTCCAAATTTATTTTCCAGGCAAAGGGTTCCGGGAAAAGTGGATTGATTGGGATAAGCCGCTGTGGACAGGAGGTTCTGGACAGGACTGCATTTGAAATTAAGGATGGAGATCTTCTGGTACGGTTTGAAGTTGGATTTCCGGCAAATGGACGGACGATCAATGCATTTGAACTGAGGAAGATTTTGTTTGAGTATCTTCCGGAAATAGCTGACAGATCTTTATATTATAAGAACCTGAATCAGCAGGAAGTGAAAAAGTGTATAGAACTTGCGGAAGATCAACATTATATAAGAAGAGAACTGACAAAGCGGAGACTTATTGCATTTGTGGCAAATGGTTCTATACTGCCAAGAGAAAGCGGTGTATCACAGAAGCCTATGAAAGGTGCAATTGCTTTTGAAGCACCGGAAAGTATGGAAGTAGAGATGGAACTTCCACACCGGGGTAAAATAAAAGGAATGGGAATCCCGGAAGGAATTACTTTGATCGTGGGTGGAGGATATCATGGAAAATCAACACTTCTGAAGGCACTTGAACAGGGAATTTACAATCACGTCGCCGGAGATGGAAGAGAATACGTGATTACTTCGGATACTGCGATGAAGATCCGGGCCGAGGACGGAAGATGTGTATCCCATATCAATATTTCACCGTTTATCAATGATCTGCCGAATAAGAAAGATACAGTAAATTTTTTCACAGAGGATGCCAGTGGTTCGACTTCGCAGGCTGCAAATGTGGTAGAAGCGGTACAGTCAGGTGCAAAATGTCTTTTGATCGATGAAGACACCTGTGCGACGAACTTTATGGTCAGGGATGAGCTGATGCAGGCTGTTGTATCCGGCGAACAGGAACCGATTACACCATTTACTCTTCAGGCAGGTAACCTGTATCAAAAGCAGGGAATTTCTATTATTCTGGTGGCCGGAAGTTCTGGATCTTATTTTTACATTGCTGATCATGTGCTGCAGATGGATAATTACCGAACGTACGATATCACAGAAAAAGTGAAAACGGTGATTGGTGAAAAAAGTGAGACCGGAGAGAAAAAGGTTCCGGTTGATGTAGCTGTCTTATTTGATAAAGATCATCACAGAAGCTTAAAGGCCGGAAAAATGGAAAAGAAGAGAGATCAGGTGAAGATAAAACAGTTTGGTAAAGATTCATTTTCTATTGGAAGAGAAAATGTGGATCTGAAATATGTAGAACAAATCCTGGATGCAGAACAGACAACGGCATTAGCGTACTGCCTGAAGAATCTGCTGGAAGAAATGGAACGGAAGGAACAGGATGTTGATCTTTGCGTGGAAAAGCTCTGGAGTCAGATTAAGAAGCAGGGTCTGGCATCCCTTTGCAAAGGAAGTTATGTTTCTGTAGCGATGGCACAGATCCGTAAACAGGATATTTACGCATGCCTGAACAGATATCGGGGATTTATTGGATAAGATTAAAGAATTTGGAGGAGAAGATCCGTGAGGAGATGGAAGAAAATTTTAAGTGCATCGCTGGTGGCAGTGATGGTTGGAAGTCTTGGAATGACCGCATTTGCAGAAGATACGTCAGCAAATGAACCAATTGATACAACGGTCAGCAATTATAATCTGACAGAGGAAGAAACTTCCGGAAAAAATCAAGAAGAAATTAAAGCCCTGCAGCAGCAGAAAATCGATGAAGTAACACAGCAGGCATATGATATGAAGATTGCCAGCAATGAGCTGGAGAACTGGCCGGAAGGACCGGCTACTTACGGAGAGGCTGGGATTGTCATGGAGGCAAAAAGCGGTGCGATCCTTTATGCGAAAAACATTGACGGAAAGGCTTATCCTGCCAGTATTACAAAGATTTTAACGGCACTTGTCGCATTGGAAAACGGCAATCTTGATGACAAGATCACGATTACACAGAATAGTGTGGATTGTGTAGCAGAGGGGGATGCTTATATCGGAATGATCGCGGGGGAGGAAATTTCTTTAAATGATGCGCTTCACGCACTTCTGATGGCATCTGCAAATGAAGTTGCTTATGCGATTGCTGAAAATGTGGGTGGTTTAGGATATGATGGCTTTATTGCAAAGATGAATGAACGCGCAAAAGAGCTGGGAGCAGTAAATTCTGATTTTGAAAATCCGAATGGGCTGAATGCGCAGAACCATTATACGACGGCACGTGATATGGCACTTATTACGCAGGAACTGCTTGAAAATCATGAAGAATTCAAGACGATTGCCCAGACACAGCAGTATACGATCGGTGCAACCAATCTGGTAAATCAGGCGAGAACCTTTCAGCAGAGTGATCTGATGTTTTACGAGGGAAACGACTATTATTATCCAAAGACAATAGCCGGAAAAACCGGTTATACGGATGAAGCACTCAACACACTGGTATCCTGTGCAACAGATGACAATCTGGAGCTGATCAGTGTTGTCTTGAAGACACATGGGAAAAATGTATACCCAGACTCCGTCAATTTACTGGAGTATGGATTTAATAATTTCGCAAAATATACGATTGCGGATTATGAAGACTCCGCAGATTTTAAAGAAATTGATCCGAATGCATATGTTGTACTTCCGGAAAATGTAAATTTTCAAAGCCTGGATTACGAAATTACGCAGGATGACACGAACAGCAGCACCGGAACAGTAACTTATACTTATCAGGGCAACCCGGTCGGAAAAGCAGCTGTGACATTAAGTGATGAATATCTGCAGAAAGATAACACAGAAAATGAAGCACAGGTGTCCGGCGATAAGTCAGACAGTGAAACACAAAAGCAGGCTCAGAGTACAATACCACGAGAGGTAATCCTTGTAATCTGTGTGATTGCAGCAGTACTCATTCTTATTATTGTATGGAGGGCTGTTCTGAAACACTTGAGAAAGAAGAAAGTGGAAACAAACAGAAAGCGCAGAAGAGAAGTTGACAAAGATTAACGTCTGGTCAGTCAAATATAAGGAAAGAATCACGAAATCCCGCAGAACCCCTTGACGAAGCAAGGGGTTCTTTATTATAATAACCTAGAAATGGTGAAAAAAGATCAAAAGACATTGACGAAGACAGTAAGGTTTATTTGAAAGGTAAAGCGAACCGGAGATGGTGGAAGACCGGTGCAAGTAGGGTAGATCTGAACATCACTTCCGAGTTGCAGTAACTGAAAGCAATCTGGCGAGTAAGTTCTGACGGTTATTTCCCCCGTTACAGGAAACTCATATGCTGGTATGCAGTAACAGGTGGTTAACGATGTACAGACTTTCGTCCTTTTACGGGTGAAAGTCTTTTTTAATTTTGCAGGAAATTCCAAAAACTTCCTGCAAAATTAAGGGCACTACGTGCCGGGGCACATTTTTCTATATACCAAAAAATGCATACAAAGTCATTGATTCAGAAAGGAGCTTATCATGGCTAAGTACAAAAAAGTGGATACAGACCTGAAGTTTGTAGACAGAGAAAAAGAAGTTGAAAAATTCTGGAATGAAGAAGATATTTTCAAGAAAAGTATGGAGAACCGTAAAGAAGGAGAAACTTATACTTTCTACGATGGACCTCCGACAGCAAATGGAAAACCGCATATCGGACACGTTCTTACCCGTGTAATCAAAGATATGATCCCGAGATACCGTACAATGAAGGGCTACATGGTTCCGCGTAAGGCAGGATGGGATACTCACGGACTGCCGGTAGAGCTGGAAGTAGAAAAGCTGCTCGGCCTTGACGGAAAAGATCAGATTGAAAAATATGGTGTAGAACCATTTATCAATAAATGTAAAGAAAGTGTCTGGAAATACAAAGGAATGTGGGAAGATTTCTCTTCTACAGTAGGTTTCTGGGCAGATATGGAAAATCCATATGTTACTTATGATAATAACTTTATCGAGTCTGAATGGTGGGCTCTGAAGAAAATCTGGGATAAGGGACTCCTTTACAAAGGATTTAAGATCGTTCCGTATTGTCCACGTTGTGGAACACCACTTTCAGCACAGGAAGTTGCACAGGGATATAAGGACGTCAAAGAACGTTCTGCTATCGTTCGTTTCAAAGTGAAAGACGAAGATGCATACATCCTTGCATGGACAACCACACCTTGGACTCTTCCGTCTAATATCGCACTCTGCGTAAACCCGGAAGAAGATTACGCAAAAGTAAAATGTGCAGACGGATATACTTATTATATGGCATGCGCTCTGCTTGACACCATTCTTGGGAAATTTGCAGAAGAAGACAAACCGGCATACGAAGTTCTGGAAACTTACAAAGGAAAAGATCTGGAATACAAAGAATATGAACCGCTTTACCAGTGTGCATATGACTGCGCAGCAAAACAGAAAAAGAAAGCATTCTTTGTTACCTGTGATGATTATGTAACTCTGACAGATGGTACTGGTGTTGTTCATCTGGCACCAGCATTTGGTGAAGACGATGCAAAAGTAGGACGTAAATATGACCTTCCATTCGTGCAGCTTGTTGACGAAAAAGGTGATATGGGTGAGACAACTCCATTTGCAGGACTCTTTGTAAAGAAGGCTGATCCGGAAGTACTTAAAGATCTGGATGCTCGTGGACTTCTCTTCGATGCTCCGAAGTTTGAACACAGTTATCCGCACTGCTGGAGATGTGATACTCCACTGATCTACTATGCAAGAGAATCATGGTTCATCAAGATGACAGAAGTTAAAGATGACCTGATCGCAAATAACAATACTATCAACTGGATTCCGGAAAGCATCGGTAAAGGACGTTTTGGTGACTGGCTTGAAAATGTCCAGGACTGGGGTATCAGCCGTAACCGTTACTGGGGAACTCCACTGAATATCTGGGAATGCGAATGCGGATGCCAGCACTCGATCGGAAGCATTGAAGAACTGAAATCCATGTCAGACAACTGCCCGGATGATATCGAGCTTCACCGTCCATATATTGACGATGTAACAATCAAGTGTCCGAAGTGTGGAAAACAGATGCACCGTGTACCGGAAGTTATCGACTGCTGGTTCGACAGCGGATCCATGCCGTTTGCACAGCATCACTATCCATTTGAAAATAAAGAAGTATTTGAACAGCAGTTCCCGGCTCAGTTCATTTCTGAAGCCGTTGACCAGACAAGAGGATGGTTCTATTCTCTGCTGGCAATTTCAACTCTGATCTTCAACAAAGCACCATACCAGAACGTAATCGTTCTCGGACATGTACAGGATGAAAATGGTCAGAAGATGAGTAAATCCAAAGGAAATGCGGTTGATCCGTTTGATGCTCTGGAGACATACGGTGCAGATGCGATCCGCTGGTATTTCTATGTAAACAGTGCACCGTGGCTGCCGAACCGTTTCCATGGAAAAGCGGTTATGGAAGGACAGAGAAAGTTCATGGGAACACTCTGGAACACCTATGCATTCTTCGTATTGTATGCTAATATTGATGATTTTGATGCAACAAAATATGCACTTGAATATGACAAATTATCTGTAATGGATAAATGGCTCTTATCAAAACTGAATACACTGATCAAGACAGTAGATAATCATCTTGCAAATTACCAGATTCCGGAAGCTGCAAGAGCACTTCAGGACTTCGTAGATGATATGAGTAACTGGTATGTAAGACGAAGCCGCGAACGTTTCTGGGCAAAAGGAATGGAACAGGATAAGATCAATGCTTACATGACTCTTTATACAGCACTCGTTACTGTATCAAAGGTTGCAGCACCGATGATCCCGTTCATGACCGAAGAAATTTATCAGAACCTGGTAAGAAGCGTAGATGAAAGCGCTCCGGAAAGTATCCACCTTTGTGATTATCCGGTTGCAAATGAAGCTTATATCGATAAGACTCTGGAAGAGAACATGGATGAAGTTCTGAAGATCGTTGTAATGGGACGTGCATGCCGTAATACAGCCAACATCAAGAACCGTCAGCCAATCGGAAAGATGTTCGTAAAAGGTGCTTCCGATCTGCCGGAGTTCTATCAGGATATCGTGACAGATGAGCTGAATGTAAAAGAAATCGAACTTACAGATGATGTTCGTGCATTTACTTCTTATACATTTAAACCACAATTAAAGACAGTTGGACCAAAATATGGTAAACTGTTAGGTGGAATCAAAAATGAACTCAGCAATCTGGACGGAAATGCTGCTATGGACGAACTGAATGCGACAGGTGTTCTGAAGCTTCAGGTAAATGGACAGGAAATTGAACTTACAAAAGAAGACCTTCTGATCGACATGGCACAGATGGAAGGATATGTATCTGAGAGTGACTATGGTATCACCGTTGTACTGGATACAAACCTGACAGAAGAACTTCTGACAGAAGGATTTGTACGTGAGATCATCAGTAAGATCCAGACTATGCGTAAGGAAGCCGGATTTGAAGTTATGGACAAGATCAAGGTAACTTACGACGGAAGCGAAAAAGCAGAAAAAGTATTTGCAGAGTATGCAGAGCAGATCGGACAGGAGACACTTGCGGTAGCAGTTGAAAAGGCTGAACCTGCAGGCTATGTGAAAGACTGGAAGATCAACGGTGAAGCTGTAAATATGGGTGTAGAAAAGCAGGGAGAATAATCCCTGCAGCTGCGCAAAATGAGAAGGGAATATAAGCATGTACAGTAAAAGATTTGAAAAAGAAACTTTTAAAAATGATGTGAAAGAAAATGTGCGGACACTGTATCGTAAAGAGATTGAAGAAGCAACTCCGCAGCAGATTTTCCAGGCAGTATCTTATGCAGTAAAAGAAGCAATCGTAGATGACTGGCTTGCGACACAGAAAACATACGAAAAAGAAGATCCAAAGACCGTATATTATATGTCAATGGAATTTCTTATGGGACGTGCACTTGGCAACAACCTGATCAACATGACTGCATATAAAGAAGTAAAAGAAGCCCTTGATGAGATGGGCATTGATCTGAATGTGGTAGAAGATCAGGAACCGGATGCAGCACTTGGTAATGGTGGTCTTGGACGTCTTGCAGCTTGCTTCCTGGATTCACTTGCATCTCTTGGATACGCAGCTTACGGCTGTGGAATCCGTTACCGCTACGGTATGTTCAAACAGAAGATCAAAGATGGCTATCAGGTAGAAGTACCGGATAACTGGCTCAAAGATGGCAATCCGTTTGAAATCCGTCGTGACGAGTATGCAAAGGAAGTCCGTTTTGGTGGTACCATTCGTGTACAGTATAATGAACAGACCAAGAAAGAAGATTTCATCCAGGAAAATTATGAATCCGTACTTGCTATTCCATATGATATGCCGATCGTAGGATATGGCAACCACGTAGTCAATACACTGCGTATCTGGGATGCACAGGCAATCACAGACTTTAAACTGGATGCATTTGACAGAGGAGAATACCATAAAGCGATCGAGCAGGAAAACCTTGCAAAAACGATCGTAGAGGTTCTTTATCCAAATGACAACCACTATGCAGGAAAAGAGCTTCGTCTGAAACAGCAGTATTTCTTTGTATCTGCCAGTCTTCAGGTTATGCTTGATAAATATAAAAAGAAACACAAAGATGTGCGCAAACTGTATGAAAAAGTTACGATTCAGATGAACGATACTCACCCGACTGTAGCAGTTGCAGAGTTGATGCGTCTGCTCATTGACCAGGAAGGTCTTGGATGGGATGAAGCATGGGAAGTAACAACAAAGACGGTTGCTTACACCAACCATACTATCATGTCAGAAGCACTTGAAAAATGGCCGATCGACCTGTTCTCAAGACTGCTTCCGCGTGTATACCAGATTGTACAGGAAATTGATCGCCGTTTTGTAGAACAGGTTCGCCGTATGTATCCGGGCAATGAAGATAAAGTCCGTAAGATGGCTATCCTGATGGACGGTCAGGTAAGAATGGCACATATGGCTATTATTGCAGGCTACTCTGTAAATGGTGTTGCAAGACTTCATACAGAGATTCTGAAACATCAGGAATTAAAAGATTTCTACGAAATGATGCCGGAGAAATTCAACAACAAGACCAATGGTATCACACAGAGAAGATTCCTTCTTCATGGAAACCCGCTGCTTGCAGACTGGGTAACAGACCACATCGGAGACGGCTGGATCACAGATCTGTCCCAGATGTCAAAATTAAAACCGCTTGCAGATGATCCGAAGGCAAGAGCAGAATTTATGGATATCAAATACAAGAACAAAGAACGTCTTGCAAAATATATTCTGGAACACAATGGAGTAGAGATCGATCCGAGATCTATTTATGATGTACAGGTTAAGCGTCTTCATGAATATAAGAGACAGCTTCTTAATATTCTGCATGTAATGTATCTGTACAACCAGATCAAAGAACATCCGGAGATGTCCTTCTATCCGAGAACATTTATCTTTGGTGCAAAAGCTTCCGCAGGATATGTCCGTGCAAAAGAGATCATCAAACTGATCAACTCTGTAGCAGATGTGGTAAATAATGACCTGAGCATCAATGGAAAGCTGAAAGTCGTATTTATCGAAGATTACCGCGTATCCAACGCAGAATGGATCTTCGCGGCAGCAGATGTCAGCGAACAGATTTCTACCGCTTCCAAAGAAGCTTCCGGAACAGGTAACATGAAGTTCATGCTGAACGGTGCACCGACACTTGGAACTATGGATGGAGCCAATGTAGAGATCGTAGAAGAAGTTGGAATTGAAAATGCATTTATTTTCGGCCTTAGTTCTGACGAAGTTATCAACTATGAGAATAATGGCGGATATAACCCGCAGGAGATCTACTTCAATGACTGGGATATTAAGAGAGTCGTTGACCAGTTGATGGATGGAACTTATTCACATGGTGACCATGAGATGTTCCGCGACCTGTATAATTCACTTCTGAATACACAGGGTGGAGACAGACCGGACAGATACTTTATCCTGAAAGACTTCCGCTCTTATGCAGAAGCACAGAAGAAAGTGGAAGAAGCTTACAAAGATCCGGATCGTTGGGCTAAGATGGCACTTCTGAATACAGCAAGCTGTGGTAAATTTACTTCAGACAGAACCATTCAGGAATATGTTGATAATATCTGGAAACTGGATTATGTTACAGTTAAACCAGAAGCATAATCAGTCAAAACCTCTCATACAGTGGTATGGGAGGTTTTATTTATGCGAAAATACTTCAGACAGGCAGGCTATTTTGCTGCCATTCTTATATTACTTCCGTATGTGGTTACGATTCTGCTGAATGGCAGAAGCAGTTTGGCGCAGGACAATGGGACGAGCCCGTATGTGACCGTAAAAAGTGACGAAAAGAACAGAAAAATTTCGCTGGATGAATATGGGATCGGGATTCTGGCTAAAGAAATTGAGGGAGATGCGGAGGAGGAAGCGTTAAAGGCACAGGCAGTGTTGATCCGGACCAGCATTTACAAAAGCATCCAGGATGAGGGCACCAGCACTGTCCTGACGAAGGAATACTGGACCAGGCAGCAGATGGAGAGCAACTGGGGAGCAGATCATTATGGAGAATATTATGAGAAGATGAAAGCTGCGTGGGATGAGACAAGGGGACAGGTTCTGATGTATGACGGAAGGCTGATTCTGACCCCGTATCACCGGTTAAGCAACGGAAAAACAAGGTCTGGAAATGAAGTGTTTGGTTCGGAAGAGTATCCGTATCTTCAGAGCAGGGAATGTCCCGAAGATGTGGAGGCAAAAGAGGAGATGACAGTGTCCATGATCCAGGGAAGCGACATGGAAGTGACAGGAACAGACAATGCCGGGTATGTGACAGAGGTCCGTTGTGGCAGTGAAACAGTAAATGGTGAAGAATTCCGGAGAACCTATCATCTTGCCTCGTCATGCTTTACGCTTCAGGATTATGACGGGAAGACAAGGGTTACGGCAAAGGGAATCGGGCACGGTCTTGGGATGAGCCAGTACACGGCAAAGAAGATGGCAGAGGAAGGAAAATCCTGTGAAGAAATTCTGCAATATTTTTTCACTGATGTCAGTCTGGAAGAAGTCACGGATATTGTGATCGAAAAAAACGAAAAGGGAGAATAAGTTAGTCAATTTCTGGCAAAAATATTGTCAGAGGTGATAGAATATGAATAAAAAGCAGCAGTCCTCTAATAAGAGGAGAAAAAGAGCGTCGATCGGTCTTGCGGTCTGCTTTGCCGCTGCTATTGTGCTTAC